>ERZ1026864.124-NODE-124-length-59078-cov-23.130610_pt1 | contig 59078 bp, 54 predicted proteins | sample MGYA00380162_ERZ1026864 | MGnify/ENA primary metagenome ERZ1026864 (study PRJEB33269, sample SAMEA4719798) | human gut metagenome | biome: human-associated habitat; feature: organic feature; material: feces | place: Cameroon | collected 2013-10 ... | reverse complement strand
AAAGCTTTGTAAATAAAATCAGTGGTCAAATTAGTAAAGAATTGGATTTTATTTGTACAAATAATGTGATTGTGGATGCGGTATTGAATACTAAATATCAGGAAATAAGGGATAAAGGTATTGTTTTTGTATTTAAAATTAATGATTTATCATCTTTGAATATTAGCGATGAGGATGTTGTGGTTATTATGTCCAATTTATTAAACAATGCGATTGAAGCATGTGAAAAGTGCAGAGGGGATAAAATAATAAAATTGAAAATTGTTATAGAGGACAATAATGCGATTATATCGGTGAAAAATACTTATGAGAATGCTGTTATTTATGAAAATGGAGAGATACAGACTACAAAGATTCTGGATACAGATGAACATGGAATAGGAATAAAAAATATAGCTGAAACAATAAGGAAGTACGGGGGCTCTTATGTGATTCAAAACGATGAACGAGAGTTTTATTTTTCCATTATGATTCCTCTAGTGAAAAGTGATTTCTGAGAACAAATCACTTTTTTGTCGTTTTCTGCAAAATAAGTACACTTTCTGCAATAGACCTTGTTAAGAAATTGTGTATTGTTATACTTACAGTAGAAGGAGGCGTTGATATGATTGAGAAGATGGCAATGGGGTTGGTTGACCAAATGGCTGAGGAAAAAATGATTGACAAGGAAGCGGAAGAATATTATGTCTATACGCTTGTTTCGTTAATGGAAAAATTTATAACCATTGGAACTATTTTGCTAATAAGTGTACTGATTGAGAAATTAGTTCCAACAGCATTCTTTTTGTTATTCTTTTTGTCATTAAGAAAAAGAACAGGCGGATATCATATGAATACCTTTTTTCAATGTTATTTGGGTACAGTGGTTACTTATATGCTTGTCTTAGGTTTATGTATGGTTCTGGTTGACTATCCGCAGCTGGTTTTTGGATTATTATTAGTTGCAATTTGCATAGTTGAAGTTATAGGGACTGTTAATCATCCCAACATACATATGGATGCGGTAGAACTGTCAGAATCAAAGAGGGCGGCAAGAATTTTGTGTGCAGTTGAAGTGTGTGTTATTTACACTTTTACTTTGCTCGGAGCCGATATGATGTATGTTTGCCATATGGCAGTTGCTGTTATATTATGTGCGGTTCTGTTGCTGATAGCTAAAATATTAAAACAGGAGGTAAAGAGAAATGAAGAAAATTAACAAAAAGGTATTGAAGGTTGTGGAGAGGGTGATAAGAAATGAGATTAAGAGAGCCAGTGGTGATCCTCCGTTTTGTTTGGGGATATTTCATCAACCGAAAAGACCGGTAGAACATAAATGTAATAGAGAAAATAAATAAAGAAATAAATGGTAGTATATTTCTTCACAGACTCCTTAAATCCTATAATTTCAAGCTTTTGCGATACTTTGTTGTTCATATCATTATTCACCCACCAGGTGAAGAAAATATATGGTAAAATAGACGTAACAAAACCTATAGATTGGAGTCTTTTACCATGAATAACAACCACCGAATCACACTGAGCACCAATAAGAACATTATTGTTGAGTTTACAAATGATACAATAAATCGTTCTGAATAAAGTGTTTTTCAGGAAACATCCAATTTAGGAATTTTGATTAAGAGAGAGATAATAAAATGAAAATATGTTATATAGTTGTTTCAGCTTTTTTGATTATTTTCTATCCAAGACAATTAACACATCTTATGTGCTTTGGGAGACATCGTGATAAGAATATTGTCAAAAGCAAAGCTGCTTATTGGGGAATATATTTGTTTTGGACAATTATTTTTTTGATTGGTTGTCTGATGATGGGTTCAGCGATGAAAGTAAATTCTACAATGGATAAATTAGTGTATTATTTCATTTTAGGAAGTGATAATAGGGATTGTGTTGAATTGGGAAGTGAAGAGAATGATGAGGCATATATTTCTACATATTATACACGAAAGGAAATCAATGAGAGCTTTTTATTTGAGGTTGTCCAAAAACATGAATATGCATATGAGATGTGTCAATTACAGGAGTTGATAATTAAGAAACAGGATGAAAGATGGATACTTTATTTGAATGATGAGGTGATGGGATATGTAGAAGTAAAAAAAGGTTTTTTAATTAAGGAGTTTTGTTTTGTGTGGGATAGGCAAAAAATAGACCAAAGGAGGCAGTTATATGAGTAAAAAAATGTGCAAGAGGATATTTTCAGTAATTTTATCATTAGGTCTTGTTATGGTTCAATCCATGAATGTTAATGCAGCAGGTAATGAAATTGGTAAATATTCAGTATTCGTTTAGTGGCAGATATGCGGTGCGGACAGGCATCTATTTGGGATTTTAAAAAATAGCAAAAATCTCTGGACACTGCAACAAACAGGAGCCTCGCAGGAACACTGCTGTAAAATCCGCTTAGTATGAGCGTATTTTGCAGCAAGTGCTCCTGCGAGGCTTTGTCATTTAATCCAATAAACTTAAAACGCTTTATTTCTTCTTCCACGCAAGAAGCCTCTCAATATGCAGCGGTTTCCCCTGAACAGCCTGCACCTTCAATCTGTTTTCCTCACTGAAACCAACCAGAATATCATGATTAGCCTCAGCCAGATAATCGATGATACCATCGATATCAGACTTCGTGTTCTTCGGACAATGAATATACAGATGCTTATTTGCGGAAATATGCAGTGTATATGAGATGCTGAAATGATACCACAGAATCTTGTGCAGGGTAGAGTATTTGTAAATCCATAAAATCTCTTTGATAGGCACGATGGCATTGCCATAAGGCGAGGTCATGATAAAATAGTGCTCTGTGATAAACATGTCCTCGGTGGCAAGCTGTGGCAGTGTCGCAAGCTCCTCCTCAGCCTCGGCAAGCAGCTTGTGCGGATTGCCAAATACAACAAGATTCTGACATGCCGGTGCCAAAACAGGAAACCTGATGCACAGGATGTAGAATATCAGGCTGATAACAGCATAGATGAGAGTGCCAAAATAAAAAACAAACATAAAAATAGTAGTTTTCAAATGGTACTCAGGCTCATTAAGATAGTAGCCTGTTATGGTATCGGAGAGTCCCTTGGAATCCCAACTCAGATCCTTAGACAGTTTATTTACAAACTGTGTGTAGGTGCCCTTTCCCTTTACGATTTTACCGACCACCGTGAGTTTGTCGATAGAGGGCAGACCCTCCTCACAGGTGGATGGTGCAAGCAGTACAATAGAGCAGTGCTCATCGCGCATGCAGTAGTAGTAATAGCCCTTGATATCGTTGCCGTCCTTCATGGTGTAGCCGGTAAAGTAAAGCTTTTTAAGGGTGGTTTTTACATATCTGTCCGAATCCTTGTATGCAGCTTCAAAGCTGACAGAATCGTCAATGTGTATGGGCGATAAAATATCTCCGAGTGAAAATGCAAACCATAGCACGGTAAGCAGAATGATGTATACAATCGGAGAGAAAAGACGCCTTTTGTAAAATGCTTTGATGTTTTTTGTTATGTAGTGTTCGTAATTATCAATCATATGCTTAGTATAATGGTTTTTGTGCCTTATATCAACCTTGATTTTGAGACATTTAATTGTTATTATATAATCAATAGTAACTATTCAGAACCACTGAGAACAAAAAAGCTGATGCGTCATGCTCGCATGTAAGCAGCAGGGGTTCTGTAACACGAAATGAGGTAATTATGGAAGCATACACGAGTTTTGCCCGGGTGTATGACATGTTCATGGACAATGTGCCATATGAGGTGTGGGGCAGATATATTGTCGAAAAACTGCGTGCAAATGGCATAGACAGTGGATATGTCGTGGACTTAGGCTGTGGTACGGGAAAGCTTACCACGCTTCTTGCAGATGCAGGCTATGATATGATAGGCATTGACAATTCTTTTGACATGCTTGATATGGCGCTTGAGAGAGAGGATGACAGAATCCTTTATCTGATGCAGGATATGAGAGAGTTTGAACCCGGAGAAAAGGTGAGTGCCGTCGTAAGCGCATGTGACAGCATCAATTATATTCTTGAGCCTGAGGATCTTCAGGCAGTTTTTTTCTGCGTGAGCGAAAGTCTTAAAGAGGGTGGCATTTTTATATTTGATATCAATACTCCATATAAATATGAGGTGCTCATGGCTGATAATACCATAGCTGAAAACCGTGATGAGGGCAGCTTTATATGGGATAATTATTATGATGCCGATGAGAAAATAAACGAGTATGACCTGACACTTTTTATAAAGGAGCAGTCAGAGGATGAGGATGACATCTACAAGAAGTTTGAGGAAACTCATTTCCAGAGATGCTATGAGATTTCAGAGCTTAAGGAGCTTCTTGAGCAGTCGGGACTTGTGTTTGATGCGGTGTATGATGCGTACACAGACGATCAGGTGAAGTGTGACAGTGAGAAGGTCACTGTAATTGCACATAAAGCATAGAATTAGATAATGAGAGGTAAATTATGTCAGATTATATAGTAAGAGCAACAGCGGCGGATGCCAATATCAGAGCATTTGCTGTAACATCAAGGGAGATGGTGGAGACCGCCAGAGAGGATCACATGACAACACCTGTCATGACGGCGGCACTTGGCAGGCTTCTTTCAGCAGGAGCCATGATGGGAGCTATGATGAAGGGTGATAAGGATATCATAACTCTTCAGATACAGTGCAGCGGACCTGCAAAGGGGCTTACCGTCACAGCGGATTCGCATGGCAATGTAAAGGGCTTTGCCATAAATCCACAGGTTGAGCTGCCACTCAATGCGGCAGGCAAGCTCGATGTGGGTGGAGCGCTTGATCTTGGAATACTCACAGTTATAAAGGATATGGGCTTAAAGGAGCCGTACTCAGGTCAGTGTGAGCTTAAAACAGGTGAGATAGCTGAGGATCTGACCTATTATTTTGCCACATCTGAGCAGATTCCATCGGCGGTTGGTCTTGGCGTGCTGGTGGATAAGGACCAGAGCGTAAAGCAGGCCGGTGGATTTATCATCCAGCTTATGCCGTTTACACCGGATGAGGTTGTGGACAGGCTTGAAAAGAAAATCACAGAGATTGATTCGGTGACACAGATGCTTGACAGGGGGCTGACTCCGGAGCAGATACTTGAGGAAATTTTAGGGGATTTCGGGCTTGAAATCACAGATACGACTGAGACACGCTTCCACTGTGACTGTTCAAAGGAGCGTGTGAGCAGAGCACTTTCCACATTAAGTAAAAAGGATCTTGATTCCATTATCGCAGATGGTGAGAGCATTGAGGTAAAGTGCCAGTTCTGTAATAAGGCATATGAGTTTACGGTGGATGAGTTGAAGGAGATGCGCTAATTGAAGGACGGATATATAAAGGTCGCTGCAGCGACACCAAAGGTAAAGGTAGCTGATACTGTATACAACGGACAGCTTATTAAAGCTCTTATGAAGGAGTGCACTGATAACGGGGCAAAGGTGGTTGTTTTCCCGGAGCTTTGCATTACCGGATACACCTGTCAGGATCTTTTCTGGCAGGATAAGCTCATAGCTGCAGCAGAGGATGAGCTTATAGGGATAGCAGATTACAGCAGGAGCCTTGACGGCATATTTTTCATAGGGCTTCCATATGAGATAAACGGCATGCTCTACAATATGGCGGCAGTTGTATCGCGCGGAGAGGTGCTTGCCATGGTGCCAAAGACATTTCTGCCAAACTATAATGAGTTTTATGAGGCAAGGCATTTTGCATCGGGAGAAAACTTAAGCACATATGTCACACTGAAAAATGGCCAGCAGGTGTCTGTAGATACTGATTTTATTTTTAGCTGCAGGCAGCTGCCAAAGCTTAAGATAGCGGTGGAGCTTTGTGAGGATTTATGGACTCCGAACCCGCCTAGCATCAGACACGCGATGTCGGGTGCCACTGTGATTGTAAATCTGTCTGCATCAGATGAGGTGACAGGCAAGGCAATATACAGGAGAGAGCTTGTGAGCGGACAGTCTGCTCGATTAATATGTGGATATATTTATGCGTCAGCGGGAGACGGTGAGTCCACACAGGATGTGGTCTACTCAGGACACAATCTCATCTGTGAAAACGGAAATGTGCTTGCCGAGTCAAAGCGCTTTACAAATGAGACCATATACAGCGAGTTTGATGTAGAAAGAATAGAGACTGAGAGGCGCAGGATGACAACATTTGTTGTCGAGGATGATCACAGATGGGCTGAGTTTGATCTTGAGGTAAAGGATACCACTCTTAGCCGCTATGTAAACCCGGCTCCGTTTGTTCCGGCGGACAATACAGACAGGGACAGACGCTGTGATGAGATTCTTATGATTCAGGCTATGGGGCTTAAAAAGAGATTAGAGCATACCAACTGCAAGACAGCAGTTATAGGTATTTCAGGAGGACTCGACTCCACACTGGCACTGCTTGTCACGGTAAGGGCATTTGATCTTTTGGGAAAGGATCACAAGGATATAGCGGCAGTTACTATGCCGGGCTTTGGAACAACAGACCGCACATATGACAATGCGGTAAATCTCATTAAATGCCTTGGAGCTACATTTATCGAGGTGGATATAAAGGATGCTGTAAATATACATTTCAGGGATATCGGACAGGATCCGTCTGTGCATGATGTTACCTATGAGAATGGACAGGCACGCGAGCGCACACAGATACTTATGGATATCGCAAACAAGGAAAACGGAATGGTTATAGGTACAGGAGATTTGTCAGAGCTGGCACTCGGCTGGGCGACATACAACGGAGACCATATGTCCATGTATGCGGTAAATGCTTCGGTTCCAAAGACTCTGGTGCGCCATCTGGTAAAATACTATGCAGATACCTGTGGCAGCGATTTGCTGGAAAGTACACTTCTTGATGTGCTTGATACACCTGTTTCTCCTGAGCTTTTACCACCTGAAAACGGTAAGATTTCGCAGAAGACAGAGGATCTTGTGGGTCCTTATGAGCTGCATGACTTCTTTCTTTACAATATGCTGCGCTGCGGCTATGCTCCTGCCAAGGTTTACCGCCTTGCAAGGATAGCATTTGAAGGAAAATATGATGATGAGTTTATTCTCAAATGGCTTAAGAACTTCTATCGCAGATTTTTCGCACAGCAGTTCAAGCGCTCATGTCTGCCGGATGGACCAAAGGTAGGAACAGTGGCGGTCTCACCGAGAGGAGACTTAAGGATGCCTTCTGATGCGTGCGGGCGTATATGGATGGATGAGGTTGACAAGCTGGGATAAGTAAGAGGGAAACAATGGGAAAGACACATAAGAAAACTCATAGAAAGCAGGGAAGCATAAAACGTGCAAGGCGCCGCGACAGGCGTATGAAAATAGGTGCGATAGTCCTTTGCGCCGCGATAATCATAACAACATTTCTGGCGTGCGGCATGCAGCTTTTGGTTCCTGTAGCTGATGCTGTAGTAAGCGCTGATAATAAGACGCAATCGGGGAATGTTGATGTGCAGAAGAATAATAATTCGCTTACCGCATCTAAAATGGATTCAGAAAAAAATCAAAACAGCTCAGAGGCTGATGTAAACGCTGCGGAGCAAAGCAGCGAGCCTGACAAGGAAACGAAGCTTGATGAGATACTTCACAGTGCAAAGTATCCGGGGCAGCTAAAGGAGCTTGCAAAGAAAAATGATGAGGCAATTGACTTCATATATGAGTATCCTAAGGAGCATTCGATAGAGCATGATATTGATCTGACTGCAGAGGCCTCGCAGGATACAGTACCTCTTTTGCAGCAGTGGGATAAGAGATGGGGCTATGAAAAGTACAGTGGTAATTATTTTGCGGCGAGTGGCTGCGGTCCGACTGCACTTTCGATGGTTGTATTATATCTGACACATGATGCACAGGCATCACCTCTTGCGGTGGCAGAGTATGCAAAGGAGGCCGGCTACAGTGTGGATGGCTCCGGGAGTGCATGGGACCTTATGAGTAAGGGCTGCAGGCACTTCGGCGTAAATGCTAAGAGCGTAAAGGTAAATGAGGATACATTTAAGGAAAGGCTTGATGAGGGCAATCTGATAGTCGTAAATGTCGGTCCGGGAGATTTCACAGACAATGGACATTTTATGGTGATCACAGGCTATGATGATGAGGGCTTTACTATAAATGATCCAAACAGTATCATAAAGAGCAATACCCACTGGCAGTTTGAGAGGCTGAGTTCGCAGATCAGGGCTGCATGGAGGATGTTTGTGTAGATAATAGCAGCAACACATGCATTTATGCTGATGTTTGTGATGCATATGGAAAAATTAAAAAATAAGAAATAAAAAACCTGCTGTGTCATGCTTGTCTGACACAGCAGGTTTTTAATAACAAACAGTAAAGTATGGTATGCAGATTATAGCAATTGAATACCATGCTCCTCACATTCCTTAATTGTCTCATCAGGCCACAGTGAGCTTTGTACCTCACCGATATGAGCCTTTCTGAGGAAGAACATACAGATTCGTGACTGTCCGATTCCGCCTCCGATAGTGTACGGAAGCTCCTTGTTGAGGATAGCCTTCTGGAATGGAAGCTTGGCACGCTCAGGACATCCGGCCTTGTCAAGCTGTTCCTTTAGGGCTTTTTCATCTACACGGATACCCATTGATGAAAGCTCAAGTGCGATATCAAGAACAGGATAGTACACGATGATATCAGCGTTTAAAGCCCAGTCGTCATAGTCAGGGGCACGTCCGTCGTGAGGCTCTCCGTTTGCAAGCTTGTCACCAATCTGCATTACACAGATTGCACCCTTTGCCTTTGCAAAATAATACTCGCGCTCCTTTGGAGTATTGTCCGGGAACATTTCCTCAAGCTCTGATGTGGTGATAAAGGTGATATCCTTTGGCAGAATTAAATCTATGTAGTCGTACTGTATAGCCATGTACTGCTCGGTCTTGCGCAGGCATTTGTATACTGTCTTTACTGTTTCCTTAAGGAAGTCTAAGTTTCTGTCCTCCTTGCGGATGACCTTTTCCCAGTCCCACTGGTCAACAAATATAGAGTGGATATTGTCAGTCTCCTCATCACGTCTTATGGCATTCATATCTGTGTAGATGCCCTCGCCGAGAGAGAAGCCGTATTTTTTTAATGCATATCTCTTCCACTTGGCAAGAGAGTGAACGACCTCTGCCTCCTTGTCACCCTGCTCAAGGATGCCGAAGGTAACAGGTCTTTCATATCCGTTTAAGTTATCGTTTAAGCCTGTGGTAGGATCAACGAAAAGCGGTGCTGAAACACGTGTCAGGGAAAGACGCTGTGCGAGCATGCCCTGGAAGAAATCCTTAACAGTCTTGATGGCAAGCTGTGTATCGTGAAGATTCAGTGCCGAAGAATAGTTCTTTGGTATTGTTAATTTGCTCATTTTCGATTAAACCTCGTTGTATTATTAATTTTTAAATAAAATTCCTTTAACCTGATTATTATATCACAATTTTTCTAGAAAGATAGTCCATAATATGATAAAATTAGATAGTTTAAAGAAAAACAATATCGTTTTACCTTATTTTTACGTGTTTAAGGTGTTAATGAAAGGTAGTAGATTTATATGAGAAAAAGAGATATGACCTTTGCTTCGGCGGTGCTTGAGGCAATAGATGCTATTTTAGCTCTTGCGTATATAGGCTTACAGATTTATTATGGAGTGTGCTATCACATACAGGTATTTAAGTTTGTGGCCAATATACTTGTGCTTTTGCTTGTATACATTGCAATCACATGGCTGCAGCATTATCCGGAAAAGCTAAATCACATAGCAGCGGAGCTGTGTGTGGGCAATATCAGAAAGTATTCACTCAGGCTTTTGACGTTTGTAAAGCTTGTTTTTACTGCGGGGCTTTTGGTGCCATGCGTGTGTGATGCGTTTGGAATAGCAATCCGCGATGTATACAGCCTCATTATGATAGGGCTCATCCTTCTGGTGACGGCATATTATGAGTACAGGATATTTCAGGAAATAAAGTCATTGCGGAAATAATATAGGAGAAATAAAATGCAGCTTAGTATAGAAGAAGTTAAAAAGCTGGATAGTAACAGCTATCAGATAATAGATATAAGAAGTGAGGAAGAGGTGGCGCACGGTGCCATAAAGGGAGCACTCAATATTCAGGCAGAGGAAATAGAGTCAGATGAGAGGGTGCCACATGATAAGAAGCTTGTCATAGTCTGCAGCCGTGGTAAGACGAGTGTGGATGTGGCAGAGTGTCTCACAGAAAAAGGTTTTGATGCGGTAAGCTTAAAGGGAGGCTATATAAGCTGGCTGCTTGATGCCATGAAAGAGGATGAGGTGGCAGAGCGCGATATAAAGGCAGATGTGGAGCAAAGCATCAGAAAGAAATTTAAGAAATCCATCTGGCGCAAGTTTACAAAGGCGATAAATACCTATGAGCTTGTAAAGCCGGGGGATAAGATTGCGGTGTGTATTTCGGGAGGTAAGGATTCCATGCTCATGGCAAAGCTTTTTCAGGAGCTTAAGCATCACAACAAGTTTGATTTTGATGTGAAGTTTCTCGTCATGGATCCGGGCTACAATGAGGCAAACAGGCATGTCATAGAGGAAAACTGCAGGAACCTTGGCATCCCTGCCACTATTTTTGAGTCAGATATATTTGATGCTGTATATGATATAGAAAAATCGCCATGCTATTTATGTGCGAGGATGAGAAGAGGACATCTGTATGCATTTGCAAAGGAGCTGGGCTGCAACAAAATTGCGCTCGGACATCACTATGATGATGTTATCGAGACGATACTCATGGGCATGCTCTACGGTGCACAGGTACAGACCATGATGCCTAAGCTTCACAGCACAAACTTTGAGGGCATGGAGCTTATCAGGCCTCTTTACCTGGTCAGGGAGGACGATATCAAGGCATGGCGTGATTACAACGGTCTACATTTTATACAGTGTGCCTGCAAGTTTACAGATACCTGTACCACCTGCAATAATGAGGAAAACCGCTCAAAGCGTGTTGAGATAAAGCAGCTCATCGCTAATCTTAAAAAGGTGAATCCTTTTGTCGAGGCAAATATATTTAAGAGCGTGGAGAATGTAAATCTGGCTACGGTTGTAGCATATAAAAAGGATGGCATAAAGCACAGCTTCCTAGATCACTATGATGAATAAGACAGATATATTTCAGGAGGGCATTGTATGGCAGATATCATGGATTATATTGACTGGCGTGGAGATATAGGCTTTGATGAGGTGCATGTAAATGAGGTGGACGGACTGATTTTTTCACAGCTTATTTATGTGCAGATGAAGCCATATATGCCGGATGCAAAGAAGTCATACCTTACGATAAAACAGCTTTCAAGCCTTTACTGCGCGGACCACAGTGATGATGAGATTGAGCAGATGCCTAATCTTTTCCGCCACTCCGCGAGGCTGCTTCAAAAGCTGGCGCACTCAAGGCGCTATGCTGACTGCATTTTGAGATATTATATATACGATATTAGTGAAAAAGAGGAGTCGCAGTTTTCAGCGGTTACGATAGAACTGCCTGACGGCACATATTTCATTTCCTACAGTGGTACAGACCATTCCGTGGTCGGCTGGAAGGAAAACTTTAATCTAAGCTATCTCGATGAGACACCGGGACAGAACAAGGCGAAAAAATATTTAAAGCAGGTGGCAGCATATATATGCAATGATGATAGGGTCATAAATGAAAAAGCCATAAATGATAAAGCTTTAGATGATGAAAATATCAACAATAAAAGCATCAATACAAGCATCGATACAAGAAAGCTGTGGATAGGCGGGCACTCAAAGGGTGGAAATCTGGCAGTGTTTGCCGCCATGCATGTGGATAAAGAGGTGCAGGATGTCATTATTAAGGTGTTTAATTTTGACGGACCGGGCTTCAATCACAAGATGATATATACGGCAGGCTACAAAAGAATTTTTGACAGAATAGAGACATTTCTGCCACAGTCGTCTATTGTTGGCTTATTGCTTGAGCATGTGGACAATTATGAGGTGGTAAGAAGCCATAATTCGGGGCCGCTGCAGCATGATGCTTTTTCCTGGGAGATAATGGGCGGAAGTATCATAAAGGCGGATGGGCTGGACAAAAACAGTGTGCGCCTTGACAAGACACTCAGAAACTGGATAGGCAGCATGGATGAGGCGCAGCGAAAGCAGTTTGTAAATGTGCTTTTTTCAATAGCATCGGACTCCAATTTTGAGAACCTTGACCAGATGTCATTTAAGCAGCTAATTGAGATGATAAAGGCTGCTGATGAGCTGTCAAAGGCTGACTGGAGCATGCTTAAGGATACAGTAAGACTCCTGATTTCTGCCGGTGTCGGCGTAGTCAGGGATGAAAAGGAGAAATAAATGTTAAATCAGTTTTCAAGAACACAGCTTTTGCTTGGAAAAGAGGCGATGGATAGGCTAAAGGGCGCAAGAGTCGCAGTGTTTGGAATAGGAGGAGTGGGCGGATATGTCTGCGAGGCACTAGTCAGAAGCGGCGTGGGAGCGATTGACCTTATCGATGATGACAAGGTGTGTCTTACAAACCTAAACAGGCAGATAATCGCAACCCGAAAGACCATAGGAAAATACAAGACAGATGTGATGGAGGAGAGGATTCATGATATTAATCCTGATGTCAGTGTCGTGACGCACAGGTGCTTCTTTTTGCCGGAAAATGCTGATGAATTTCCGTTTGAAGAGTATGATTACATAGTTGACGCGGTTGATACGGTCACAGCAAAGATTGCGCTTGTCATGAAGGCACAGGAGAAAAATGTCCCTATCATAAGCAGCATGGGAGCGGGAAATAAGCTGGATGCAAGTGCATTTAAGGTGGCTGATATATATAAGACCAGCATGTGTCCTCTTGCAAAGGTCATGCGCCGTGAGCTTAAAAAACGTGGCGTGAAAAAGCTCAAGGTGGTATACTCTGAGGAGAAGCCTACAAGACCGATAGAGGATATGTCTATAAGCTGCAGAACCAACTGCATCTGCCCGCCGGGTGCCGAACACAAGTGCACGCAGCGCAGGGATATTCCCGGAAGCCTTGCATTTGTACCATCAGTGGCAGGACTTATCATCGCGGGCGAGGTGGTACAGGACATAGCCTTTGACAGGGTATGATAAAGAATACAATTACGAAAAGAGAGGAATAAAAATGCCAGTATTTGATTTTAGCGATACACCGGTAGCAAACGAGCATCCGGAGTGTACATATGAGACATTTCATTCGACAGAGACCAAGGCATCGGCCGATAAACCGATTGTTGTGATAGACAATAAGCAAAAGGAATGGGCGCATCATGCGCTCGGTATGTTTACAAATCCGATAAAGCGTACATCCTTTGAATTTGAGGATGGTGATGGGGTGACCAGTGCAGATATCCTGCGCATTGATTCCCGCTTCGTTAGTCTTTTTAAGTGGCTTGGCGAAAATCACATAAAGGTACAGCTTTCAGGAGCCAATACACCTGACGGATACGCAGTATACAGGGTGAGGGAGGTGGCTCTCGGCAGAGGCACAAAGCTGTCTGCAGAGGACGGATTCCTGCAGTATATGATGGAAAGGCTCTTTGCCAGCACCATGCCTGAGGATGAACCTGACCTCGATGATTACGAGGAAGAGGGCGACAGCATGAAGCTCACCAGTATACAGAGCATCACAGATTTCATGACCTGTGCAGGCCGTACACTGCCTGACAATATACTGCTGTGGGCCAGAAGAAATCTGGCAGTTGCGCGTTCAAGCGAGGTATCACCTGAGGAGAGACGCCATGCGCAGAGAGCACTTTCCATCATGATGAATATCCAGTGGAAGGGAAATTACTTTGAGGCAATTGACCCTGTGGAGGCAAGGCGCATACTCGATGAGGAGCTCTATGGCATGGAGAGCGTGAAGCAGAGAATCATTGAGACCATTATCCAGATAAACAGGACTCATACACTTCCTGCCTACGGACTGCTGCTCTGTGGACCGGCAGGAACCGGAAAGTCACAGATTGCATATGCTGTTGCACGTATACTCAAGCTTCCATGGACCACACTCGATATGAGCTCCATAAATGATGCAGAGCAGCTCACAGGAAGCTCAAGAATCTATTCAAACGCAAAGCCGGGAATCATTATGGAGGCATTTTCACAGGCAGGAGAGTCAAATCTTGTATTTATCATCAATGAGCTCGATAAGGCCTCAAGCAAAAACGGAAACGGAAATCCGGCAGATGTACTTTTGACACTGCTTGACAATCTGGGCTTTACAGACAACTATATGGAGTGTATGGTGCCGACCGTCGGAGTATATCCGATTGCAACAGCCAATGATAAATCCCAGATTTCTGCACCGCTTATGTCACGTTTTGCAGTGATTGATATTCCGGACTATACCGATGAAGAGAAGAAGGTCATCTTCCAGAGATTTGCCCTGCGCAAGGTATTTGAGCGAATGGGAATGAAGGAGGAGGAGTGCGTTCTCACAGAGGACGGACTTGATGCAGTGATTAAGCTTCACGAGAACACATCGGGCATAAGAGATCTCGAGCAGGCTGCAGAGCATCTGGCAGCAAATGCACTTTATCAGATAGAGGTTGATAAGGTAAAGCAGGTGGTATTTGACGCTGAGGCTGTTTTTGAGCTTTTAGGCTAGCAGGATATGATTACGGTTACAGGAATTGTTACGAAAATAAAAGGAGATGGTCAGGATGAGAGAATTTGGAAAATCCAGAAAATTAGATAATGTGCTTTATGATGTTAGAGGACCGGTGGTGGATGAGGCGGCCCGCATGGAGGAAAACGGCACAAATGTGTTGAAGCTCAATATAGGAAATCCGGCGCCGTTTGGCTTCAGGACACCTGATGAGGTGATATACGATATGTCTCGCCAGCTCACGGACTGTGAGGGGTATTCCAACTCCAAGGGACTTTTTTCTGCAAGAAAAGCAATCATGCAATATGCACAGCTCAAAAAGCTTCCTAATGTGACGGTTGAGGATATCTACACCGGAAACGGAGTCAGCGAGCTTATAAACTTAAGCATGTCAGCGCTTCTTGACAATGGTGATGAGGTGCTGGTGCCGGCACCGGACTATCCGCTTTGGACAGCCTGCGTTACACTTGCGGGAGGCACGGCAGTGCACTATATCTGTGATGAGCAGTCAGAGTGGTATCCGGACATAGAGGATATCAAAAAGAAGATTACAGACAAGACAAAGGCAATCGTAATAATCAACCCTAATAACCCTACAGGAGCGCTCTATCCAAGGGAGGTGCTGCAGCAGATAGTTGATGTGGCAAGAGAGCACGAGCTCATGATTTTTTCGGATGAGATATATGACAGGCTTGTGATGGATGACTATGAGCATGTGTCTATTGCGTCGCTTGCACCGGACCTCTTCTGTGTGACCTTCAGCGGTCTTTCTAAGTCACATATGATAGCAGGCTATCGTATCGGATGGATGGTTTTAAGCGGCAACAAGGCGCTCGGAAAGGACTATATCGAGGGTCTCAACATGCTCTCAAACATGCGTCTTTGCTCGAATGTTCCGGCGCAGTCGATAGTGCAGACAGCTTTAGGCGGATATCAGAGTGTAGGCGAGTATATTGTGCCGGGCGGACGAATCTATGAGCAGAGAGAGTACGTCTACAAGGCATTAAACGATATACCGGGAATTTCGGCAGTAAAGCCAAAGGCAGCATTTTACATATTCCCAAAGATTGATACTGCAAGGTTCAACATCACAAACGATGAACAGTTTGCACTCGATCTGCTTCGTGAGAAGAAGATACTCATCATCCACGGCGGCGGCTTCAACTGGGATAAGCCTGATCACTTCAGAGTGGTATATCTGCCTCGAACAGAGATATTAAAGGATGCCACAGGCAAGCTTGCAGACTTTTTGTCTTCATATAAGCAGAAATAATTATTGGCATAGATAATTATAAAACATATGATATAAAACATATAACATATAAGCTCCGGCACAGAAAATTTTTTGTTCTGACCGGAGTTTTTATATTATGCTGTAATATTTTTTAAAAGTAACCTACCTGTAACTTTACATAATGTATTATACACTTGTATCGCGGGGCGGCTGCACTTTAAAGGACAGACCGCACAGCACTCAAAAATGTATAGAGAAGAAAAGGAGAATTAAATGGAACTGCTTAGAGTAGAACACTTATCAAAAATATATGGAGCCGGAGAAAATCAGGTCAAGGCTTTGGACGATGTGTCATTGAGCGTGGAAAAGGGAGAGTTTGTGGCAATAGTCGGGGCGAGCGGCTCGGGAAAATCCACACTGCTTCATCTGCTCGGAGGTGTTGACAGGCCAACAAGCGGAAAGGTGTATATAAACGGCACTGATATTTTTGCAATGAATGATGATGAGCTTGCTATATTCAGAAGAAGACAGGTAGGCATCATTTATCAGTTTTATAATCTGATACCTATATTAAATGTGGAGGAAAACATGGCAATTCCGATGGAGCTTGATGGAAGAAAGGTGGAAAAAGCACAGATGGATGACATGCTTTTGCGCCTTGGACTTACAGAGAGACGTACTCATCTGCCAAATGAGCTTTCAGGAGGACAGCAGCAGCGCACATCTATAGGAAGAGCCCTGATTACGAGACCGTCTATAGTGCTCGCGGATGAGCCGACCGGAAATCTGGATACCAAGGCAAGCAACGAGATTATGCATCTATTAAAGACCTCAAACCGCGAGCTCAACCAGACAATTATTATGATTACACACAATATGGAGCTTGCAAAAGCGGCTGACCGCACAATAATGATAGAGGATGGTAAAATCAGATGAATTTGATGAAGACACTCACATTAAAAAACTTAAAGCTCAACAGGAAAAGAACTATTGTCACGATAGTCGGAATAATTCTTGCAACAGCGCTTTTGTCGGCGCTTGTCACACTTGTGTCAAGCTTTCAGTACAGTATGATTGAATACCAGAAGCAAAAAGACGGTGATTTTCATGTGAAATTTTCGAATGTGAAAATGTCTGAGCTTTCGGAGTTTAAAAACAACAGAAATATTGAAAGCACATTTGAGACAATGGGAATGGGCTTTGCAAAGCTAGACGGCTGCAAGAATGAGGATAAGCCGTATGCATATGTCATGGCAACAGATGAGGCCGGCTTTGAGAGAGGCTGCTTTAAACTTATAGAGGGGCGCATGGCAAAAAATGAGGATGAGATAGTCATTCCAAGGCACTTAAAGACAAACGGACGAATCGACATAAAGGTGGGAGATGAGATAACACTGGATGTCGGAAAGCGATATGATTCAAACACCGAAGGTGTCATATCGGAAAACAGCGCATATGAGAATGAGGCAGAGACACTTACCGATACTGTGACAAAGCACTACAAGGTGGTAGGCATCATGGAAAGACCGGGCTATGGAATGGAGGACTATAGTGCCGCCGGATATACATTTGTCACATACTCTGATGAACTGGCAGCAATTGATAACGGCACAAAGAGTGAGGCAAGCGAAGCTGACACTACACTCACAGTGTACAGCAGATACACTAAAAAGGCTTTAAGAAACAAGGATGCTGTGACTGCTGATATAATTGGTGTGGATGAAAAGCTGTTTGAGAAAGCAAATAAATCATCTGTTGAAATGTCTGCTGAGGAGAGTGACAGGTTTCTTAAAGAGATGGAAAATGCAAAATATGATATATATATGAATGGATACCTTATAAGCTATGAGTGCGTTTTCCCGATTGACGGTTCATTTAAAGCACTGTTTACAGTGGCCGCTGTTGTGGCTTTGATAATCATACTGACATCAGTGTACTGTATCAAAAACAGCTTCAACATATCAATCACTGAAAAAATCAGGCAGTATGGCATGCTTGCAAGCGTGGGTGCTACGAGGCGCCAGATAAAAAGCAGCGTTAAGACAGAGGCAGCAATGCTTGGAGTGGTTGGTATTCCTGTAGGTACCATGAGTGGTATTTTGGCATCGCTTATACTTGTCAAGGTGGTAAATGCGCTGTCAGCAGGCTGGCTTAACTTTGCTTTGAGCTTTCATACTTCCCTGCCTGCACTTATTCTTGCTGTGATAATGAGTATAGCAACCATTTATTTCTCAGCAACAGGCAGTGCAAGAAGGGCGGCAAAGGTCACACCGCTTGAAGCAATAAGAAACACAAAGGAGATTAAAATAAAGTCAGCAAAGCTTAAGACCCCGGCGATTATAGGCAGAATCTGGGGTATCGGAGGCGTTATCTCATATAAGAATATAAAGAGGAACAATAAAAAGTACAGAACCACAGTGACATCTATTGTCATCTGCTCAGTAACCTTTATTGTGATATCATACTTTATGTCTATGGCCTTTAGCAGGGTTGGGATGTCATATGCTTCAACAGATTACAATATCGGAATAAATATGTCATGTAAAAAGGACCTTGATATTGAAAAGCTCTCTAAGCTTTTGAGTGGCATTGAAGGAGCTGAGGATTATCTAGTTGGAGCAGGCTATGATTTCGATGTCAGTAAGCCGGAGTATACAAAGGAATATGGAGAGTATTGCGGGCAGCTTTATGATGACAGTGAGGATGTCTCACAAGAGTTTTTAATCACAGTTTTGGATGACAAATCGTATGATAAGTATGCGTCCGACGCAGGCATAAAAAATGCAGCTGCAGGAGCAATTCTTGTGAATAAAGGCACATTTGATGTGTATAATGAGAATAGCTCAAAATACGTCAAAAAAGAGATGGAGCTGTACAAATATAAAGCAGGAGATACAATCGAGTGTGGCTATAATGTTTATGATGATGCTTCTTCTGATGACAATGCAGCAGAAGGCGATACTGAAAGCAGCACAGATGATAATAATGCAGTGGAAGGTGATACTGAAAGCGGCACAGAGGATAACAGTGGATACGTTGACGAGGAAACAATAAATAACGGAGTCAGAAAGACTGTGGATGTAACTATTGCAGGTGTCACAGACAAGGTACCGATCGGTTATAATGGCAATAGCAATACCACGCTTTTGTTTATGAACCAAAAAGGCTTTGAAAGCCTATGGGGTGACGGCAAGAACGGTAATGAGATTAAACCGGGACATGCGTCATATTCGGCATATGTGGTTGCAGAAAATGCAGATGAATATCAGGATACATTCGAAAAGGAGACGGAAGGAAATACTGAGTATTCGCAGATTAGTTTTTATGTCAGCAATCTGGATAAGGAGATGCGCGATGAAAAGTCTCTCTTTACACTGCTTGGAGTATTTGCATACGGACTTATTGTGGTTATTGCCTTAATAGGAATCACAAATATCATCAATACCTTAAGCACCGGAATGGAGCTTAGAAGCCGCGAGTTTGCCACATTAAGAAGCATTGGAATGACAGATAAGCAGTTTGCCGGAATGGTCAGGCTCGAGAGTGTGTTTATATCTGTAAAGGCACTTGTAATAGGTGTACCGCTTGGTATTTTAATAAGCTATCTCTTATGTGTTATGATGAACAGGATGGATGACGCAATCATTTATGAGCCGCCGTATAAAGCAATTATATTGTGTATAGTGGTTGTAATAATGCTGATTTATGCTATCATGAAACTATCAATGACGAAGCTTAGACACAATAACATTATTGAGACAATCAAGAATGAAAATCTGTAGGAAATGCGGGAGCTGATATGAAAAAAATACTTCTCATAGAGGACAATAAAGGAATAACAGAGGGACTGTGTGATACCTTTACAGAACCTGAATATGAGCTTTTGACAGCAGGCAGTTTAAAGGAGGCTGGGGCGCTTTTGAGTGAGCACCCCGGCCTTGTGCTGCTTGATGTGTCGCTTCCGGATGGGAACGGCTTTGATTTTTACAGCGAAAGGCTGGAAAAAGAAAAAACACCGGTGATTTTTCTTACCGCAAGGGATGAGGAAAATGATATAGTAAAGGGACTTGAGCTTGGAGCGGAGGATTACATCACAAAGCCTTTTTCAGTAAGAGAGCTTGTGGCGAGAGTAAACCGCGTATTTTTACGAAGGAAAAGTGATGACAGCTCATCTGTCATACACGCAGGAAGCATAAGCTATGATTTGGACAAAAAGGAAGCAAGAAGGGCTGGACAGGTGATTGCTCTTTCAAGTCTTGAAAACCGTATACTTGATCTGCTTTTTACCAATCACGACAAGGCTGTGTCCAGAAATGCCGTGCTTGACTGCATCTGGGAGGCGACAGGCAACGATGTCTATGACCATACAGTGACTGTCTATATGAAGCGCATCAGGGCAAAGCTTGGTGAGGATGTGATAAAGACTGTGAAGGGAATCGGGTATCGTGTTGATTCAGATGAAGCTCTTTAAACAGTATCGGCTGACAGAGACAGTTCCCGGGGGAAAGCATGAGAAAGAAGAAATATAATTTAGAGAACAGAAAACATTTTGTGTATTTTGCAATAATATATACATGTATATGTGTGATGGTTATGGCTTTTACCGTCTTTTTTCAGTACAGGGCATATACGAAAAACTATAACATCACAGTGGCTAAGCTATGTGCACTCATTCATGAAAAATATCCCGATGTATCAGATGGCAGTATAGCCGCGATTCTAAATGACAGCAGCTTAGGCAGCGATTATACAAATTTAAAAAGCGCAGAGACGCTCTTAAAAAAATACGGCATTGATATGGAAAAGGATTCTGCGGTTTTGTCAAATGAAAAAGCGCTTAAAGGGGCGCTTTGGCTAGACATATTTCTTGTTGTGCTTTTTGCAGGGGGCTTTTGCCTTTACATTGTGCTTATAAGATTTAGCTTTAAAAGACAGGTCAGACAGGCTGCGGATTATCTGCGCCGCATAAATCAGGGAGACTACAGACTTGTTATGGCAGATAGCACAGAGGGAGAGATTTCTATACTTAAGGGAGAGCTTTACAAGACAGCAATCTATTTGAGGGAGTCTGCGGAAAATGCAAAGGCAGACAAGCTTTTGCTAAAGGATGCGCTTTCTGACATATCGCATCAGCTTAAGACACCGCTCACATCACTTTCGATAAATCTGGAAAATCTGGAAGGAAATCCTGATATGGCACCTGAAAACAGAAGCAGGATAATGCGCAGGGCAAAGCGTGATGTGGATAATATATCGCATATGGTGCAGGCTATCTTAAAGCTTTCAAGGCTTGAAGCGGATGTTGTGGAGTTTGATGAGAAGGATACGCTGCTGTCTGAAATTGTGTCTGAGGCAGCTGACAATGTTATGGCACTTTGCGATTTGAGAGACATAAGGCTGTCCATAGATGAAGGCTCTGATAAGGATGCCTGTATACATGCTGATGCATACTGGCAGTGTGAGGCCATTACAAACATAGTAAAAAATGCAGTAGAGCACGCAGAGAGTGAGGTAAAGATAGGCTTTTACAGGTATGAGATGTATGCAGAGATAACAGTGCAAAACGATGGAGAAGCCATAAGTGATGAGGACAAAAAGCATATTTTTACGCGTTTTTACAGCGGCAGCGGACAGCCGGCGGACAGCATCGGCATAGGACTTTCGCTCGCGGAAGCAATTGTGCGTCATGACAATGGATATATCCTTGTGGAGGATTGTAAAAAAGATGTATTAAATGAAAAAAATGAATGCAGTGGCACACGCTTTGTGGTAAGATATCTGTGATAAGTTGAGAAAATTTATCAATAAATACACTAGGAAGAGATAAAATGACACTAAAAGAACTTGGCATAGGACAGAGTGCCAGAATACTTACAGTAGGCGGTGAGGGCGCACTGCGCCAGCATTTCCTGGATATGGGAGTAATCCCAAAGGCCGAAGTGACAGTAATCAAATTTGCACCGATGGGAGACCCGATGGAGCTTCAGGTGCATGGCTATGAGCTCACCTTGAGGCTTGATGATGCGGCACATATTGAGGTAGAATTAATTGACAGCCGTTCAAGAAAGCATGAGGGTCCTAAAAAGATAAGCAACACAGCCCATCCCGGACTTGGCGAGGAGGGCAAATACCATGTGAAGGGCAGTGGCAATCCCCTTCCGGATGGTGAGAAGCTCACATACGCACTTGTGGGAAACCAAAACTGCGGCAAGACAACACTTTTCAACCAGCTTACAGGCTCAAACCAGCATGTGGGCAATTTCCCGGGAGTGACGGTGGACAGAAAGGATGGCTCTATTAAAGAACATCCGGATACATCAATCACAGATTTACCGGGCATTTACTCAATGAGCCCATATACGAATGAGGAGATTGTGTCGAGAAACTTTGTGCTCGATAACAAGCCAAAGGCCATAATAAATATCGTAGATGCGACAAATATCGAGAGAAACCTGTATCTGACCATGCAGCTTCTTGAGATGGATATACCGATGGTTATCGCTCTAAATATGATGGATGAGGTGACGGCAAACTCAGGCTCAATCGATGTAAATAAAATCGAGGGACTGTTAGGAGTGCCTGTTGTACCGATTTCAGCCGCGAAGAATCAGGGTGTTGATGAGCTGGTGCGCCATGCGATACACATTGCAAAGTATCAGGAGCGCCCGGGCAGACAGGATTTCTGTGATGAGAATGATTTTGGCGGTGCCGTGCACAGATGTATACACGCGGTCAGCCACCTGATTGAGGATCATGCAAAGCTCGCCGGAGTTCCGATTCGCTTTGCTGCTACCAAAATTATCGAGGGAGATGCACTTATATTAGAGCAGCTTCATCTTGATGAGAATGAGAAAGAGGCAATAGAGCATCTGATTGTCCAGATGGAGAAGGAGCGAGGCCTTGACAGAAGCGCTGCAATTGCGGATATGCGCTTTACATTTATTGAGAAAATATGCGAGAGCACTGTGGTAAAGCCGAAGGAGAGCAGGGAGCGTATCAGAAGTGAGCGCATCGACCGTGTTCTTACAGGCAAATACACGGCAATACCGTGCTTTATAGTGATAATGCTTGCTGTATTTTATCTCACATTCAACGTAATCGGAGCAGGCCTTCAGTGGCTTTTGGAGCAGGGCATAGGAGCACTGACCGCGCTTACGGATAAGGCACTCACAGCGGCAGGTGTGAATGAGGTGCTGCACGGACTGGTAATAGACGGCATCTTTCAGGGTGTCGGAAGCGTATTAAGCTTTTTGCCGATTATCGTGACACTGTTCTTTTTCTTATCCCTCATGGAGGACAGCGGATACATAGCGAGGGTTGCATTCTTCATGGACAAGCTCCTTCGTAAGATAGGACTTTCCGGACGAAGCATAGTACCAATGCTCATAGGCTTCGGCTGTACGGTGCCAGCTGTCATGGCGACACGTACACTGCCAAGTGAGAGAGACCGTAGAATGACTATACTCCTCACACCGTTTATGAGCTGTTCGGCAAAATTGCCAATTTATGCATTCTTTGTTAGTGCATTTTTCCCGAAGCATGGCGGACTTGTCATGGGAGGACTGTACTTCCTTGGAATAATTGTCGGAATACTTTTCGCATTTATCTACAGAAAGACTTTGTTCAGGGGTGACGCAGTGCCATTTGTCATGGAACTGCCAAACTACAGGATGCCGGGCGCCAAGAATGTGTGCCAGCTCCTCTGGGAGAAGGCAAAGGACTTTTTGCAGAAGGCATTTACAGTAATACTTATTGCTACAATGCTTATATGGTTCTTACAGAGCTTTGACATACACTTTAACATGGTAACAGACTCAAAGGACAGCATGCTTGCCGCTATTTCAAGTGTTATCGTGCCTGTCTTTAAGCCTCTGGGACTCGGCGACTGGCGTATATGCACGTCACTTATCAGCGGACTCATGGCAAAGGAGAGCGTGGTATCAACACTTGAGATACTGTTTGGCGGAACGGTTACGACAGCACTCACAACACTTTCAGCTGCATCTCTTCTGGTGTTCTCGCTGCTCTACAGCCCTTGCGTGGCAGCAATAGCATCCATAAAGAGAGAGCTGGGTGCAAAGTGGGCAGTCAGCGTGGTGCTTTTGCAGTGTGCGATTGCATGGGTGGCAGCATTTATTGTAAGAGTAATTGGACTGCTTGTGATGTAAAAAAACTGACTACAAAAAATATAAAAGGAGATATGTGATGGAGATTAAACTGGAAAATGAATCACTTGAGCTCACGATAAACAGCTTCGGAGCAGAGCTTAAAAGCATCACCGGCAAGGAAACAGGTACACAGTATCTGTGGGATGCCGATGAGAAATACTGGAAGAGAAGCGCACCGGTGCTTTTCCCGTTTGTCGGCAGCTTAAAGGACAAGAAGTTTACCGTTGATGGGACAGATTATCCGATGGGACAGCACGGCTTTGCAAGGGATATGGAGTTTGAGCTTGTGTCACAGACAAAGGATGAGGCATGGTTTTCACTTAAATCAAATGATGAGACTCTTGCAAAATATCCGTTTGAGTTTGTGCTCGAAATCGGCTATAAGCTCTCAGACAGTGAGATAAAAGTGACCTGGAGGGTGACTAATCCTGCGAAAAAGGATTTACTTTTCTCAATAGGTGGTCATCCGGCATTTATGTGTCCGGTCGCAGAGCAGGGAAAGCAGTCAGACTATTATCTGAAGCTTGACACAGACAAAGCAATCACCTACGGACTTATCTGTGACGGAGGACTTTTAGACAAGGATGACAATCTACTTAAGGTGGATGCGGATGGATACTGTCAGATAGATGAGCATATGTTTGATAAGGATGCGCTCATAATAGAAAACAGACAGGCTTCAAAGGTGAGCCTGTGTACACCGGATAAGAAGCCATACCTTACGGTGTCATTTGATGCGCCTTTATTTGGTCTGTGGTCACCGGCAGGAATGGGAGCACCGTTTATCTGTATTGAGCCGTGGTACGGCCGATGCGACAGAGCAGGCTTTGCCGGAGAATTAAAGGACAGGGAGTATGGTAATTCGCTGGCACAGGGTGAGAAATTTGAGAAGTCATATACGATTGCAATTGAGGTGTAGATTTTCTTGTTCTCGGGTGGCTTAAATACTTATTAAAATAATAATATAAGACATAATTAGAATCATGGGGCTGCGGTATATTGCAGTCCCATGATTTTTAGATAGTAAGGATTTTTCACGAACTTGAAATAATGTAATGTAGGATAGCATAACGCTATATGTGCCTTGATGCACCTGCTTTCTTCAAGTTTGCCTGAAGCAGCCATTTCTGATCAATTTTCTTAAGATCTTCACCGAATCTGACATGCAGCCGAACTGAGCCTTCGAGCTGCTCGATATGTTCAATGGTGCCCTTGCCAAACTTTGGATGATTGACATCGTCATTGATATTAAATTTTACAGTACTGTTTTTCTTTTTGCGGTATTCCTGCTCGCGTGAATATGTGTCGCGGATAGGAATACTCTTGTCAGTAATTTTCTTTTTGAGAACCTTATCATAATCGTGCTTAATAAGTCCTTCACCGGCTTTGTAGTAAGGAGTGGGAGCTGCTCCGATAAGTGAGCAGCAATATTTCCACGCACTTCCGTGGATGCCGGGCTGCCAGTTGTACTTGTCCGGTATATCCATATTATATTGCATATAGTGGGCATATTCGTGCTTATATAAATCCATCCTGTCATCCTTTGACAAGGGCTTTGTCACACAGTAGCCGATGAAAAGCAGCGAAAAATGAAATTCTTCTTCATCCTGCCCAAAGCCCGGAGTGTATGCACCGAGCCTGTCCGTATCAAAGCCAAATGTGATAGGAACCCTTGCACCGTTAAGCCCAAGCTGTCTGTCGAGCTTCTGGTAGAGAAAGCGGATTTCCGCGAGATGTATTTTTGTTTCGTTTTCGAGTAGTTGTCGTAAATTGTTGTCTATGTTCATAAGTATATTTCTCTAAAAAATCAGTTTGTTTTCAACACAGTAATGATATATTCCGTCATTCTCAACTGATTGGCACACAAAATCAGCCTTAGCCTTGACTTCGTCCTTTGCATTGCCCATGGCAACACCAATGCCTACGGCCTCAAGCATTTCAATATCGTTATGTCCGTCACCGAAAGCAATTGCTTCATCCTTTGAGAAGCCATAATGCTTAAGCACTGCAGCAACAGCATTGCCTTTGCCGCTGTTAAGCGGAATAATATCAACGGCCTTATCCCACCATGCAGTTATCTGTGAGTGGGGCGCGCCGGATAGAATCTGTGAGTGCTCATCTTTTTTGCAGGAGCACATAATCTGATATATATCAGTCCTGCTTATCTCGTCAAAATTGTCAGCGATTTTAAGCTTTTCGCTGCCAAAGGCAAAGTATTGCTCTAAATCAGGGTCGGTACCGTTTGTGACAATCATATGCTCGTTGCTGATTGCAATGGCGCGGTTCATCTGCTTTAGATTGGAAATTATCTGATATTTGTCGTGCTCATTAATAGGATTTTTGAAGATGATATCATTGCCTGCGGTGACGAATGAGCCGTTAAAGGTGAGCAGGACATCAAAATCAATTCCATCAAAATGAGGCACACCTGTGTAGCTTCTTCCGGTAGCCATACAAAGGATGATGCCATTTTGGTGGAGCTGCCTAAGTGCAGCAGCAGTGTTTGCTGATAATTCTTTATGTCCCAGCCGAAGCAGGGTGCCATCCACATCAAAGAATGCTATTTTAATCATAATTCACCTGCCTGTTTTAATGCTAGTTTAATGATATTTTCATTTATATAGAATCCGTTTGATTGAATTTTGGTTATTGCATTTTTTACAGAAGAAATAATCCCTGATTGTTTAGCTTTTATAAGAACACCTAAGGTGCCCGTTACTGTTAATCCAAGATATTTTGCTGTTTTTTTTGCTGCATTATCATCGATGATAACTAAGTCTGCTTTGGGGTCAGCTTGTGCCAATATCATAACATCAACTTCACCGGCATGAAGCTTTGCTTTGTACATTTTGCGGTCTTCAATGTTAGTGATTGTTTCGACTGTAATCCAATCAAGATTTTGTTTGATTTGTAAACAGGCAGAATCCTTTTTTGCTGTAACTTCGTCGAATACTGCTTTAGGAATAATGATTGAACCATATATTTTTTTTAAAATGTTAAGTAAGTCTGCATTGCACAATGCAATTAATGGTGTTGAATTGACAATTACCCTACGCATTATTCATCTCCTCTATAAATTCTGCTTCATCATCAAAACTGAAGATAGATATATTATTATTGCCTAGATATTTGATGAAATCTTCCTCACTCATTCCGGCTATCTGTGCACAATATCCAATAGAAATATGGTTTTTTAAATAAAGCATTAGAGCAGTAGCTTTCTTGGCAAAAGCATTAGCTTCATCTTTGGTCATTTTGGTATCGTATAATACTTCATCTGGTATTTTTATTGCAATACTACACATATAAACACCTCTTTCTATTTATAATGAATCATTAATTATATCTCAGTTACATGATAACATAATAAGCGCAAGATTAAAAACATTTATTTAAATTTCTGTCACAACGTAAGGTACGTAAGCCGGGGACTGTTGGGGACACGCGCTTTAGCTATCGCTACGCTTAGCAACTAAGATTCTGTACGAAATTATGCTCATGAAGCGTAGAAACGCACCTGCATGGACGCAGGGGAGAGGAAGATTTACATATGTGTACGCAGGAGGACCTGGTTCATAAAGATTACCATTTCTTATAACTGTGTTCTTGATATTAAAGGACACAAGTGGCTTTTTTCAATATGTTGTTGTTAATTTATGGTGTTGGGCTTCCACCATTATGCCAGAAGCCTCACAAAAAGTAGCTGAAACTGCAGAAATCACCAAAACAGCACCCCAAACCCAGCCCAAAAGCCGGAAAAGACCCGGCAAAAAGTAGCTGAAACTGCAGAAATCACCAAAACAGCACCCAAAACCCAGCCCAAAAGCCGGAAAAAACCCGAGAAAAAGTAGTTGAAACTGCAGAAATCACCAAAACAGCACCCAAACCCAGCCAGAAAGCCGGAAAAGACCTGGCAAAAAGTAGCTGAAACTGCAAAAATCCCAAAAACAGCTCCAAAAACCCAGCCGTAAAGCCTCATAAAAATGGACTTATAGACATGTATTGATGGCTTAGTCGAGAATTAACTACTGTGGAGTGTACTAGAACTTGTGAGTAGCGTGTCATTTGTAACCGCCAAAGCGTACACAATGAAGCAGTAACTATAAACTGTGAGATTATAGCAAACCATCTAGCATATACATTTGTATAAGTTTCGACGGTTTCGTCGTGCATAGAAAACCTAAGAGCATAATTTCGTACAGAATCTTAGTCGCGAAGCGTAGCGAGGGCGAAAGTGCGTGTCTCCCCAACAGTCCCCGGCTTACGTACCGGCCTACACCGATGCGCAAAAGTTGCGCGTAAAAAACGCGCACCTAATCCCTTGTTTGTGAAAAATGCTTGAAAACAAAAGTTAAAAAATGTCGAAATTGCACATTGACATAATCGCAATGCTGTAATATACTAAGTTCAGAACAAACGGTTGCGCGAAAAACGCACCTAAGAAATAAATTAAATTACAAGCAAATGGAGGAAACAACGGATGGACAAATTTATTGTTAACATCATTCACCGCCCTGAGATGGTGCCTGAGTACTCAGCAACAGTGACAGGACAGGGAAAAGAAGAGGATATTGGAGATAAGAAGCTTATCACAGAGTCACTCGACATCTTCAAGACACAGCAGAGACTTGCACATGAGGCGGGACTCAAAACAACAATCCAGATGACATATGCTTCACTTTTTAATGATGAGGCAGTAGAGCTTGCAAAGCAGGATCACGAGAAATACGGTGATGAGATAGCACTTTCACTCCTTGGACTTCCGTGTGAGGAGTTTAGAGAGAAGTATAAGACAAAGGATTTCTGCATCTGGATGTTCTCAATGGAGGACAAGAAAGCTATCGTAAATGATGTTTTCGAGAAATTCCATGAGAGATTCGGTTTCTATCCTGAGTCAACAGGCTCATACTATATGGATGCAGACCTTACAAACTACATAAAAGAAAAATACCCAATGGTAAAATGTGCAGTTGCAACATGCTGGGAGGAAGGCCCAAAGGCATACCACACATGTAACAACTCATGGTACACACTCTTCGACGGAGGCCCATGGGCACCATGGATTCCATCAAAGCAGAACACACATGCGCCAGCAGCAAATAAGGAAGAGGATAGCGGAATCGTAGCAATTCCACATCTCTCACGTGACCTTATTGCATGCTATGACGGAAACGGCTCAAACTTCGGAACACATCCACAGAACGTGCTTCGTGGAATGATTTATGATACAAAGACATGGGAGTATCCATATCTTTACAACCTCATCGACCAGTACAGAGACCTTGCAAAATACAATAACGGATATTCATACAACATGATGTTCGTAGGACCTGGCTGGATGAACAAGATGGGACGCTGGGAGCAGCCATATGAGCTTCTCTTAAAGTCATACACAGACGGCTGTAATTACTATGGCAAGTTAAAGAAAGAGGGTAAGCTCATCGACATGACAATGTCAGAGTTCGCTGATTACTTCAGAGAGAAGAAGGGTGTCAACGCAGGTAACTACAATGAGCCTGAGTGTGCACCATGGAGAGATATCCTTTACGGCTCAGACAAGCAGCTCTTCTGGTACTGTGACCCATACATGAGAGCATGCGTAAACATGGATCAGGGTGGAGCAATCGTAGACCTTCGTCCATACGTTGCAAAGCTTGAGTGGCCGGTAGGAATCGGAACAAAGCATGTACAGGATGCATCTTATCCATTCCTTATTCAGGAGAAATACAGAGCAGGATACTTTACACACTATGCAGGAGCAGGAACAGTAAGAAGTGCCAAGCTTTCACACAACGGTGAGGAGGTTGACCTGTGTCTCTGTCCTACACACAGCCATTTTTCAGAGGAAGTTATTGATGGCAAGAAGACAAGAATCCTTACACTTGATCCTGTAGATATTGAGTTTTATGATGTTAAGCTTACTCTTCAGACAAAGGAATACTTTGAGGAGGGCTCATCAAACATCAAGATTGAGCGTAATATCCTTAGCATGAGTGATCCAGATGCAGAGGTTTATCTCGATGAGTACATCACAGCATGCTACGGAACAACAGAGTATCCTGAGGATATGACAGGCATCACACTTACATGTGAGGGAGAAAACCCACAGAGCATCAATTATGAGTACAAGTGTCGTGATGCAAAGCTTGACGGAGCAACTGCAGTAAGCGCAGTAATTCCTGCAATTCAGACAAAGGTTTCACTCACACCATCTGCAAAGGCAGAGGGATACATTGAGGAAGGATATGCATTCTCTCCAATGTTCAAGCTTGGTTACAAGAAACAGATTAAAGACAAGGAGGTATTTGCAACATGGCTCAACTTGGAAAAGGCAAATTAAATTACAGATGTCCTTTATGTTTTATGAGGGATCTTGATATTGATATGTTCTATAATAAGGAAACAGGTATTTATAGCTGCATCCGCTGTCAGTTCAGAGGTACAGAGGAAGAGGTGCTTCAAGGCAACGAGGATGTCCGCAAGAAGTACAAGGCTATGTACAAGAGATTCGACAAGTTCGATTTTGATTAAAGTAGTGATTGGTACGCTGCTGCTATAATAGCAGCAGCGTGTTTTGCATTTTGCTACAAAGGGAGAGTATATATGGCGAAAAGAAAAAAAGACACGATGGAATTCAGATTTTATGAGCTGCCACAGGGAGAATCTGCACTTGTGCTGTGCGGAGAATCCTGGAAGAGAGTGTATGGTCATGAGGAATTTCGCCTGCATTTCCATAATCTGCTTGAAATCGGCATCTGCCGCGAGGGAGATGGAAATATGTATCTGGATGAGGATATTTACCAGTATCATGACGGCGATATCACATTTATACCTGAGAATTTTCCGCATGTTACAGTCAGCTATGGTGAGGTGGTGAATTTCTGGGAGTATATTTTTATTGACATACGTTCTGTGATAGAAGAGATGTTCCCAAACAATACGGCATTCCAGAATGAGGCAGTTACGACTATATCAAAAAAAGCGTTTATGACTAACGTGTATCAGAGCCCGGCTATGGCTGAGTATATAAATGCCATAATCAGGGAAACCAGTGAACACAAGATTTATTGCCAAAGGACGGTAAAGCTCCTTGTGCAGGGAATTGTAATAGAGCTGCTGCGTAGGTATGATGAGCTTCCGGAGGAGGATAATAATATCGTAAAGGGTACCAATATGTCACAGATAGCCACAGCACTTGACTACATGAATAAGCATTACAGCGAATCGATAAAGGCAGGGGAGCTTTCGGAACTATGCAACATGAGCGAGACTCATTTCAGGAGACTGTTTGAATCATACATCAATATGCCGCCTATGGAGTATCTGAATCTGATAAGAGTACAGAAGGCGTGCGAGCTTATGAAAAAGACAAATGAGCCTATGGAGCTTATTGCACAAAAGTGTGGATTCACAACCCAGTCAACTTTTAACCGTAATTTCCGCAAATTTTTGGACACTTCGCCATATCAGTGGAAGATAAATCCTGAAAATTATGAGCATAAGCTGCTGAATTTTAGGATATCTGCACTAAAGGGATGGTAGAAAATATATGTTTTCGTATAATTTTGTACATTTATGATTGAATATGCATATAATTGTGTGGAATATGTTAACACAAAGGTACTACATATGGTTATAATGACTATGTAATCAAGAAACGGATAAACATTAATAGTCAAAATGCCCAATTAAAACAATATGACTATGAATGAATTATGAACGGAGTATTACAAAAACATCATTTTTATTAGGGAGGAAGAAAAATGAAAAAGAAAGTAGTTTCATTATTACTCGTAACAACAATGGTTGCCTCACTTGCAGCCGGATGTGGAGATTCATCTTCATCAGGAGATGGCACAGAAAAGACAGGCAAGAAGGTAGAGACCGTAGATGACGGTCATACACTTACAGCATGGGCCTGGGATGCAAACTTCAATATCCCGGCACTCAAAGCAGCAGCAGAGGATTACAAGAAAAATGTAGATCCTGATTTTGTACTCAATATTGAGGAGCAGTCACAGTCATCTGATATTGAGACAGCAATTACAACAGCAGGTTCAGCAGGAGATTACAGTACACTTCCTGACATCGTATTATTCCAGGATCACTACTTCCGGCAGTACCATACAAATTATCCTGATGCATGGGTATCAGCAAATGATGCAGATGTTAAGTGGGATGATTTCAGCCAGGAGAAATTATCATTCTCTACAATCGACGGAGAGCACTTTGGATTCCCTGTTGATAACGGAACAGTTATCTTTGCTTACAGAACAGATCTTCTTGAGCAGGCAGGATACACAATCGATGATATGACAGGTATTTCTTGGAAGGATTTCATCGAGGTAGGTAAGAAAGTATACGAGAAGACAGGAAAATACTTACTTTGCATGGACGGCGACGGAAATGATTTATTCTACATGATGCTTCAGGCAGAGGGTGAGTCACAGTTTAAGGATGGCAAGCCAAACTTTGTAGACAACGCTAAATTAAAAGAAATCATGCAGGTACTTAAGGATATGATCGACAACAATGTTCTTTACCTTGCAAATAACTGGTCAGATTACACAGATCAGGCTGTCCAGGGAGACATGGTTGCAGGCGTTATGAACGGAAACTGGATCATTCCTACAATCGAGAAGGTTACAGACAACAGTGGAAAGTGGGAGATTACATCTCTTCCAACACTTGAGGGTGGTGAAGGCTATGCATCAAACGGTGGTTCTTCACTTTACATCACAAGCAACTGCAAGCAGACAGACCTTGCTAAGAAATTCTTAGCATATACATTCGGTGGCGGATCTTATACAGACAAGGGTGTATCTGAGACATATGACAATGCTCTTAAGAATGGTGGTGTTATCACTACATATACACCTGCAGGCAAGTCTGAGGTTTACAACGAGGGCGTTGAGTACTTCAACAACCAGCCAATTTACGCTAAGATCGTTGAGATGGGTGCAAATGTTAAGACAATCGAGCAGAGCGATTTCCATTACGATGCACGTAAGAAGCTTGCTACAGCACTTATCAATATTACTCAGAACGGTGCAGATATCGATTCAGAGATAAAGACAGCAGAGGATGACCTTAAATTCACAATGGGACTTTAATCTGTTAGCTTGATGGCAAATGTACAGGGAGCCATTAAATGGCTCCCTGTTTTTTCTCAAAGACTTATAGTTAGGAGGCCTTTACAGTGAAGAATAAGAAAAAAGGAATGAGCATAACAGGTAAACAAAGGGCTGCCGGCTGGATTTATCTGGCTCCGGCTACAATACTCATTTTCATAATGAGCTTCTGGCCTATTATCCAGGCTGTTATTACATCATTTAAAACCGGTTCAAGTGCAAATATGCAGTGGGCTAATCCATTTGCCTACAATTACACAAGAATGTTTCAGGATGCGGTTTTCAAGAGATCTATCGGAAACACATTCCTATATTTAATTATCGAAGTTCCAATCATGCTTGTACTGGCAATTTTACTGGCACAGTTACTTAACAACAAGCATCTTAAATTTAAAGGACTTTTCCGTACATGTGTATTTTTACCATGTGCAACATCACTCGTATCATATGCATTGATTTTTAAATCGCTTTTTGCAACACAGGGACTTATCAATACAATCCTTGTTAAACTTGGAATATTAGAGAGCAACTTTAACTTCCTCGGTACAGGCTGGAGCGCTAAGATTATTATCATAGTAGCTCTTATCTGGAGATGGACAGGATATAATATGGTGTTCTTTTTAGCAGGTCTGCAGAATATCGAGTATTCTGTTTACGAGGCGGCAAAGATAGATGGAGCGAGCGGCTGGAGGACCTTCTGGTCTATCACGGTTCCTCTTCTTAGACCTACAATTGTTATGACAACCATCATGTCAATAAACGGTACATTACAGCTCTTCGATGAGTCTGTAAACCTGACAAAGGGTGGACCTGCAAATGCGACAATCACCATGTCACATTATATCTATAACGGCTCGTTTGGTGAAGGTGTTGCAAACTTTGGATATGCATCAGCAATGTCTGTTATCGTATTCATCATGGTTGCTATACTGGCATTTATCAATCTGAAAGTAGGTGACAAGCGTGACTAAGAAAAAACATGGATCATCAATACAAAAAAGGCTTATACCTTCATACATTTTTCTTGTAATAGTTTCGTTCATCTCAGTATTTCCGTTTTTCTGGATGATATCGGCAGCGACCAACAAGTCTATTGACGTTGCAAGAGGTAGAATTGCATTTGGTGGCTATGCCCTTGAGAACTTAAAGAAACTGTTTGCATCACAGAACGTTGCACTTGGAATGAAAAACTCACTTATCAATGCAACAGTTCAGACAATTATAGCACTGCTTGTCTGCTCACTTGCCGGTTACGGCTTTGAGCTATATCATGACAAGGCAAAGGATAAGCTGTTCTCAGTTTTACTTCTTGCCATGATGATTCCGCAGGTAGCTACACTTATTCCTCTGTTCAAGATGATGTCAAAGCTCGGCTTTATAAATACGGTATGGGGCTTCATGCTCCCGGCTATTTCAACGCCGTTCCTTATCATGATGTTCAGACAGAATTCGAGAAACTTCCCAGTCGATATAATGGAGGCGGCACGAATTGACGGACTCAGTGAGATTGGTATTTTCTTCAAGATGTATATGCCTGTACAGAAATCAACATATGCAGCAGCTGCAGTTATCACATTCATGAATGCATGGAACTCATACCTGTGGCCAAAGGTAATCCTTAATAAGCCTGATGCTATCACAATGCCAATGCTTATTGCAAACCTCGCAGCAGGATATACAGTAGATTACGGTGTACTGATGATGGGCGTTCTTTTCTGCTCCATCCCTACAATGATCGTATTCTTTGTGCTCCAGAAGCAGTTTGCAGAGGGAATTACAGGATCTGTTAAATAAAAGTAAAATAATATTGTTAAAAATCAAGAAGGCAAATAATATTTATTATTTGCCTTCGTCTTATAAGAGGCTTTGTGTTTAAAACATACATGTATCAAATAATAAATACAGTAGATAGGAGTGTAAAAATATGAGTAATTTTGATTCAAATATCATTAAAAATCCGGAAATATTTGAGCAGAACAGACTTGCGGCTCATTCGGATCATGTGTGCTATAAAAATGAACTGGAGAAAATTAAAGGAAAATCAAGCCTGAGATATGATATGAACGGCTTATGGAAGTTTGCATATGCAAAGAATCAGTCCCTGGCTCCTTGTGGCTTTGAGGCAGCTGATTATGATTGCAAAGGCTGGGATGAAATCAGGGTTCCGGCACATATCCAGATGGAAGGCTATGACGTGCCAATCTATACGAATACCACATATCCGTGGGAGGCTGATGAGTTTATCAAGCCGGGCGAGGTACCTGAGATTTTTAATCCGGTTGCAAGCTATGTGAAGTATTTCACAATCCCTGAGAATATGAAGAACAAGAGGGTGTGTATTTCATTTCAGGGAGTGGAGAGCGGTTTTGCACTCTGGCTGAATGGACACTATGTCGGCTACAGTGAGGACACATTTGATCCGTCTGATTTCGAGCTGACTGATTATATTGTCGAGGGTGAGAACAAGCTTGCGGTCAGGGTATGGAAATGGACATCAAGCAGCTGGTGTGAGGATCAGGATTTTTACAGATTTTCAGGCATTTTCAGAGATGTATTTTTGTATGCCGTTCCTTGTGCACATGTGGAGGATTTGTCAGTTGTTCCTACACTTAATGATACCTTTGACGAGGGCACACTTAGTGTGTCAATAAAGGCAGATGGTGATGGTATTGCAAGTGTAAAGCTTTATGAGCTGGGCGATTTGTCTGTGGAAAAATATGACAGGGCAAAACTTTTATTGGAAGAGTTTGATATAGAGCTTAGGAATAAGGAAATTTGCGAGGGCTCATGTAATGTGAAAAATCCTCTGTTATGGAGCGCTGAAAAGCCGAATCTGTATGAGGTTAAAATTATAGTTAAAGATACGCATGGAAATGAGACCGAGTTTATCAGCCAGCTGGCAGGCTTCAGAAGATTTGAGATGGTAGACGGACTCATGAAGCTAAACGGTAAGCGTATTGTATTTAAGGGTGTAAACCGCCATGAGTTCAGCTCAATAACAGGCCGTGTGCCAAACCGTGATGAGGTGATAAAGGATATTGTCACAATGAAAAAGAACAATATCAATGCTATAAGAACAAGCCATTATCCTGATGATTCCATGCTCTATAAGCTTTGCGATATTTATGGAATTTATATGATAGCTGAGAACAATCTTGAGAGTCATGGCACATGGGAGGCATATAATAAGGGCTATGTTGACCTTGACTTTGTTGTGCCAAAGGACAAGCCACAGTGGAGAGAAATGATGCTGGACCGTGCCAACTCATGCTATCAGAGGGATAAAAATCATCCGGCAATCCTTATCTGGTCATGCGGCAATGAGTCGTTTGGCGGCAAGACCATATATGAGATGTCACAACTTTTCAGACAGCTTGATAAGCATCGTCTGGTTCATTATGAGGGAGTATTTAGCGATAGAAGCTATAATGACACAAGCGACATGGAAAGCCAGATGTATACTCCGGCTGCAGGCATTGAAAAATTCCTGGCAGAGCATCCTGAGAAACCGTTTATCTGCTGCGAATATACACATGCAATGGGAAATTCCTGCGGTGCTATGCACAAATATACAGAGCTTACAGACCGCGAGCCTAGATATCAGGGCGGATTTATCTGGGATTATATTGACCAGTCAATCTACAAAAAGGACAGATACGGCAAGTGGTTCCTCACATATGGCGGAGATTTCGGCGACAGGCCTACAGATGGAGATTTCAGCGGAAACGGCATCTGCTACGGCGGAGAGAGAGAGGCTTCTCCAAAGATGCAGGAGGTGAAGTTTAATTATCAGAATATATCGGTTGATTTTGACAGCGACTACATCTTTACAGTCACAAACAAAAATCTCTTTGTAAATACATCGGTTTTTGATGCTTTTGCCATTCTTCTTGCAGACGGTGAGGAGGTTTACAGGACAAAGCTTCAGATATCTGTTCCACCGATGGATAGGGCAAGCTATGAGGTGCCGGTGACTCTTAAAAATTCCATGATAGATGTGGAAAAAGAGTACTGTATTGTCGTATCATTTGTATTGAAGGAAAACACCATCTGGGAAAAGGCAGGATATGAGATTGCATTCGGACAGCATATGATAAAGAAGCCTGTAAGTGAGTATTCATGCGACAAATCAGTTGAGCTTGTTGTTGGAAACGGAAATATCCTTGTAAGAGGTGAGAACTTTAAGGCACTTTTCTCAAGAATGAATCTGGGAATGGTTTCATATGTATACGGTGGCGTCGAGATGCTTCCAAATACTATCCCACTGCCGAATTTCTGGAGAACACCTACCAACAATGATTCCGGCAACATGATGCCACAGCGCTATGCACAGTGGAAGATTGCCAGCATGTATGTGACCACCAGACAGGATCAGCGCTTTGCAGATACATCACCAAGGGTAGAAAAAAATGACAACAATATCGCCATCACATACACTTATTTCATGCCTACCACACCGCAGAGCTCATGCGAGGTGACATACAGAGTGTTTGGTGATGGAACAATCGAGACAACTCTGTCATATGACCCTGTAAAGGAACTTGGCGATATGCCGGAGTTTGGCATGATGTTCAAGCTGGATGCCGATTATGATACAGTGAAATGGTACGGACTCGGACCACAGGAGACATACGAGGACAGACAGCATGGCGGAAAGTATGGTGTATACGAGAATAAAGTGGCAGACAACATTGCCGAATACCTCGTTCCGCAGGAGAGCGGCAACAAGTGCAGAGTAAGATATGCAAAGGTAATGGATAAGAAGGGCAGAGGCATGCTGTTCTTTGGTGATGAGCTTTCGTTCTCGGCACTGCCATATACACCACATGAGCTGGAAAATGCTGCACATCACTTTGAGCTTCCACCTGTACACTATACTGTTGTCCGTGTGGCAAAGAAGCAGATGGGTGTAGGCGGAGACGACAGCTGGGGCGCACATACTCATCCGGAGTATCTGCTTGATGCCTCAGAGAAAATGGAATTCACATTCTGTTTCCGTGGAATCTAGCATTTTAAGGTTGTAAGGAATATTATTACGCATTTTGAGAGCAGGGACTATTACTGGGACTGCTCTCATGGTGTAAATAAATGATATAAGGATAAATGATATAAGAATTAAGGAGAATTAAAATGTCAAAATTTATTAAGGGTATGGATTTATCAACCTTGCTCGAGCTGGAACGCTGCGGAGCAAAATACTACGAGGATGGAAAGGAGAAGGATATTCTTGACATCATGAAGGAGCATGATGTTGATACAATCCGTCTTCGTCTGTGGAACGACCCAAAATCAGAGGAGGGTGAGCCTTACGGTGCGGGTAACAATGACCTGGCTGAGACTATCGCTATCGGAAAAAAGGTTACAGATGCAGGCTTTGGAGTGCTTTTGAATTTCCACTACAGTGATTTCTGGGCAGACCCGGGAAAGCAGATTAAGCCAAAGGCATGGAAAGATTTCGGTGTGGACGAGCTGGAGCAGGCTGTATATGATTTTACACTTGAAAATCTGACAAAGATTATTGAGGCAGGTGTAAATGTCACAATGATTCAGGTAGGTAATGAGCTTTCAAACGGACTTTTGTGGCCTGAGGGAAAGGTACCTGACTACGATAATATAGCAAAATTTGTGAATGCCGGAATACGTGCCTGCCGCAAGGTAAATGCTGATATTCCGATTATGATTCACCTTGATAATGGTGGAAACAATGAGCTTTATGTCAGATGGTTTACAAACTTCATCGAAAGAGGAGAGGAGTTTGAGTATATCGGATTGTCATACTATCCTTTCTGGCACGGCTCGCTCGATCAGCTTGAGTTCAATATGAACGATATTGCAAAGCGTTTCAATAAGGACCTTATCATCGCTGAGGTATCCATGGGCTTTACAATGGACAGCTACCAGGAGTATGAGAAGCTTGCTGATTCTGAGCGCAAGGGTTATGCGACAAAACCGGAGCTTGTCGAGAAGATAGATTATCCTATGACTATTGAGGGACAGGCTGACTTTACAAAGGATTTCTTAAACAGAGTGGCAAATGTGGTGGATGACCACGGAAAAGGATTTTTCTGGTGGGAGCCAGCGTGGATTCCGGTACCGGGCTCAGGCTGGGCTACACCTGCTTCACTTAAGTACATGAATGATCCGGGACCATGCGGCAATGAGTGGGCAAACCAGGCACTTTTTGACTATGATGGAAATGTGCTGCCGGCACTTGATGTTATTAAGAATTTTAAAAAATAAAATAATAACATATGTAATTTTGTTGCATGATTTGATTTGTTATGTTGCATTTTCAGTCGGATGTATTGCAATGTAAAAATGTGCAGTTATAATAGAGTTATAAAGAAAGAACGAATTATTTTAACTATCAATTTAACGCAAATACAATCAGCAAAGGAGAAGAAAAAATGATACAGCAGAACGTATTAGACAAATTCAAGGAGCTTTTTGGAGCAGATGGGGATATCAGAGTATATTTTGCTCCGGGACGTGTAAATCTGATCGGTGAGCACACTGACTACAATGGAGGACATGTGTTCCCTTGTGCACTGACCATAGGCACATATATGGCAGCAAGAAAGCGTGATGACAGGAAACTTCGTTTCTACTCTATGAATTTTGACAATCTGGGTGTGGTTGAGTCATCACTTGATGAGTTTACACCTGATCCGGACGGACTTTGGATAAACTATCCAATGGGCGTTATGTGGGCCTTCGAGGGACGCGGAATGAAGCTTGAAAGCGGTCTTGATATTGTTTTATTCGGAAATATTCCAAACGGCTCAGGACTTTCTTCATCAGCATCTCTTGAGGTGGTTACAGGATATATGTTAAAGGATATTTACGGCTTTGACGTGACAAATCAGGATCTGGCACTTATCGGTCAGTATTCAGAGAACAACTACAACGGCTGTAATTGCGGTATCATGGATCAGTTTGCATCTGCAATGGGCAAAAAGGACAATGCAATTTTCCTTGACTGCAATACTCTTGATTTTGAGTATGCACCAATCGTTTTGGACGGTGCAAAGATCGTGGTTACAAACAGCATGGTTAAGCACAGCCTTGTAACAAGTGCTTACAATGACAGAAGAAATGAGAGTGCACAGGCTCTTAAGGATTTACAGACAGTATGTGACATCAAGACTCTCGGTGACTTGACAGATGAAGAGTTCGAGGCTCATAAGGATGCGATTAAGGATGAGGTTGCACGCAAGAGAGGCAAGCATGCGGTTTATGAGAACCAGCGTACCATCAAGGCTGTTAAGGCATTGAAGGAAAATGATATTGAGACATTTGGAAAGCTCATGAATGCTTCACATGTATCACTTCGTGATGATTATGAGACATCATGTCCTGAGGTTGACGTACTTGTTGATGAGGCATGGAAGATTCCGGGTGTTATCGGATCACGAATCACAGGAGGCGGCTTTGGCGGCTGTACAGTCAGCATAGTAAAGGACGAGGCTATTGATCAGTTTAAGGCAAACCTGACAAAGGCATATGAAGAGAAGGTTGGAAAGACACCTGAGTTTTATGTTGTTTCAATTGGAGACGGACCTAGCCGTCTGGCATAAAATCAGCAATATGAAATAACAGTAACGGATAAACAGGTTTTTCCCGACAATGATTAAGGAGCATGACATGATTCAGGAGAGAATATTAGAATTAGTAAAATATGGTCTTACAACAGGACTTGTTGACCCTGCTGATGAGGTATACACAGTAAACAGACTTCTCGAGGTACTCGGAGTGGACGATATCGAGGATGAGACATTTGAAAAGATAGAGGCTCAGCCGGCATGGACACAGGAAGAGGCAGAGGAGAAGCTTGAGGGTATACTCGAGGATATGATGACATACGCATATGACAATGGTATCATGAAAGAAAACAGCATTGTATACAAGGATCTTTTTGATACAAAGCTGATGGGCTGCCTTGTAAATGCACCAAGCGTGATCAGAGCTCGCTTTAAGGATTTATACGACAATGAGTCTTCACTTGCGGCAACCGATTATTTTTACAAATTAAGCTGTGACAGCAATTATATCAGAAGACAGCGCATAAAGAAGGATATGAAATGGACCACAGACACAGAGTATGGCACACTTGATGTGACAATCAATCTCTCAAAGCCTGAGAAGGATCCAAAGGCAATTGCTGCCGCTAAAAATGCTAAGCAGAGCGCATATCCAAAGTGCCAGCTTTGTAAGGAAAATGAGGGCTATGCAGGCCGCGTAAACCATCCTGCAAGGGAAAACCACAGAATTATCCCTGTTACAATAAACAACAGCCAGTGGTTTTTCCAGTACTCACCATATGTATACTACAATGAGCACTGTATCGTGTTCAATTCAAAGCATACACCGATGAAAATCGAGCGTGCCACATTTGGAAAGCTGCTTGATTTTGTAACACAGTTTCCACATTATTTTGTAGGCTCAAATGCAGATCTGCCAATCGTTGGAGGCTCTATCCTAAGTCATGATCATTTCCAGGGCGGACACTATACCTTCGCTATGGCAAAGGCTCCGATAGAGAAAGAAATCACATTCAAGGGCTACGAGGATGTCGAGGCAGGTATCGTAAAATGGCCTATGTCTGTTATCAGAATCAAGTCAGCAGACAAAGATAAGCTTATTGACCTTGCAGATAAGATTCTTCTTGCATGGAGAGGCTATACAGATGAAGAAGCATTTATTTTTGCAGAGACAGATGGAGAGCCACACAACACTATCACACCTATAGCAAGACGTCGTGACGGAGACTATGAGCTTGATCTTGTGCTCAGAAACAATATCACCACAGAGGAGCATCCGCTAGGCGTATATCATCCGCATGCCCACCTTCATCACATAAAGAAGGAGAATATCGGACTTATCGAGGTAATGGGACTCGCAGTGCTTCCGGCCAGATTAAAAGGTGAGATGGCAGAGCTTAGGGATGCAATCCTTACAGGAAAGGATCTGCATTCGACTGAGACTCTTGCATCACATGCTGACTGGGCTCTTAAGTTTATGTCTAAGTATGATAAGATTGATGAGTCTAATATTGATGGTATCATCAATGAGGAGATTGGACTTGTATTTAAAGAGGTGCTTGAGTGTGCAGGAGTGTACAAGTGCACTGATGAGGGACGTGCAGCATTCCAAAAATTTATAGATGCGGTAAATGCATAAGATTTTCAATTATCTTTTTATAATGCGGAAAGCACCGGCGAACCATACTATATATTTCGCAAGTACTACGGCAGCTAAGAAGCAGTAAGAATTATGATTTAGGGTGTTTAGACCATGACACAACCGGCTTTTATGCGCCGCCCATGGCGCATAACGCCTTGCCCCAGCGTCCATGCTGGGGCATTGTTGTAGGTGGACATAATTCTAACTGCTTCTAAGCTGCTTCGTAAAGCTCAATATATAGTATGTTCGCCGGTGCTTTCCTTAGGTTGTGAAATAAATTAATTTTTAAATACACTATTAAATACATCATTGGTAATGACTTTTTACTAAAGACTTGTAACTTGACTAGATTTTGCTTTCTGCAATTTATGCAGGCAGTGGATGAATGCAGGCACCAGGAAGGCATCTGCGAGAATCCATGCGAGTGGGCTTGCAAAGCAGGCGGCAGAAAAGCCGAATATCGGTACAAATACAAGTCCGATGAGCGAACGCGCAATCATTTCTGCTACTCCTGCAAACATTGCAAAACCTGAAAAGCCCATGCCCTGTATGGTGAAACGGACTGTGTTTACCAGAACGAGCGGGATGTAGAAAAATGCATTTATCAGCAGAAACTGATGAGCCTGTGCGACAACCTCTGTTTCGCTTGGTGATACAAACAGGTAAATCAGATAGTTGGCTATAAACAGCAGTGCCACAAAAATCAAAACCGAATAGACCGATCCTATAACTGAGGCTGAAATAAGCCCCTTCTTTACACGTTCAAATTTGGCTGCGCCGACATTTTGTCCACTGTAGGTGGCCATTGTGGAGCCGAGTGCGTCAAATGGACACACCATAAACATTGAAATACGGCTTGCAGCGGTCATTGAGGCAACTGCGATGGAGCCTAAGCCGTTTACGGCAGTCTGCAGTATGACGCTGCCTATAGCGGTTATCGAATACTGAAAGCCCATAGGAAGTCCCATGACCATCAGATTTCTGACATATGAAGAGTCAAGCTCCAAATCATTTCTGCTTACATGCAGCAGAGGTACATTTTTTGCTATGTAAATGATGCACAGCACTCCTGATACACCCTGTGACAGTACGGTTGCAAAAGCCGCTCCAAACACGCCCATGTTAAATACCAGAATGAAAAGTAAATCAAGACCGATATTTAGAACAGCCGCGATTATAAGGAAAATAACAGGTATGACCGAGTTGCCGAGAGATCTCAGATATCCTGACAGCAGATTGTACAGTATTGTGGCAGGAATGCCTGCAAATATGACAATCAGATACTGGTAGGCGAGGTCGTAAATGTCGCCTGGCGTATTCATCCAGGTCAGAATGTGACCGCAGAGAAGCACAGTGAGTGCCGTCATGATTATTGCGATAATTACAGACACAATCCCTGCATTTCCTACATATTTTTTAAGTCCTTTTTCATCCTTGGCACCAAAGCGCTGTGCTATAGGAAGTGAAAAGCCGGCACACACACCCTGGCAGAAGCCGATGATGAGAAAGCAGATGCTTCCGGTAGAGCCGACTGCGGCTAAGGCCGAAACACTTAGAAAACGACCGACGATTATTGTATCCATAAGGCTGTAAACCTGCTGGAAAAGCATTCCGAGAAGCAGCGGAAGGGAAAAGCCCAGAATGAGCCCGGTAGGAGAACCTACAGTGAGATCCTTTGAATTATTTTTAGTCATTATTTATAATCCCCCTTGATTAAAAATAGATAAAAATATATATAAAAATAGTGATTAAGTGTAATATACAACCTTTACAAACATAAGTAAATGAGGTAAAGTAAAATTGTTAGCATTTTTTTGGGTGCATATTTTAAAGTGAATAAAAACGCTGATTTTATGTTTGATATCATGTTTTTTTGAGAAGAAAATTGAATGATTAGTAAATATGTATGGGCTGACATATAATTAAATTTGGAGGAAAAGAATGAGAGACTGGGAAAATAACATTCGAAGGGTTGTACCTTATACACCGGGAGAACAGCCAAAGAATACCTGTGTTATTAAGTTAAATACAAATGAGAATCCATATCCGCCAGCGCCGGGAGTGAAGGAGGTTTTAAGTAATTTCAATACAGATGATTTAAGACTGTATCCTGACCCAAGGGTTGATAAGCTGGTAAATGCAATTGCGGATTTCTATAAGATAGACAGCTCGAAGGTGTTTGTCGGAGTTGGCTCTGATGATGTACTTGCCATGATTTTCATGACATTTTTCAATTCGAAAAAACCTATACTGTTTCCTGATATTACATATTCATTTTATGATGTGTGGGCAGATATGCTTCGAATCCCTTATGAGCAGCTTCCGTTGTCAGATGATTTTTCAATAGTACCGTCAGATTACTATAAGGCAAACGGCGGAGTAGTATTTCCAAACCCTAATGCTCCGACAGGAAAGCTCATGCCTCTTGATGAGATAGAGGATATAATAAAGCACAATCAGGATGTAATTGTCGTAGTAGATGAGGCATATGTAGATTTTGGCGGGGAGAGTGCGCTGCCGCTCATTGACAAATATGATAATGTCATTGTGGTACAGACATTCTCGAAATCACGCTCGCTGGCAGGCTCAAGAGTTGGTTTTGCCATGGCAAGTCCTGTGCTTATCAAGTATCTGAATGATGTGAAATATTCGTTCAACTCATATACCATGGACAGAATCACAATCGAAGCAGCTACAGCAGCTGTAAAAGACAGAGCATACTTTGAAGAGACCACAGCAAAGGTTATAAAGACACGTGAGTGGACAAAGAAAGAGCTTAAGAGACTTGGCTTTACATTCTGTGACTCAAAGAGCAACTTTATATTTGCAAAGCCTGCAAATGTTTCTGCAACAAAGCTTTTTGAGGACCTTAAGGCAGACAATATATTTGTCAGACATTTCAGCTCACCTGAGCGAATTAACGACTATCTGCGCATATCCATAGGAACTGATGAGCAGATGCATACACTAATTAAATTTTTGGAGAATTATTCATGTTAAAAAAATATATTTACATCTTTTTAATTTCAATGGTACCACTTATTGAACTCAGAGGAGCAGTTCCGGTTTCACAGGTGATGGGGCTGCCGATAGTGCCATCATTTATCGTTTGTATCATTGCAAATATGCTTCCGGTACCAATTATTTATCTTTTTGCAAGAAAGGTGCTCATCTGGGGAGCTGACAAACCGGTCATTGGTAGGTTCTTCAGCTTCTGCCTTGAAAAAGGAGAGAAGGGCGGCAAGAAGCTTCAGGCAAAGGCCGGAAGAGGTCTGTTTGTTGCACTTTTACTTTTCGTAGGTATCCCACTTCCGGGAACAGGTGCATGGACAGGAACACTTGCTGCAAGTATCCTTGATATGGATTTCAAGTCAACGGTTGCCGCTGTCATGCTTGGAGTACTGCTTGCCGGCATGATTATGATGATAGTAAGTCTGGCGGGCGTGTCTATATTCCTGTAGAATTTATGGGGAGCTTTCTTCGGCCTTTGTTAAACAGTACAAATCCGACTACCAGTGAAACAATTGTAACAGCAATCACAATCACAAAGACCACTACACTATTACCGGGATCAGGGAAAAATCCTGAAAGTGTGCCCCAAAGGTTGAAAAGCAGATGAAGCCCCATAGAGTAGTAAATAGAGCCACCGCGTTCGCACACATATCCGAGCACGATGCCAAGTGCAAAGGCATATATGCCTTGAATCCAGTTGAGATGGAACAGTCCGAAAAGTGCAGCCTGCATCAGATTGGCAAGGGCAAATGGCAAAGCCTTTCTGGCACAGCGCATGGTTATACCGCGGAATATAAGCTCCTCGCAGATTGGCGCCAGTATTACAGAATAAAGTACTGTCACAAAGGTGATATCTGTGATGCCGGATGTCTCAAAAAGCTTGTTGTACTGCTGCAACCAGTCGGGACGGATGTAGCCGGTTAAGTTTGCGATGAAATTGGCAGCAAACTGTGTACCCGGCACGAGTATGACGATTGCCACAATCATCATGGGATTGAAGGTTCTCTTAGGGGATGGAAGAAAATTACCTTCGTATCTGGCATAGTACCACATGCCAAAAATCGCAATGGTAATGAGTGCATAGATGACCATAATCATCATGTTAAAATTTACAGAGGTAAATGTCTGTTCAAGGCGGTCCGATACGTTTGCAGACGGAAAAGCAAGCTTTCCGACAAAACCCTGTCCAAACACTCCCATGCCCATCATAAAGAACAAGGCGATAGTCTGAATTGCCTCAACTGCAAGCAGTGGGACAAATGTGTAAAAGAAATATCCTACTTTTTTCATTTTCAATTTACTCCATTCTGATTTATTAGGCGATAGTAACACTAGTATAACATATCATAATTTAATTGCAAGAAAGCTGTTTACTTTAAAACTTTAATATGTTAAAATTAAATGTAAATAAATCGCATGAAAAAGGAGAACACGATGAGCAAGAATCTTAAAACAGAAGCAGTAGACCATTTGTTTGATGCTATTTTGTGTCTCAAGGATAGAGCAGAGTGTTATACATTTTTTGAGGATGTTTGTACTGTAAATGAGCTTTTTTCTCTATCACAGAGATTTGAAGTAGCAAAGATGCTTAGAGAGCAGAAGACATATCTTGATATAGCAGAAAAGACCGGGGCTTCCACAGCCACAATCAGCCGTGTGAACAGATCCTTAAACTACGGCAACGATGGGTATGATATGGTTTTTTCACGCATGGAGGATGGCTCTGACAAAGAGGATTAGTTTATCATAGGGGGAAAGAAAAACAGGCTCGTTAATTTGAGCCTGTTTTTTTAGAAGCCTCTTTTTCTTCATTTAGATCGTCAATCATGCGCTCAATCAGCATTTTCTTGATGTAGACATCAAAGCTCAGCATGCAGATAAAGCTGAATGTGTGAAGAAATTTCTGATCCTCATCAGGAAAATCCTCAAATGTCTCACCGGCAATCTTGTATTTCTTGCCGAGATCCTTTAGGAGTTTCTGCGATTCCTCCGCCTCTAAGCCAAAAACCTCCGTATAGACATCCTGCATAGTAAATCCGTCATCGTTGCCGAAATACTTCTCGGTAAGGGGATTAAGAATTGAGCGGATATCGTTGATACTTAATATATTTTTGAAATAATATATAAAAAGCAGTGTGAGCACATGCTCTTTAGAATACTTTTTCTTGTCCGGAGAAGGGAGTAGATTGTTTTTGGCATAGTTGTTTATCATTGTCTTTGTAAGGATTTTGTCGCTTTCATAGCGCTTTGATGCAGCGAGCTGCTCGTCCATGAAGGTTGTGACCTGATCCATATACAGATCAATGTTTGGTATATCCTCCGGCTTTATGTAATCTATTGATTTAAGCTGTTTTAATAATTCTGATAAAAATTCTTTAACGTCATTCTCCATATCATCACCTCAGGCTTTTATTATATAGTATTGAAAACTATATGACAAGTTTTTTTTGAATTTTCTCATATTGGGTTGTGCAAAACATATGTTTGTGGTATGCTGTAGATAAATTATTTTTTGTATTTATGGTATGTGTGCCTGTAATAAGACTGGAGAATTGAGAGGAAAACAGATGAACTTAGATATGTTGAATGAACAGCAGAGGGAGGCCGTTTTGACCACAGAGGGACCGCTTCTTATTTTAGCGGGGGCAGGCAGTGGCAAGACCAGGGTTCTTACATACAGGACTGCTTACCTGATAGATGAGTGTGGTGTCAATCCTTACAATATCATGGCAATCACCTTTACAAACAAGGCTGCGGGAGAGATGCGTGAGCGAATTGATGATATGGTGGGCTATGGTTCGGAAAGCATATGGGTTTCTACCTTCCATTCGACATGTGTGCGTATACTGCGCAGGTATATTGACAGGCTGGGATATGATACGAATTTTACCATATATGATGCTGACGACCAGAAGTCTTTGATGAAGGACATCTGCAAGCGCCTTGATATAGATACCAAGATGTATAAGGAAAAGATGTTTTTAAATGTAATATCATCGGCAAAGGATGAGATGATTGATCCGATAGAGTTTGAAAACCGCTTCACAGGTGACTTTGTGAAGCGCAAGCAGGCACTTGTATACAAGGAGTATCAGAATGCTTTAAAGCAGAATAATGCACTCGATTTTGATGATCTGCTTGTGAAGACAGTAGAGCTTTTCAAGCTGGATAAGGAGGTGCTTGATTACTACCAGGAGCGTTTCAGATACATCATGGTGGATGAGTACCAGGATACCAACACCGTGCAGTTTGAGCTTATCAGGCTTCTCGCCATGAAGTATAAGAATTTGTGTGTGGTTGGTGATGATGATCAGTCCATTTACAAGTTCAGAGGTGCCAATATCTACAATATCTTAAACTTTGAGAAGCATTTTGAGGATGCAAAGGTTATAAAGCTGGAGCAGAATTACAGGTCTACCCAGAATATTCTGGATGCTGCCAACAGCGTCATTTCCAACAATGTGGGAAGAAAGGACAAGCGCCTTTGGACCGACAATGGAGCAGGAGACAGGATTACATTTGAACAGCTTGAGAGCGGCTTTGAGGAAGCGGATTATGTGGCGCGCTCGATAGCGAGACTCGTGAGAAAGGGCGAGGCGCGCTATAAGGACTGTGCTGTGCTTTACCGAACCAACGCACAGTCGCGTCTTTTCGAGGAGAAATTTATTGCGGCCAACATCCCATACAAGATTGTCGGCGGCGTGAATTTCTATGCCAGAAAAGAGATAAAGGATATTCTTGCATATTTAAAGACTATTGACAATGGCCATGATGACCTTGCGGTAAAGAGAATCATAAATGTGCCAAAGCGAGGCATCGGAGCTACAAGCATCAATAAGGTGACGGACTATGCCCTTGAGAAGGAAATAGATTTCTATACGGCACTGCGCTATGTCGATGAGGTGCCGGGCATGGCAAGGTCAGCAGGCAAGATAAAGCCATTTGTGATGTTTATACAGTCTCTTCGTGCGAGAGCCGAGATGGATTCGGTTTCGCAGCTCATACAGGCTATAATCGATGAGACCGGCTATGTCGATGAGCTGAAGGCTGAGGGCACTGATGAGGCAGAGCAGCGTATTGAGAATATTGATGAGCTTATAAACAAGGCTGTTGATTACGAGCAGGGGGAGGAGAATCCTACTCTCAGTGGCTTTTTGGAAGAAGTGGCGCTTGTAGCCGATATAGACGGTCTTGACGAAAACAGCGACTATGTGGTTCTTATGACTCTGCACAGTGCTAAGGGACTCGAGTTTCCGAATGTGTATCTGGCGGGCATGGAGGATGGTCTTTTTCCTAGCTATATGTCTATCACGAGTGATGATGCGACAAGCGAGATAGAGGAGGAAAGGCGTCTTGCTTATGTTGGCATCACGAGGGCCAAGGAGCATCTGACCATCACATCTGCACGTATGCGCATGGTGCGTGGAGAGACACAGTTCAACAAGGTATCGCGATTTGTGAAGGAGATTCCGCGTGAGCTTATGGCAGGCGAGGTTTATGAGCCAAAGCGCCGGGATGATGACATTGAAAGAAATTCACAGAGCACATACAGAAAGGCTAAGGAAGCTTTCAAAAAGACACCTACATACGGTACAGAGTATGCGACCACCTTTAATACACAGCGCACAAGGACACCTGTTTACACGCCTGTGAGCAACCAGAAGTCATTTACCAGTGCCAATACCACCGGAGGTCTTTCATATAAGGTAGGCGACAGAGTATCACATATCAAGTTTGGTGCAGGCGAGGTCATGGCAATCGTAGAAGGCGGCAGGGATTATGAGGTCACAGTGGACTTCGACAAGGCAGGTACCAAAAAGATGTTTGCCTCATTTGCCAAATTGAAAAAAATTGACTAAAAATATTGTAATTTTTATAGGAAAATTGGATATAATATGCTATAATAGATTTAACAAATAGCATTTGACAATTACTTTTGGAAAAGGAGCGGATTCAATTATGTGTAAAGTTGAAGAATTATTAAAGGACAACAAGCTTACAGAGAAGCTCAGCATGGCAAAGCTTAATGACCTTCTCAAAAAAGAAGAGGAAGAGAAGAAGCCTTCCAAGGCTGTTATCATATTTGCTGTCATAGGTGTGTTAGTTGCAGTTGCAGCAGCGGCATATGGTATCTACAGATTTTTCACACCGGATTATTTAGATGATTTCGATGATGAGTATGATGATGAATTCGATGATGATTTCTTCGAGGATGAAGACGATGATGATGCTGAAGAGGAAAAAGAGGCACCAAAGACTAAAGAAGAGAAATAATCGTTTTTAGATAATGGGGGCTACATATGTAGTCCTCATTTTTCTTTATTTGTGAAGCAAGGCATTTGCAGTCAGGCATACAAAGAAATAATAAAGTTTAAAGAGAGATAAGAATTACATGAAAAAAGGATTTAGAGGAACAGGAACCGTAGAAAGAGTAGACTTCCCGAACAAGGGAATAGCCGTTACAGATGACGGCGACAGAGTAATTGTGAAAAATACAATTCCGGGACAGAAGGTGGAATTTGTTGTAAATAAAGTAAAGCATCAAAGGGCAGAGGGCAGACTCATGGAGGTAATTGAGAAATCGCCTCTGGAGACAGAAGAGCCATGTCCTCACTTTGGAATGTGCGGGGGCTGTACATATCAGACAGTGCCTTACGAAAAGCAGCTTGATATGAAGCTAACCCAGGTGAAAAAGCTCATTTCGGATGCCATTGGCACTGAGGAAGAGTCAGGATATGAGTTTATAGGGATACATGGAAGTCCGAAAAAGAGTGAATACAGAAACAAGATGGAATTTTCCTTCGGTGATGAGTACAAGGATGGTCCTCTTGCGCTTGGCATGCACAAAAGAGGAAGCTTTTATGACCTTGTGACAGTATCGGACTGTCAGATTGTGGATGAGGATTTCAGGACAATATTAAAGGCAACACTTGATTATTTTTCAAAAAACAATATCCCATATTTCCACAGAGCAACACACAAGGGCTATCTGCGGCATCTGCTTGTCAGAAAGGCAACAAAAACCGGTGAAATCATAGTCGATCTTGTCACCACCACACAGACAGAGGGCTTCAACGAGGAGGAGTTGCTCGCAGGTTTTAGATATGCACTTTTGACCAGGCACTATGACGGCAGATTTAAGGGCGTTTTACACACAAAAAATGACAGCGTGGCAGATGTGGTCAAAAACGAGGGCACAGAGGTGCTCTACGGAGATTCATATTTCTACGAGGAGCTCTTAGGTCTGAAATTCAAAATCACACCATTCTCATTTTTCCAGACCAACTCACTCGGAGCGGAGGTGCTCTATGAGACAGCGAGAGAGTTTATCCTGGGAGATGACAAGGATTCGCTAAACGGTAAAACAGTCTACGACCTCTACAGCGGAACCGGCACCATCGCGCAGCTTATGGCACCGGTGTGTAAGGAAGTAGTAGGTGTCGAAATAGTTGAGGAGGCAGTTTGCGCAGCAAAGGAAAACGCTGCCCTTAATGGTCTTGATAACTGTAAATTTATCGCAGGTGATGTCCTCAAGGTGCTTGATGAGATAGAGGAAAAACCGGATTATATAATTCTTGATCCACCACGAGACGGTATCCATCCGAAAGCTATTGGTAAAATCATAGAGTATGGTGTTGAAAATATGGTTTATATTTCATGTAAACCGACAAGCCTGGCAAGGGATTTGCAGATATTTATGGGCAGAGGGTATAGAGTAGAGAAGATATGCTGCGTGGATATGTTTCCGAATACTTATCATGTGGAGACGGTATGTCTTTTGTCCAAACTTCATGAAGCGAAGCATCATGTGAATGTGAGACATGACATGGACGAGATGGATTTAACGGCGGCTGAGAGGCGCTAAAGGTCCAGGGGACCTTTGCCCAGCGCGGACCGAAGCGGAGCGTAGACAGGCTACTTATGAGGAGATAAAGAAAAATCACAAAGAGGAGTGAATTACATGATGTATAATCCACAACTTGATACATTTATCTGCGTTGTAGAAGCTGGAAGTTTTAGTAAAGCGGCAGAAGAATTATATATAAGTGCACCTGCGGTTATTAAACAGATAAATTCTTTGGAAAACAGCTTAAATTTGCAATTATTTGAAAGAACACACAGAGGTCTTATTATTACGGAAGCTGGTAAATCGCTCTATCAGGATGCAAAATATCTGATTCAATATTCAAAAGAATCGTTGATACGGGCGCAGGAAGCAATGAATCATAATGAAGAAATCATTCGTGTTGGAATATCTCCGATGACGCCACCGGAAGTTTTTGTGGAACTTTGGCCTAAGATACAGAAAATATATCCGGAGATGAAGTTTAAATTGATTACATTTGAAAATACACCAGAGAATGCAAGAGAGATACTGGCTAATATGGGAAAGAATATTGATGTGATAGCTGGAATCTTTGATGAAACAATGCTTGAACTCAGAGGCTGTGATGGTACTGAGATTTCAAGAGAACCATTTTGTGTGGCGGTATCAATTCATCACAGGCTGGCAAAAAAAGAAAAAATTACACTTGATGATCTGGCTGGAGAAAATCTTATGCTCATGCGAAGAGGATGGAGTTATTATGGCGATATGCTAAGGGATGATATGATGAAAAATCATCCTGAAATCAATATTGTAGACTTTAATCTGTACAATGTAGAAGCATTTAACCGATGCGAAAACAATAATGAGGTATTACTGGCATTCAAGAGCTGGGAAAGTGTTCATCCACTGATCAGAATCATTCCGGTAGAGTGGGATTATACTATGCCGTTTGGAATTCTTCATTCGAAAAAACCGTCCATTAAGGTTAAGCGGCTGATAAATGCTATTAACAAGGTAAAATAAAAATTGAATACATGCGAGTAGAAACCTAAAGGTTAATACTGAATAACAAAACGAGACTTCTAATGGAGTCTCGTTTTGTTATACTTTAGCTGAAGTGAAAATGGAGGATACTATATGCAGATAAATACAGGTTAATACTGAAAGAAGGTGGTGTATTTATGGAAAAGCGGAAATTAGTACTTACAATTATTGGAGTTGTTATTTTAGCAATGGTAATCATGGTATATATCTACTTTTTAAAACCCGGCAGGGATGAAAAGAAGAATCAACAAACAATAAACCAGGTACAGACCGTACAGCAGAAGGCAGATGAAAAAAAGAAAATACAGAAAAAAATACATCCGGAGATGAATTGGAAAATGTTACGCCGGGAAGCGACGAATACTATGGATCAGAACCTTTTAAAGAGGCATACCAGCAGATACATGAGCTTTACAAAGAACAGGGATTATCGGAATCAGAGATTGATAAACTGGTGGTACTGGATGTAAAAGATAAAGATTACTTTGAAGGAACACCGGTCACTTATCAGCATGGCGGTGGCTATCTGTTTTGTCGTGACAAAGAAATTATGGGATGGCTGTTCAATCAGTAAGAACCAGAATAAACCGAAAGGTTAAGACTGAAAAACTTATCGAAACTTCTCAAATGAATCTATCAGTATTATAGTATGAATATAAGATGAATGAAAGAAAACAAGGAGGATACGACAATGGAATATATTTCATTAAATAATGGTGTAAAAATGCCAATACTGGGATATGGCGTATATCAGGTAACAAAAGAGGAATGTGAAAGATGTGTGCTTGATGCTTTAAAAGTTGGATACCGGGCGATTGATACAGCACAGAGTTATTTTAATGAGGAAGAGGTTGGAAATGCAATCCAAAAGTCAGGCATTCCAAGAGAAGAAATCTTCCTTACAACAAAGGTTTGGGTTGAACATTATGGATATGAAGAAGCAAAGAAATCAGTTCTTGAATCCATGAAAAAGTTAAAGACAGATTATCTGGATCTGGTATTGCTTCACCAGCCATTTTCAGATGCTTACGGTGCTTACCGTGCATTGGAAGATCTGTACGATGAGGGAAAAATCAGAGCAATCGGAATTTCCAACTTTTATGTAGACAGAATGGTTGATTTTGCATCTTTCAACCGCATTAAACCTATGGTAAATCAGGTGGAAACCCACATCTTCAATCAGCAGAAAGAGATGAAGGAATGGGCAGACAAATATGATATCCGGTTAGAAGCATGGGCACCATTCGGTGAGGGCAGAGGAGGCACATTTGAGAATCCTGTCATCGCAGAGATTGCAGAAAAATATCAGAAGACTCCGGCACAGGTTATGCTTCGCTGGCATATTCAGAGAGGGGTAGTGGTTATTCCGAAATCAACACACATTGAGAGAATGGAAGAAAACTTTAATGTTTTTGATTTCACACTTTCTGATGAAGATATGAAGACTATTGCAGAACTGGACAAGAAGACAAGTTCCTTCTTCTCGCATCAGGATCCGAATATGGTGGAATGGTTCGTGAAGATGGTTGAGGAAAGAAAAAAGAATAATGACAGTTCAAAAGAAAAAAAGAACTGGTAAGCATAAGAGGAAAAATCAATGAAAGTATTACTTGTCAATGGCAGTCCACACAAAAATGGCTGTACTTATACAGCTCTTTGTGAAGTATCCAGTGCATTAAATGAAAATGGTATAAGTACAGATATTTTCTGGATTGGAAATAAGCCGATTTCAGGATGTATTGCCTGCAGAAAATGTCAGGAAAAAAATAAATGCATCCTGGATGATATCGTGAATGAATTTCTGGAAATAGCAGGGGATTATGACGGATTCGTATTTGGAACTCCGGTACACTGGGGTGGTGCAGGCGGTGCAATCACATCCTTTATGGACAGAGTTTTTTATGCCGATTTAAACGGTGGCGGCGACAGATTCCGCCTGAAACCTGCCGCTGTGGTAATTTCAGCAAGAAGGGCCGGAACAACTGCCACATGGGACCAGGTAAATAAATATTTTGGTCTTATGCAGATGCCGATCATTACATCGAGATATTGGAATATGGTACATGGGACGAATCCGGATGAAGTAAAACAGGATCTCGAAGGAATGCAGGTTATGCAGATCCTTGGAAACAATATGGCATATTTCATTAACTGTAAAAATGTTGCGACAAAAATGGGAATTGAAATGCCAAAGGCACCGGATTTTGTATTTACCAATTTCATCCGATAGAAATTAGCGTGACAAACATTTTATACGACAGGAGGTAACCTTAGGATGAAAACAAAGAAAACAGCAGCAGTACTTTTAACATGCATCATGGCAATCGGTTTGATGGCAGGATGTGGAGCAAGCAATACAAACCAGTCTGCTTCTAATAATGACAGCCACTCTACAAGTACAAACCAGTCTGGAAATGAAGAAGCGGATACAAATTCCGAAAACACTACAGATACAACAGAAAATACATCAACAGGAAATGGAAAAACATTGGTTGTATATTATTCAGCTTCAGGAAACACAAAAGATGTTGCTGAAAAGATAGCAAAAATTACAGAGGCAGATCTGTTTGAAATAGAGCCTGTGGAGCCATATACAGATGATGACCTTGACTGGACAGATGATGACAGCCGGGTGTCAAGAGAACATGATGATGAGAGCTTAAGAGATGTGGAACTGGTATCTACAACAGTTGATAACTGGGATTCATATGATACGGTATACATTGGCTATCCTATTTGGTGGGGAATTGCGGCATGGCCAGTAGATAACTTTGTAAAAGAGAATGACTTTACAGGAAAAACAGTCATCCCATTCTGTACAGCAGCGACCTCGGGAATCGGTGACAGCGGTAATCTTCTGGAAGAGATGACAGGAACAGGTGACTGGAAAGAAGGGGAACGATTCCATGGTGGAGCGTCTGAATCAGATATCAGTTCATGGATAGACAGTCTTGGATTATAAAAGAATATAAAAATATTTGGAGGAATCGTAATAAGTAAGACATAACCTTTAGGTTTAAACTGCCTAACAAAGAGAGACTTCTGTCCGGAGTCTCTTTTTCTTATACTTACAGTAAAGTTTGAAATATAGAAAAGGAAGATAAAATAGACTGGAAGAAAAAAATGATTTCTTTATCTTCGCTGCTTCTGGAACAAGTGATTTTGCATATCATGCATTTAAAGCTCAAATCATGGCAATGGCGCAGGATTCAGATGGAATGTTTAAGTTCGCGAATAATGAGACAGCCGGTAATCTTTCCTTTTTGGAGAGAGAAGGTTATGAACATGATCAGAAGGCGTGTGATGAGTACACGTATAATAGACTACGATTTTTCTGGAATGAACAGTGAGATAAGGATTTCAGTAATAGGAAAGAAAGGAATAGATATAAAAATGAAGAAAATGTTAGTTGTATATTATTCCTGGTCAAATGGAAATACAAAAAAAATTGCAGAGCAGCTGGCAAATAAGACAGGAGCAGATATCGCAAGAATCGAAACAGCAGAGCCATACAGAGGTAGTCATGAAGAGGTGGTTGAACAGGGAAAAAGAGAGGTAGAGGCAGGCTTTATGCCTCAGATCAATCCGATATCTGTAAATCTTGCAGATTATGATGTACTTGCTATCGGAACTCCAACGTGGTGGTATACGATGGCACCTGCAGTGCTTACATTTTTGACAACAAATGATTTTACAGGAAAGACAGTGATTCCATTTATGACAAATGGTGGATGGCCGGGGCATGTAATTAAAGATATGAAGGACAAGTGCAAAGGAGCTGCCTTTGCACATGAAATGCAGATTCAGTTTGATTCTATGGGTAAAGACCATCTGGAAACTTCGGAAGATGTGATTACAGAATGGATCGGGCAGATAAATACTGATATAAACAAATAACCATAAGGAGAGATAAAACAATGAGAAAAAATTTTGGAGCAAAGCCATTTTTATATCCACAGCCGGTTATGATTCTGGGAACCTATGATGAAAATGGAAAGGCAAATGCAATGAACGCCGCATGGGGCGGAATTGTAGGTGCAAATGAGATTATTGTAGATTTGTCTGCCCATAAGACTACCGATAATATTATAATAAATAAAGCCTTTACAGTAGGTGTGGCAGATCTTGAACATCTGGTTGCCTGCGATTATGTGGGAATTGTTTCTGCAAATAAAGAAGAATATAAGATGCAAAAAGCAGGCTTTACTACAACGAAGAGTGAATATGTAAATGCACCAATCATCAATGAACTTCCACTGACTCTTGAATGTGAGCTTGTAAAAGTCATTGATGGCAGTAAATATCTTGCAGAAATTAAAAATGTAAGTGCAGATGAGAAATATCTCGGTGATGACGGAGAAATTGATCTTAGTAAGTTTACACCAATTACATATGACCCGGTACATCACGGATATTATAGACTTGGAGAACGTGTGGGAAATGCTTTTAAGGATGGAGCAAAGTTAAAATAAGGATAGGTGATTAAAGTGAAAATTGCAAAAGATGTCTGGAGTATAGACGAAGGTGATCTTTCGTATGAAGATGAAGCAATGAGAGCTCATGCTAAAAAGATGATATTCCCGATTGGAGAGCCAAATGATAAATTTGCACAATATTTTACAGGAAAAAGTTTTTTGGCTCCTGTGTCTACGTCACAGGTTGGAATCTTTAATGTGACGTTTGAACCCGGTTGCAGGAATAACTGGCATATTCATCATGCAAAAAGCGGGGGAGGACAGATTCTTATCTGCATTGCAGGACGTGGATATTATCAGGAAGAAGGTAAAGAAGCAGTAGAAATGAAACCTGGAGATTGTGTCAATATTCCGGCAGAAGTAAAACACTGGCATGGAGCAGCACCAGATGAATGGTTTTCACATCTGGCAATTGAAGTACCGGGAGAAGAAACATCATCAGAATGGTGTAAAACAGTAACTGATGAGATATATGAAAAACTGAAATAACTACTTAAGTCCAATGTGAAATTTACTTTTTTATTTAACGGAAGAATATAGATAAGAACTAAGACCTGACAAAATCAAACCAATACTCTACATTTAGCAGTAGAGATTCTATACCCAAAAACAGAAAACGTGAATGCGCAAATGAAGCTCAAACCCTTGTGGTTTGGGCTTTTTCTAATGTCATTCAGAACTGGATGCGAAATAGAAATACAGTTGAGTTTTTGGCTGTTTGGGAAGAACTTCATAATCCAGATTTTAACCGTGTGCAATTCGAGACGGTTAGAAGTGAGGCAGGATTAAACAGGTTTGTTATGACGCCAACCAAATGGATTGAACAGACCAATGCTATTGGAATAGTGTCAAAAGCAGGCAGATATGGTGGAGGAACTTATGCACATAGCGATATTGCAATGGCATTTGCTACATGGATTTCTCCGGAATTTCAACTGTATATTATGAAAGATTACCGCAGGTTAAAACAAGATGAAAATAGTCGATTTTCATTGGATTGGAACCTGATTATAAAATACAATTAAGAAAGCTATATCATAATAAAGATACTATTTTATCAGATATGGATTCTCTTGATTATGAGGATAAGCATTATCAGCGAAGAAAAACAGATTTAGAGAATCATTTGTACAAGACTTATGATAAAATAGATGATGCAGAGGAACTGCTGGTATCTGCAAAGGCTAAGAAACGTTCTCTGCTGGCAGATAAGATTACAGGTGATAACATTTACAAGGCACTCGTGTTCTTTGATAAATTGTATGCTCAAATGAACGAAGCAGAGAAACGGGAGTTCCTGTCGCAGTTAGTGGATAATGTGCAGATTTACGAAGAACGCAAAGAGAATGGTCAGTGGCTGAAATCTATAGAATTTAAGTT
>ERZ1026864.119-NODE-119-length-61016-cov-77.279785_pt1 | contig 61016 bp, 80 predicted proteins | sample MGYA00380162_ERZ1026864 | MGnify/ENA primary metagenome ERZ1026864 (study PRJEB33269, sample SAMEA4719798) | human gut metagenome | biome: human-associated habitat; feature: organic feature; material: feces | place: Cameroon | collected 2013-10 ... | reverse complement strand
CATAACCTTGCCATGGTTAGGGTCGCGAGTTCGAACCTCGTTTCCCGCTCCAAATGAAGAGAATAATAGCTTGAGGCTGTTCTATTTTCTTTTCTACCCCCTAAGATCTCGTTTTTGTTACCAAGTTTTTCACGTATTGTCTACTAGTTCAGATCTCTAAGTTTCATTTTGTATAATCTCAATTCACAGCTTTGTGCCGTGAGGATTTCTAGCATATTTGATCATGTTAGGAACAGCGATGTTCTCAACATACTTGCTTACAGGCTCTCCAGCATTAAAGATCTTTAGACACTCTCTTTAGTTTTTGATATTGGATTGATAGTGATGAAACTGTCGGCAAAACCTATTTCAGTGATTCCATCAAGCTCCTTGATTATGGTTTTAACAGAGTGTGCAAATTCCACTTTAACATAAACGCAATTCCAATATAATCGATCAGCTTTCCAATAAAATTCATATTAATTCCTTTAAAACTGACATTGAGCAATAAATCTCATGAATAAACTTGTCATGCTCTTATCTGCTCATGTTTTAATCAGCAGACGCTATATAAGGTCGATATGTGTCACTTATGTAGTATCTGCACCATTCTTCTCCCATAGATAACAGGATTTGCTGCATATCTAAAGGAACTCCTGTTAATCTTACAAACTCTGTACCAGGTGAATATGTCAGACTGATATTAGAGTTTGCAAGGTACTGATAAACTCTCATCAATGATGGTCTTGAAAGCTCGTTCTTATGGTCAGGTGTAGGAACCGTAAGTCTTTGCTCTTCCATCTTCTTTCTCATCAGATATTCTGTAGCAGAATAGATTAAAAGAGCTAAAGTCATTACCCACATCAGAGCATTTATTCTTGATGGGCTTTCAAGGTACAAAGTGTTTACCAGTAATCTTGTATCTTTAAGGCATCTCCATTTTCTCTCAACTACAGATTGCTTCTTATAGATAGAAAGTAATTCTTTCATTGTCCATTTACGCACTGTATCATTAGTACAGATGACGTAATAGGTTGAGTTTTCAACAGCAGCATTAACAGCTTCACTGTTAATTGAAGCTACAGCATGAACTTTAACAGCAATAGTGACAGGCTTATCATCTTTCTTATGTTTGCCTCTACCTTTATGTCCTTTTACCTCTTCATAGGTAATGTCTGATATAGATACAAGCTTAAGCTTTGCTGTAATATCATCCATGCATTTACATGGCTTAGTCTCAAGTTTTATTAAAGCCTTTTGAACTTCTGTTCTCCTATAGTACATTCTCCACACCACATAGCTTTGACACCATCAGGCTCATTACTGTCTACAGGTACGAGCTTATCTGGCTCTTGAGCAAACAGATTAAAGCACTCTATTGCCTGACCGTAAGAGTTAGGTATTCTGGTTACTGAATACAGATGATTTGATGCTAATTCTTTAGCATTATCACTGGTACATAAAGCACTGTCAGCTACCAGATATCTTAAGTCTTTAAACTGCACTTTAATTAGAGACCAGTAAGTAATAATGACATCTTTAAAACTTGTCTTATCACTTGTGTGGCCACTAACACATTTTTCAAATAACGGTATGTGACTAAACTCATCACATATCATCAGCTCATTTATCTGATTTAATTCAGGATGGCTGTCTCTACTGTATCCCCTTATCAAGTACGATATCACAGCCATCTTCAACTCTGGTCTGTCCTTCATAGTGGAAACTGGTTGAGCCTATATGTACTGAAACAGGGTTAAGCTCAAGTTTAGTTGCTACCGCTTGAGAACATCTTAGAAAAAATCTTTCAGGTCCAAAGTCTGCTATGGCATCTAATAGCATTGAAAGAACATCCCTTTTTATGTCTTCTACATTAAGCTCTTCATTACCAGTTAAAGCTCTTACATATTTTCCACGATAAACCCCTGAGGTTCCGTACAGTGACTGGTATGGTACATTTAATACCTGACAACACAATAGCTTCACTAACTCAATTTGAGTTACCTTTACATGTGAACCTATCTTTCCAATACAGGATTCAATTACTGGTGCTAAACCAAAGTAATCAAATCCTGCAGCTGTAAGTCCAATGTTTCCTAGTTCTGTTGAAAGTAAATCGCTTGTGTTATCAAACTGTACTGCCATCATCGTGATCCTGTAATATCATCTTTGATGGCTATCTTTTAACCTAAGTTGACTACATTCTCAAGCTTATAGTACTAAGCGTGATCTTTGTATCACATACTGATAATGTGAATATTGTAAAGTGATCTAAAAGTCATATAATTAACATTATCAGATTGATTTATTTAAAATAATTGTTACATTAAGCATGTTATTTAAAAAAACAATCGAAAATCAAGTATTTAAATAAATCAGAATATATTCCTATTTTTTTTACTGCCCAATGTCAGTCAGATGAGCAAATTCTTAAGATTAGAAATAATCTGTTAGATGCCTTTGATGCTGAGATGCTAATTCAAGGTACTGATGATAATCAGGACTACCTTGATTTGGTTGACAGCTATGTAGCTGTTTATAAATTCTTAACAGAGAAATTTAACGGTGATTCTAGTATTGAGACTGTAACTCTAAAACAAAGTGAGCCTTCATTTGTTCTAGCTTATGACAAATATGGTGTCTAAACTAGAGCTGATGAGATAGCTGAGCGTAATGATGTTATCAACACTCTCTTTATGCCTGTAGGCGACTTTACCGTATCAAGAAAATAGCTCTTTTCTAATTCTTCACTAAGTTTTTTGAACCTATAATTGGATTAAAAGACAAGTGAGTTTTATATGAAAAAGTTAGTTATCGCTTTATTTGCTTTATCTTTAGGTTTATTCAGTATTCCTTCATATGCTATTGCTGATGATTACTATACCTTGCCTTCGTGGGATGACGTTCCTCATGAAGATGAGATGGAAAGAAACACTAGAATTTTAAAAGAAAGCGCCAAATCAGATTGGAAGAGAATTATTAGATCTCAACCTGAAGTGTTTGATATGACTATTGATGGTAAAACAAGAGAGTGTTACTACGAAGGCAAAAACATAATCTGTGAGTAAATATGGAGTAAGGCGAAATTTATATGAAAAGGTTAGTTATATTACTGATTACCATTGTATCCTTAGGGGTGTTTAGCTCTTCTGCATGGGCGATTGCTGATGATTACTATAGTTTACCTACATTAGAAGATACTTATAAAAATAGAGATTTGGCAAAAGAACGATTTAATAAAGATATGAATACTTTAAAAGGCTCTGATTGGAAACGTATTATTAGATCTCAGCCTGAAGTTTTTGACATGACTATTGATGGCAAAACTAGAGAATGTTACTACGAAGGTAAAAATATAATCTGTGAGTAGATATGGAGTAAGGCGAGATTTATATGAAAAGGTTAGTTATATTACCGATTACCATTGTATCCTTAGGTTTATTTAGCTCTTCTGCATGGGCGATTGCCAAAGAAGCACAAAATGCTCCTGATTTTTATGAAGAACTAAAAAAAGGTCCTGATCCGGCTCAAATATATACTGAAAATGCATTAAGAGAAAGCGCCAAATCAGATTGGAAACGAATTATAAGATCACAACCTGAGGTGTTTGACATGACCATTGATGGTAAGACAAGAGAATGTTACTACGAAGGCAAAAACATAATTTGTGAGTAGATATGGAGTAAGGCGAGATTTATATGAATAAGTTAATTGTATTTTTGATTACAGTTGTTTTCTTTAGCTCATTTTGTACATCTGCATGGGCGATTGCCAAAGAAGCACAAAATGCTCCTGATTTTTATGATATTTATGAAGATGGAACAAGTACAAAGCAAGATATTGATAAAGCATTAAAAGATCTTGCTAAATCTGATTGGAAACGTATCACTAGATCTCAACCTGAAGTATTTGAGATGACTATTGAAGGCAAAACAAGAGAATGCTATTACGAAGGAAAAAACATAATTTGTGAGTGATAAATGAATGACAATGAAGTTTCTTTGAATATTAATGGTGATATTTTTAAATATTGGAAGTCTGTCAGTATTACATCAGAATTAAACACTGTAGCTCCTGCTTTTTCAGTAAATGCCCTTTCAAAGTCTTCTTTGATGATTGATAGGCTAAAATCTGGTCGACCTGTTACAGTAAAAATAGGTGAAGATACTGTTCTTACAGGTTACATTGAACAAACTCCAGTAAGCTATTCAGCAACCTCAGCTAACGTAGGTATTGCCGGACGCAGTAAAACCTGTGATTTAATCGACTGCACTGTAATGGTCGATGATCCTAATGTCTTTTATGAAAAGCCTGATACTTCAAATTCAAACTATGTAAGTTGCCCTCAGAATGCTGCAACTGAATATAAGAATGTAGCTCTAGAAACTATTATCGCTCAGCTAATCATGCCTTATGGTATTAAGCTTGTTAATGAAACAAAGCCTTTAACTAAGAAGCGTAACTTCTCAGCAAAGCATGAAGACACTGTATTAAAAGCTCTACAAAACCTCACATCTACAGAAAATTTGCTTTTTTACGGTAACGAAAAAGGTGATCTTGTAGTTACTGAAAAAGGCAAACTTACAGCTGATGATGCTTTAGTGCTCGGTCAGAATATTCTTACAGGTGATGCCAGCTTTGATGCAAGCAAGATCTATAAATACTATCGAGCTGTAGGTCAAGATAAAGGTGTAACCGGCAAAACAGGACATGATGCAAGTAGCCATAATTACACAACTGTAGATGATAATGTATCCAGAACTCGTCTTTTAACAAAGAAAGTTCAAGGTGCAGCAGATACAGCAAAATGCAAAGTTACAGCTGAAGGTGACAGAGATTATTATTTATCTCAGTTTTATAAGATTACATATAAAGTTCAAGGCTGGCGACAGTCTACAGGTAAGCTCTGGAAGATTAACTCTCTTGTAGATATCAAAGATGATTTCTTAGGTATTGATACTCAAAAGTCACAAAAGTTTTTAATTACTCGCGTGGTGTTTAATCTGACTGAAAACGAAGGTATGACTACTACACTTGATGTAATACCTCCTGATGGCTGGAGATTGGAAACTGAGAATGATAAAGAAGATCCTAAAAAGGTCATTATCAAGAAAAGTAGTAACTCTTCAGCTGATTTTTCATGGATTAACAAAAAGCAAAATTTTATGAGTGCATAAATGGCAGCAGATATTGAGCGCGGTACAGTAACCATCTCTAAAAATGACGATGAGTTAAGAGAACTTCAGGTAGAACATCAGAGCGGTGAAGTTCATCAAGATGTTGAGCACATGGAGCCTTATGGCTTTTCGTCAGAACCTTATACAGACAAGAAAACAGATGCAATTAACCTCTTCTTCGATGATGAGCGCAATCATGGTGTAGTTATCAATGTTGCAGACAGGCGCTATCGAATCACTCAGATGAAGACAGGTGAAGTTGTTATCTACGATGATAAGAAACGTCATGTATATTTAAAGCGTGAAGGCATTGAAATTGACGGTGTAGATGATCCTATCACGGTAAAGACAACAAATGACATTATAGCTAAGTGCGATAACTTAACTGCAACCTGTAAAAGTGCTGCATCGGTTAACTGCGACACCTCATCTGTAACATGCAAAACATCTGCAACCGTAACCGCTCCAACAATTATGCTTGACGGAAATGTAACTGTTACAGGCACTCTAATTACAGGCACAAAAGGTGGTGGTATGACATCATTTGGCGGTACTGTTAATGCTAAGGGCTTAATTCATTCAGAAGATGATATTACAGCCGGATCAATCAGTCTGCAGCACCATGTTCATACTGGTGTTCAAGGTGGCAACGAAAATACAGGAACCCCAAGTTAATGAATATATCAGAAAGAATAATCCCAGTATGGTCATTTGACAAAGGATCATGGTACAGAACTGATGATCTTTGCAGTTTATTTGACAATATTGTTTATTGTCATGATAAGTCGTATCGATGTACTTCGGCTGAAGACATACTTGGAGTTAAATGTAATTACATACAAAAAGACGGTTTATTCCGTCTTTTTGATTTTTCGGCCAGCCATATTTGCAGAAAACAGTTAAAGAGGCTTGAGTATTTATGCAGATGTTCTTAAACAACTCACTTGTAACAGCAGATATGAATGACAGCCTTTCAAGGGCTGTAGTTATTAGCTTATTCACATGGAAACGTGCAGACACTGGAGACGTTTATGACGGTTCTAATAAATATGGCTGGTGGGGTGATACCTATCCTGTTGAGCAGGGGGACAAAATTGGCTCTAAGTTATGGCAACTCTTAAGACGTAAGCTGACTGATGATGTTATAGCAGAGGTTGAAGAGCTTTCGAGAGACTCACTTCAGTGGATGATAGATGACGGTATCTGCTCAAATGTAGATGTATCTGTAGAGCGTTCTGAAATTAACAGAGTGAATATCAGTGTTGTATTAACAGTTGACGGTAAACAGACAAGTTATAAGTTTAAAGAGGTATAAATGAATAATTTAAGGCCAAAATTGAGTGACATCATCACAAGAATTGAGAATGATGCAAAATCACGCTTAACTTCAGAAGAATTAAGACGCTCTGACTTATCTGTTTTTATCCGTGTCATTGCTGGTGTGTCTCATTCAATTTATGCAGCACTTGATTATTACAAAAATCAGCTGTTTTCCGATTCAGCTGAAACGGCTTATCTTGAAAGGCGAGCTTCTATTTTTAATCAGACTAGAAAAACAGCAACTAAAGCAACGGGAGAAGTTAAGTTTAACTATTATAACGACGTTGTGGATGTCCCTGTAGGCACCCTGTTGCAGTCTCAGTCTGGCGTACAGTATCAGTTAGGAGTAGGCAATTACTCTAATGTTATTCAGAATTGGAGAAATGCAGGACATGCTGTACTTAATTCATTCTGATGAATTAAGTACAACCTCATCAGTCACCAGCACTGCTCTTGGGACATCTCAAGGAACTGCTCAAGGTACGGTTCAAGGAACAGCAGTTGATTTTAGGCAGACTGATATTAACACTCAGAAATCAGAATTAGCTGAAGCTGTAAAAACTTCAGTAAGGCTTACTTACTTGCTCAGTTAGCCGGTATTGTTTCTCTTGTCGGAACAAACCTGGATGGTGAGAGTGACGGAGACATTGACACAGCCGGTAATACAAAATCTGAAGATGAAATTCTTGCACTGCGTAATGAAGTTCTTTCAGTTATTGAAGCTGAAATGATATATCAGGGTACTGATGACAGTAATTTGTATGCAAGTCTGGAGGAACTCTACAGCAATGTATATCATTACTTTACAAATGAGGTTCTAGCAGATGGTAAAACCATAACTGTAACTCCTAAAGAGCCACAGCCTACTTTGGTTTTAGCTTATGAACAGTATGGCGATACCAGCAGAGTGGATGAAATCATAAGACGTAATAATATTCATTTTCCTTTGTTCATGCAAAAGGTTCCAATCAGAATTACTAAATCTGTATCTTAGTGTTTTAACCATTAATTTTTAGACTATAATTCAAGAAAAGAAGGATAGTTGCTATGAAAAAATTAATAGTTTTAATTGCTTTGTTATCATCAATCGGATGTGCAAATGCTTATTGTGATCCTGTAAACGGTATTTATGATACATGTGACGCAGAAGATCGCGACTATGAATCTCTAGGTAGTTTAAAAGAGCAACTTGAACTTTTTAGTGGTGTTAACAGTATGATTGATCCTATGAGTAGAGGAACGAAAGTAACGATCGACGGCAAAGAATATCGCTGTATACAGCATTCTGATGATTCCATTGAATGTGAAAAATATTAGTTTTTAATTTGTTATGGAGGCCCACTTAATTGTGGGCTTTTTTATGGTCAATAAAAACACAGTACAGCTTAAAGTTAACAGTTCAAATACCTATAACTACTGGTCATCTGTATCTATTACTTCAGAGATTAACGCTTTATCTAGAACATTTCAGCTAGATATAACACCAAAAGTGTATGCTCAAAACGAAATCCCACAATTTAAGGCAACTGATGAAATTCAGCTCACAATAGGAGATGATCTTGTACTGACAGGCTTTATTGACTCAACTCCAATCAGTTATAACGGTACATCTGTGACAGCTTCAGTTGTTGGCAGAAGTAAGACAGAGGATTTAGTAGACTGTAACGTAGCTCCACAGGGGTATGACTTATCCAGTATTAAAAATAATTCATGGACAAAGAATATTAACGGAGGCAAAACTTTTGTAGAGCCTAATATTACAAAGGCTGTTACTCAGTTTAAAAACATCCCTTTAAAGCTTGCTGTATCTCAGTTAATTGCTCCTTATGGAGTTAAGCTTGTCTGTGAGTCAAATAATGCGGCTGTTAATTCAAATGTTCACTCAACTGTTAAAAACAGTGAAACAGTTTTTAAGGCAATTCAGAATTTAACCAAATCATCAGGTCTATATTTTATGGATGATGAGTATGGCAATCTGGTAATTGCTGATACTGACGATCCGAAATCATCTGGTGCAACATTAGAATTAGGCACCAACATTCTGACAGCATCTGCACAGAAAGATTACACTCAGCGCTTTTCTCATTACTGGTATGACAATGATCAGAAGGGCAATAATAAGAAGTTTGGTGATGACCTGCAGCAAATTTCTAAATGCCAAGATGAGAAAATTAAAAGATTCAGATTCTATCGCTACAAAGAGCAGACCATGAACGGTGGCATATCAAATGGACCAGAACAGGAAGCAAAATATCGAGAAGCTCAATCTAAAAAAATTACATATACAGTTTTAGGATGGCGTACAGGTAAAGATGGCCTTGAATGTGATTTGAGGAAGGTAAACACTTTAGTCAAAATTAAACCTGTAACTCTTTAAGAACAGACGCTAACTGTGAGTAATGAATAGAAGGTCTGTTTTTGATAACCGTCTTAACAGGGAATACAGAGTAAAGATTTTGGAAGTGAAGCTCTTTTACATAACCAATATTTAAAGCGTAGATGTCAATCTCTTTAATGTACATACAAATACGCTTAATAGTTTCGTACTTACCTCTGGTATAAAGATCTTGTTTTAAGATCTCAACAAAAGCTACAGGAGTAATAGCTTTGTAGTCAATCTTACCTAATGAAGGTAGGATATAGCGCTCAATACGGTTTGAGATGTCCTGCCAATTCTTTACTTTAACCTTCTTAACTTCAATCCACTCATAGTAGATCTCTTCAAATGTATGTACCTTTTCTTTAATAACAGGTGAACCTTCAAATTTAGCTTGGGCTTTTAAAAGAGATAACTACTCTCTAGCTTCTTTGATAGATAACTCATGGAATGATCCTAGTTTCTTACTTATCTTTTTATCATCAGATCTAAAATTAGCAATCCAATTTTTAATACTTGAGGGTAGTATGCGCAGGTATAAGCCATTACCATCAGCTAAGTTGTATTCCTTATCTTTTGCCTGAGCTTTTTTTTCTAAAAATGTAAGCATAAATGCTCCTGAATTATCCATGTGGTGTTTAGCCGTTTTTGTGACTGTACATTTGTAAACGCCACATTAGCGCCACATATTGTAGCATTTATTTGATACTAGCTATGATAGTAGCTCTGCTAGTATCACCGATTTTTAACGATTATTTTATTGAAAATTAAGAAAAAAATAGAAAGGATAATTAGCTGATTTTAGATACAAAAAAGCACCTAAAAGGTGCTATGGCGGTGAGAACGTCCATCATTTTGGGTTATTTATTTATTGATTTATAAAATAATATAGCCTACTAGACGGGTTGTATGGCGCTTGTATGGCGGTGGATCCCACGTGATTCAGCACACTCATTTTTCTCTATTATCACACATTTAAGGCAGTATCTCTACTGCCTTAAACTCACTTCTTTAAGATCGTATCTACAATAAAACGACTTGTATTCTTACCAGCTTGTTTTGCAAGTTCCTTGATTTGTTCCATTTCACTGTGAGTACAACCAATTACGATACGACCATCCTTTTTAAGCTCATCTGCTTTGTATGGTCCTGTAGTTCCTGCAGGACGTCCTGCACCCTCTCTTTTTCCACCTCTCATGATTAACCCCCGAAATATTGAACCAACTTTATTGTGATACCAATAACGTTAAGTACGATGATAGCAACTAACAGCCATTCAGTTCGATTTAACTTTTTCATTTGAAAATACCTCAAGTTTAACTTAAACTTAAAGTACCCTTAGGGCTCCAACCTAAGGGCAGTTAAGTTTATCTTAATACTAGGTCAAGGATTTGATATACGACTGTTGAAAGGAAAGTTAATAACATCAGTATCTCTATTCTTGACCATTTACGTTTGCGGGATTGCTTACGTTTCTTTTTCATAACGCCCTCCTTATGTTTATAATTGTATATTATTGAATATTTTATGTCAAATAATTTATCTATAATATACATAAAATAAAGGTTTAATGATTATGAATAAAATTTCAAATTGGAAAGAATTAAACTCAGCAATACTAGAGCTAAAAAATAAAGATGACATTAGTCAACAGCTAGAACTACTTTCAAAAATTGATTTGAGTTCTACTAAATTTTCTGAATATAAGGTCCATGTCGTTGGTAAAAACTATAATGCAACAATTAACGCTTCGTTTGCTAATGCCGTAATTGATTTTCAAAAAAATATAGATACTTTATGCAAATCAGTTAAAAAAAATTACAAGCCATCAAGTAATCAACTACAATTTAAAATAGAAAATGGCAGTACTATTTTTGATGTCGTAAATCTAGTTCCCGTTATAAATAATAACTTTGTTGAAATAGTTAAAACTATGACCCCTGAACAAATCACTTTATATCTATTTATGACTTTTGCTTTTGTTGGCGGTACTAAAGTAATATGCAATTTTATTGGAAATATTTTTGAATACTGTAAAAGTAAAAATCAGATAAAAAGTGAAAATGAATTAAGACAAAACTTGGTTAATTTAACATCCGATTCACAGAAACTGGTCAAAGACATTATTAGTATCTCAAGTAATCAGAAAGTGCTAACTACTTTAAAGAAAACAGAGGAAGCTAGTAAAAACATAAGAAATTCTTTCTTAAAAAATGCACCTGTCAATGATGTAGATAGCATAGAGATTAATGAAGATGTATATGGCAGATCTGATATTCTTGAAAGCCAACAGCCTGATGGTTTCATTGAAAGTACTTATCAGATAACAGAGGATTTTATAATTGAATCTCTAAAATTAAATCAAGCAAAAACCTACAGAATGACTGTACGGTTTTCATCCAATGATAAGCCAGCAAATTCTTTTGAGTTAATAGGTAAATCAGGGGATCTTGATTCAAAAAGTTATCTAGATTCAAATGACATGAAAAATATCTGTGAAGCAATTTCTAAAAATCATAAAAAAATTAAGATGACTGCAATTATTAAATTTAGAAATGGAATACCTTACAAGGGAGACATAGTTCAAGTGTTTAATGAAAAACAACAAGACTGAACCTTGAGGCTTCTACTTAGTTATTTAAAAATCGTAATAGTTCAAGGCGGTATCTCTACCGCCTTTCTATATTAAGCACTAACCACAAGTTCACCTTTCTTTGATTTAGTAGTATTAAATCTCTTTAATCTTTGGCAGCTTACTTCAGGAGCTGTAGCTGACTCATAAAGACGAGCAAGAGGAAGATCTTGGATAGTACATACCAGTGCTGCAAGTTGAGATTGTAGCTTAGTAACCTTTCTGAAAACCTGTAAGACATCTGGCTTAAACATATCATGGAAGTAGATCATGTGATCAATTGCAGTAGCCTCATCCTCAGTGATGGTTAATCTATCATCTGCCTTTGGCTGCTTGTCTGTAGTATCTGTAGATTTATTGAGCGCGATAGCATAGCCTTGCTTAAATGCACGTTGGGCAATATTAACAGCTGCAACTAAAGCCTCATCTGAGATATTGTACTTCTGGCATAAGTCAGTAAGCTGCTTTACATACCAGCAGCGTTTTTGAGATTCAGCCTCAGCCTCATGATCATCAACATAAGTTTTATTTGCAACATAGGCACCTTGAGCGGGAATTGAAGGTAATACTTCATTACAAATCCACTGTCTGAACTCGCGGGCAACCTTAGCACGTGATCTCATCATTACGAAGTAGAGCTGTGGCTCGGTGATGAAGGTTACATTCTGGGTTCCACCTTGAGTTTTGAAAGGGGTTACGTTTAATGTAACCCCCTCAAATTCTTCTTTAAGCTGATTGATTACATGATTGATATTAGAGAGCTGAAGAGTTGAGCATACATCTTTTAGGCAAAACAAGATTTCGCCGTTTTCTGAAGTGATTACTCTGATATTTGATTTGTGAAAATCGTATGTTGAAAGATTAGAATTTGCCATGATTGGCTCCTAGTTAAGATGTTTTCAATTTGCCTTTTGGGCGGTGAGTGCTGAAAACCCCGTAACTAGCCGGGTGGTATTTATTCGATGTATTCATACCACTTTAATCAAAGCTGTAATATCAATCTTAATCATCTTCGTATTTAACATCTTCTAAACAGGAAAGCATACGATTTAAAATTAACAGCCTTCTAGCAACTTCTTGCATTGATAGATATTCATTTTTTGTATAACGAAGTGATGTTGGTAAACAGACAAATCTATAATCTCCATAAGAATAAGCATATAGATGTGCTTCATAATGATGATGAGCAAGTCGTTTTGAAAGGACTTTAAAAGTCGTCTCTGATCCATGTACTAATGCTGTAAAGAAAATAACTGATTGTACATTTCTAAATCTAATCATGTTTGTTATCCTTGTTTCTCTGTTCTTAATTTAATAAGGTGAATTATCAGGAAGACAAAGCCGAATATTATAAATATTGTCTAGTATGTCTTTGAATAAATCCTGTTCAGCTTCATTGTTAGGATTAGAAATTGTAAGTTGAAGTGAAAGTATAAACGCTTGAATGTTATTTAAACTCTCAAGAATTTGTTCTAAGCTCTGACGAGACAACATAACGTTACTTTTTTGCATCTATTTAAGACCTTTAAAATCAAATAATCCTATAAAAAGAAATCCAAAAATTGAATATGCAATAATTGGCTTATCATTCAATAAAAGCAGTACATACCCCCAAAAGTAAGAAGCTATCATCAAGATGAAAGCTACGGCAACATAAGTGATTTTCATTTTGCCACTCCCAATGCTTTGGGATTAGGAACTAAGCAAGCAATCGAGTTCATGCAGTTCCGTATTCTCTGTAGTCTCAATTTATTTAATTTAGACAAAGTCTTAATCTTCATTACTTCTTCTAATAATTCTTGACAATAAAAAAGTGATTCAAACAAGTCGTGCCTCTTTTTGAATGGCAAGATAAGATCAGTCATTTGAGTTCTCGCAACAAAATATAGAGAAACTATCTCGCCATTTTTTAAATCAATAAAACCAAAATCTTGTTCTAGCTCCAATACTATCTGTTTAGGAGTAGTGGCTAAATCTTCAAAAAATCTAGAACACATTCTTTGAAGCAACTTAATTTTTGAATCATATTCAGGATCCTCATTATTGGGAAACTGTAAAAATCCTTTTGTAAAAATGGCACAATGTTTATATTCATCTGGTATGTCATAACCGGTTAACTCTCTCCAAGAAGATTCAGTAAATATAATGTTTTGCTGAGTTTTGTTTGAAATAAATACTTGAATTAAAGAGCTATCTAACTTTAGGCTGCCTGGTAAACTAAAGTACTTTCGATAGATTTCTCTTTGACAACAAATGCGTCCGTTTAAAAATGCAGCATCTTTTAAAGCAAAACATATCACGTTGTATAGTCTGACAAAGTTAATTACAGCTGCCATTTTCTAAGCTCCAGTACTACCAAAACCACCATCACCACGTTCTGTATCATCTAGCTTATCTACAGCTACAGCATCATCAATATCAGCTAACTTAGTTACTACTAATTGAGCGATACGATCACCTTTTTTAATCCTTGCTAAAGCACCAACAGAATTTAAAATTACAGCAATTTCACCTGTGTAACCGCTATCAATTACACCTGTTAAACAAGCAATTCCCTTTTTATTTAATGAGCTACGCCCCATAATAAAACCTACATAGCCTTTTGGTATTTCTACACAAACACCTAATTTAATACGGGTTGTACCGCCACAAAGAACTGCACTAATAGGTGAGTACAAATCAAAGCCTGCATCTTCTTTATGTGCACGTGTTGGTAAGATGCCACCATCTAAAAGTTTGAAGTTAAGTTTCATTATTTATTCTCCTCAGTATCATTAGCTGGATTAAAGCAAGATAAAAACTCATCAATCTTTTTAGCTGCATCAGGATCATTAACAAACTTATTAGCTCAATATAAGAGGTCACATTCTTCGGCTGAGAATTGACGAGGATCTTCGGCAAGGGTGTAGTTCAAAGCTTTCTTAAACGGCTATTTGTGATTTTCCTCGTTCCTTTGCCAGCTTATTCAGATAATCAAAATTGATTAAGATACTTGTAAGCTGCTTAACAGTCAGTTCAACCTTGATAAGGTTCTGTGATGTTTCATGTTTCATAGTTTTATTCCTTAGTTAGTTCATCATTTACGGTTTGGATTAGTTCTTTATGACTGTTTATCCATGCATATACTTGAGCGCGGTTATAGATGTTTACATGGTTCTTTTTACCTGTTGATGGTGGAAAGCCGTGATATCTGTTAAGTTGATTTAACCTTCCACTTAAATGATTACAGCCAGCTTTTATACAAAAAAGCTGCTTAAGATCTAGAGATGTTAAAACATCAAAAGATTTGTAACTCTCCAAGAGCTGAGCATCTACTTTAATAAAGTGATATCTCTTGTTCTTGGAACCAACATGTCCATCATGAAAGCCATTTGTCCAAACAACTTTGTCAGATTGTTTACCAACATGAAGATTCTTATCATTAAAGAAAGTATCAATCTTGATCTTGCAGTCACTCATTGCAAGCTGATAAGCTTCATCAGGTTTTACCCCATAATCTTTTGAATAAATAGCCTTAGTCTCAGCTCCGTACTCTCTAAAGATCATATCTTTTAAAGCTTGCTTTGCTTTGTTATGAGCATCAGCATGGGAAAGTCGATTTACTTTGACTTCGTATGCCTCGCGCTCTTTCATAAAGCTATCCATATCTTCGGTTAAAAATCTCATACTGGCGCTTACCCTTTAGTAACTAATAAACTGTACTTCTCGATTAGATCATCTCTGTTGTATATACACAACAAATCCTCAGATAAACGAACCAAGCGAGAGACATCCTCTTTGATTACAGCTACAGTAAACTCCTGCATATCGATATCCTGCTCTTGCCATGCTTTCAAGTTTCCTGATACCTCGTATTCCTCAACAAAACGAGCTATAGCATCATGCAGATTGCACTCTAAGCTATCCAATCCAGGCACTTTAACTTTTAGTAAAGCGCCACGAGGAATAGGAAAGCGTAAGCGAACTTGAAAGAGAGACAGGCAATTATCCTTTTTAATAAAGTGAGCTCCGTCTAAATTCATTGACCAGAACTCGATATGTTTGCCTGCTAAGACGTCAATACCAATCTCAGGATCAGAACCATCAAATTCATTTTCAACGCTCTTAAGCCAAGCTTTAAGCTCACTTACTCTCATAGTTATGCCTTTGCTACAGTTGTCTTGTTTAAAGGATGATTGCCGTTAAGTTCAAAACGCTTTGCTGCATTTAAAAGACCTACACGAAACTTCACACGGTCAGTTCTATGCTCATCATCTTTTAAGCTGCTATATTTGTATTTAAGCTCATAAGCTTTTAATAAACGTTTCATTTGAAATACCAAGGTACCTTTATCAACTTTTGTCTTATGGCAAAGCTCATCGACTACAACAAACTCTAGAGCATGGCTATCCATCTCAAAGTTTGATAAGTTTGCATTGATATACTCATCATCAAAGCCCAGAGCGCGAAGTAGTTTGTCGTATGTGCCTACTCTTACACCAAAGACATACTTTGCTTTATCTACATTGACCTTTGCCAGAGGAATGGCTTGCTTTGCTGCATCAGCTCCTTTTGTTCCTGTTCTTGGTGAAACCTTTGCAGGTGTCTTAATCTCAGTCTCTGTCTTTTCATCTGCTTTAACCTCTGCTGAGCTTCGGCAGGCTTTCTCAATGCTCTTCTCATCTTTAATCTCAATCACTGGCTTTTTGTCTTCTTTCTTAGTATCTGTAGCCTTACTCTCTACAGTCTCAACGCGCTCTACTGTCTTGGTATCAGATTGAGCTTCTTTAACCACAGCTTTTGCTTTAGCTTCATTAGCTTCCTGAGCTTCAATCACACCTTTTGCAAAAGCCTGTGGGGTATCAGGATTAGCTTTATCAAGTTCTTTGTTGATGTCGTCCATGTTTTTATCATCTGTTTCATAAGCATCATAGGTGTTGTATGCTTCCAAAATTGTTTTAGGATCTTGCAGATAAGGTTGGATCTTATTGACAACATCAGGAAAAGCACCTTTCTTTAAAGCGATAAATGCTGCTCTAATATCTGTAGGTCTGGCACCCATAAACAGAGCCTTGTATAAAAGATATGTATTAACAGGCTCATAAGGCTTTAATGTCTTATCAGTAAGTTTGATATCCAACATTGCTAAAGGTTCGTAACTGTTCTTAAACCAAACGCCATATAATTTCTTCATATTCTTTATTTAACCTCACTTTGCTTTTGTTTTAATGTAAAAATAAAATCGTCAATATCAGTTCGCACATATTTGCATTTTGAATTTGTCTTACTAGAGATATGTACTGGTTTTGGAAAATCTTTGTACCAAGGATCAAAACTAATGTATTTATTAAGAGAAAGAATTGTAATTCCCAAATAATCAGCTACCTGTGCTTTTGTAAACAACATCGGTTCCATATTTACACTCCTTATCAACGCACTCTCAAAAAGCCTGATGTCAGGAAGGTGCATAACCCAACCTCAGTAAATCTCAACTAAGGAGATATTTTCATGTTTCTAACTTACTCACCATATTTAAGAGCGGATGAGCGCGCTCTTTCTGCTTGCTTCCGTTGCTACAGAAATTGTTCTAACATTGATGCCACCATGAAAAAAGCTAAGATTATGAACATGCTTACGGTAATGTTTACCATCAGGTCATATAGCTTTTGTTTGAGCTTAGCTTTAGTCATTTTGGTTACTCCTCAATGTCTGTTAGTCTTGAGTCTGTCACTAGAGCCCAAAGAATTTGTTTAACAGGGTGTAAATCTCATCTTCATAGCTGTACAGGTAGATAGTTGCAGCACAGCATCCAATAAAACCAACACCTGCCATAAGGTCGCTTAATACAGACTTGGTCTCCTTACTTAGTTTCATTTATGAGGCTCTCCTGCTCTTTAGCTCGACAGTTATCAATAAAAGCTTTCTTAAGTCTGTCAGCCTCAGCACATACAAGTGATCTGTCATTTTCATCATCAATAAGCTTTATTGCATAATTGCAATAGGAGATAAACTTGCTAGCAAAGCTGATACCTTTAGAATTGAACTGGTAATAGTTGACGCATATTGAGTGAAGAGCCTTGAAAGCCATTGCTGATTTGAGCTGTGGTCCTGTCCTAACCAACCCTCTGCAACATTTAAAGCCTTCTTGCTTGTCGAAGTATTGAGCGTTGAAGTTAACACCTTCAAGTACAGTTTCTTCATTGTCTTTTAGAATCTCCCATGCACGGCATGCTGCAAGATCTTCAAGTACACCAATATCAAATGATGCAGGTATATTCTTGATTTGGTTGTAAGCTAACTGATGAACGCTCCACAACCACTTAGGATCAGTTGAGTGAATTAACTTAAGCGCAGCAGCTTTAACAGCCTTAGATACTGATGATCCAGGATCACCTGCTCCATCGGCTTTCTTTTCAACAGGATCTTTTACAGGTACATCTTTAACAGGCTCTGTTGCAGTCTTTTTTGCTTCTTTAGCTGTAGCTTTAGGAGCTTTTACAGTCTTTACAGGAGTACCTTTGTCTTGATCATGCTTGTCATTGTTATCGTCTGTAGGGTTCTTTGACTCATGCTCTTTACCAAGATTTAAAACAGCGTCAGTGATCTTGTCCTCAATCTTTTGAGCTAAAACAATCATCTTCACAGCATCAAGATAGGCTATATGTTTCTCTTTAAGCTCTTTATCGATGTCTGACTTTAGGCTCAAAGAAACTCTGTCAAAGAACTTTGATGCTAATTCTTTTGCGTTTTCAATCTCAGTGTTAAGTTTTCTATACTCATTTGCCTTTAAGGTAAGAGTTGAGATTTCAATATCTGATACTTCAAGAGATAAATTTAGTGTTGCCATTTCAGAATACCTGTAACTAGATAAATCTATTTGTTGATTAAATGATAGATCACTCTAGCAAAGGTATCAATAGATAAATCGAGTAATAAATAATATGTTGTATTTACGTGATTGAAAAATAAAGGAATTTAATTAAAGAAAAGCTGCTTAAATTGTGATGTGATTTAATAGAATTATTTACAAAACTGATGAATCAGATGCTTTGCGGTAAAGGTAATACAAGCGAATCGAAGTATGAGGATGCTTTGAGTGTTTTAGGTAAAACACCTAATGTAGTAATCTAAAATGTAAAAGCCAGTATCTTAGTACTGGCTTTTGTTATTTTATTGTTGCTCGGTTTTATCTTCTTTATTTTTGCCTGTTTTATTAGCTCTTGGCGCCAAATAAACTTTAGGTAATGTAATAAAAGCTGTTACACCAAAAAAGACTGCTGCTCCAGTTTTGTCCAAATAAAACAGCAAAGCAGCTAACAACATAAATAAAAAGCATAGAAAAGTACAGTATCTAAGAGCTTTGACATCGTAATCATAATCTCTACAAGAGATAAAATCTCTTTTATCAATAATACTTTTTCTAAGCTCATACGTTTGTTGCTGTTCTTTTTCCGCCATTGCCATTATTCTGTTTGGCAATGAAGAATCAACCTCAGAATATTGTTTCATTTCAGAAGGAGATGGAATTGGACCAGATCTAACTTCTTGGTGAGTTCTGATAAGAGCAACCTTTTGAGTTTTAGCTGAATTATCTTTATCTATTTGATTGTTATTAGTTGGCATTAGATAATTCCTTGGCAGCACGTCTTATTCTATTACCTACTGCAATAAAGTGACGTTGATAACCCAGTTCTTCTTCTTTGTTTAGGTTTTCTTCAATACGATCTAATGAGGCTATATACTTAGCTTTGTTTAAATCAGATTGTCTATTCTTAGTTGTAATAAAGAAGCAACAACGGGCAATGCTTCTTAAAAATAGCATTAAATCCATCTTAGTTACCTCGCTGTTATTTGTGAACGTTTACTTTTGTCAACTATAAAAGATTAAAACTACAATGTCAAAGTTTGTTTACAACCCACCATCACCGGACTTTTCAATGACTCTGCCAATAACACGAAAGTTAACGTTTTCTTCATCGTGTTTAATTATTTCATCTGGGAAGCTGTCACGATTGTCTGAACGAATGATTAAATCACCATTCATCTGAGATATAAGCCTTTTAACTCTGACTTCATTTCGGAAAACAATGGCATAAACATGGTTATTGTGAATAGGAAAAGTATCGCTTAAATCTACAAGTATTCTGTCGTTGTTATACAGCACTGGTATCATCGAATCGCCTGAAACAACGAATCTCTTGCAGTGATTCGGATTCACACCAATACGCTGAAACCATGATCGTCTATACGTCGCAGGGACACACTCTGTCTGTTCTTCATAGGTAGGTTCACAGCCATTACCTGCAGCACATCTAACACCGTACTCTTTAATCTGCACATAATCATCTGATGGAGTTTCATCATCATCCAATGCAACTACAGGATCACCCTCAGGTTCACCTTTACCGGTGATGAGCCATATCTGATTTAATCCTAGTAGCTTACTAACTTTTAATGCATTCTCTGAACTTAAATTTTTTACTTTGTCACTACACCACATGCTAACTGTAGATGACTTACATCCTGTGTACTTGCATAAGTCAGCTTGTGTCTTACCTGCTTTTTGTAATCCATAGCGGATTCTCTTACCTAAAGAAGAATAATCTGCCATACGTTGCCTCATAAAAATAACTAGATATACCTACTATTTTAGAATATTTCTCAAAAATTTGCGCTTGCATACTTGCATAGATTTATCTATCATTAAATACATAGAAATATCTAGATATATGGTTGTTTTAAATGGGAAAGATTACTAATACTTTTAAAGGTGAGTTCGCTGAAAAATTGATTGCCCAGTTAGGTGGTGTAAATCAAGTCTCACGAGAGTGTCATATTAGGACATCTTCTGTCTGCTCTTGGTATAAAAGCGGAGTACCTAGAGCGCGCCTTGACTTTCTTAAGCTAGCACATCCTGAGCTCCCTGTATGGGCTGAAGCTCCTGACTGGAACAAAGAACCTTCTACCTTATCAAAGTAAGGAGAGTTATATGGACACAATTACCTCGTATGTATCAGATGATTTGATGCAGTTGGAATTAGCACCAGCTCCAAAGATAATCTTGGTTGCATTGTCTACTTTTAAGAATGGCTATTATTCAACAATGAATAACCTGGCTCTTAAGGTTAATATGCCTCGTAGAACTATACAACGCTCTTTAAAAACCTTAAAAGAGCGCGGTTACGTATACATTGACGAAACTGACGTCGGCAACATCAAGCTTTTAACTACCAACATCATGAAAGATGCTGAGAAAGTAAGAATTGAATCTATGCAGCCAACTCTGCTTAAAAAGATGCAAAAGAAGTCAAAAGCCAAGAAAGTTGATCCTGTTGAAAACTCTTTAGAGCCTGTGGAAAACTCTGTTGAGAGGGTGACAAATAGTCACATGGGTGCGACAAATTGTCACAGGGGGTGCGACAAATTGTCACACTCCTATAATAAAGATCTAAATATAGATAAAAATAAATATATATATAGATCTGATCTTAATAGTAAGAAGCAAGGGGAAGTTTTTGAAAATCAGGCTCACGAGCTTGAACTTCAGGAACAGACTGTTGCTCTAAAGCCACAAAATCAAAAAGTCAGAATCATCAAAAAGAACGTTCGTGGTATTGAGCTCTTTATCACCTATGATGAGCGCGGTGAGATGATCAACAGTGAGTTTGTTGATTATGAACATGCTTTTGACAATATCGATGAAAAGAACAACAAGAACGAGGTTATCACTTCAACTCTAAGACAGACCCTTAGTGATATTTACAAGCTGTCTGCATCAGACGTAGAGCAGTTAATCGAGAAGATGCACTCTTACTACGTCAAAGACGGTACATGGCGCTATCGCAGAGGAAACCGCAAAGAGATCTCAATATCTCAGCTCTCAAAGTTATGTGTGTACTGGGTTAATAACCTCAGGAAAACTCGACAAAGATTTAAGCAGCAAAGTGACTGTGTTTACGAAGAGCCACTTACTGCACAACAAGATTCATGTACGTTGTCACAACCCACATCTTTAGCTAAAAACCGTGATAGTGACAGCGTGCATGGATACAAAGACACAGGTAAGGCTCAAATGCAAATGCCTAGTGTGCTTACCAAGGAAATGCTTGCTAACAGCGAGTATATGTCAGCGCTTATAGCTCAATATGGCGCTGATGCAGTCAACAGACAGGTATGGAGAGGTGTTTTTTAATGTACGGTAAAGATTTCGATTATGACAACATTCCACCTGACAGAAGGTTGCCTATACCTCCTGAGGCTATTGAAGAGCCTAGTGAAAGTAACAAGTATGGCTCAATCTTTCTGTACAGAAAAGAATATCCAAACGAAAAGGTGGGCAAAGCCATTATCTTGGATTTTGAGACTACAGGCTTAGACAGGTTTAATGATGATCCTATCGAGTTAGGCTTTCTCAAAGTTACCTACTCTAAAGACGATGGTAAGATCTTTCAAATCACTGACAAGTATCAAGGATTTAAGCAGCCTAAAAAAGAAATCTCTCCAATGATTACTGATATCACAGGTATTACCAATGAGATGGTTGCAGGTGAAGATTTTAACTATGCAAAGATCTTTAAGCTGTTCTCTGATGTAAATCTTGTGATATCTCACAATGCTGCATTTGACTGTCCGTTCTTTGACAGAATTTTTAAAGACAGTGAACCAATGCGCAAGATACCTTGGGCTTGCTCAATGATTGGTATTGATTGGTTAGGCTATGGTTATAAATCATGTGGCCTTGTAAAAATCATTGCTCATAATCGTTTTATTTACAAAGCTCACAGAGCATTAAACGATGCTATGGCTCTTACTAACATGCTGGTGCTACAGCCACAGCTCTTTATTGATTTAAGACGTTCTGCTGCTAACAAGTTTACAGTACTGGCTGTACCTGAGAGCACACTTAAGAACAATGAGAAAGATCGTGAGACTATCTCAAAAATGGGATTTTTTAAAACACGTGATTCAAACGCTCTTATCAGAGTGATTACTCCAAATGTTAAAGCTAAAGCATTAGAGATCATCACAGGTAATACAAATCTCACATTGAAAGATCTTGTAATCATTCCAAATGTACCTGCAGATAAGGCTTTTAGAATGTACCAGATTGACGGAATTTAGGAGTGCTTATAAGTCGAGCGCGTAAGGAAGGTAAATGCTAACTAAGTACATCATAGAAGCAATACATGATGGTTACTCATCTGATTATTTAAGTCTTCTGCACAACTACGGTTTATGGGCACGATATTTTGGTGCTGTAGGATATCACTGTCCAGCAACTGCCCACGAAGACTATATTATTGACGACGAAAGTGCTCTTGTAATTGAAGCTTGTATGTGCTGGTTAAAGCAAACACGACCTCAGGTGTACAAGTTGTTCTCAATGTACTATGTTCGTGGCCTTGATGAGTATGACATCTTGTCAGTACTTAAAGAGCATGACCACAGTATTAGAACAACAAGAGCGCGTTATAAAGACAGATATGATGCTACTCCATACGATAATGCTATACGCTACCTTACAGGCAGGGCAGTGAGAGATGTAATCATCCTGGGCGAAAAGTTAGTTCTTGCGCATCTTGTACAGGTATACAACCAAGAGCATGAGACACCTCTTAATGTAGATTGCGTTAAGGAGTGTTAATGAGAACTTTTGTATATAACGGCATTGAATACCGCTCTCTATGTGAGTGCTGCAACGCTCTTAATCTTTCGTATCAGAAAGTCAGACGCTTATGCAGACATTACAGACGCGCTCAAAAAGATCCTACTCTTGCTATACGCTGGGCATTAGGTATAGAGCACATGTCTCACCTTGAACCTAAAACTGTTGCTTACACGCAAGATCAGGAAAGAGCTAACTTTAGACAGATGAAGTTTAAAGAGAAGATGCTACATAGCTTTATAAATGTGTAAGCTTTCATAATTTTTCTTTATAAAAATACCATCACAATGAGAGATGTAATATGATCCGTAACCAGGTAAACAACACTAATCAGGATCTTTATATGAGAGTATCTCTAGATAAAGCTGTAAAGGCAATCTACTCAAATGTGAAGTTAGAACAAATCATAAATGAAGCTATTGCCAATTCGATAGATGCCAATGCCACATCAATACAGATTGAAATAACAGGTAAGCTACCTTCATCTAAGAATGGAAATATTCAAAATTTAGGTATTACCATTAAAGATAATGGTAATGGTTTTACTGAACAGTCTCTTAAGCGATTTATCACTCTCTACGATCCTCAGGATGATTTTCATAAAGGTGTTGGAAGATTAGCCTTTAAAAGAGCATTTAAAAAGGTTCAGATAGAAAGTGTTAATGTCGATAATGGAGAAGTTGAATTTGAGTTTAATGACAAACTTGAATTGGAAAAAATTAAAAACAACGATGGTAGTAACAAAGAACAATGCACTGTTATCTCTCTATCTGATCCTGTAAGTGATATTCAAAATATCAAAACGAGTAACTTTAGCAAAGAGTATTTAAAAAATGCTGTGCTAAAAGAGTTCTTTGTAACTTTGCTCAGCTTAAAGCAAAACAAGAAAGATATTACAATATCCATAACAACAAATTTTGTTGAGGAAAACTCATTAAACAAAAGAACTCCAATCACAACTTTAATCACATGCGCTGATATACCTGATCTTAATGCGACAACTCTAAATCTTGACACTCCAGTAATAAATAATGTCAAATCTTACCAGTGTTTTTATCAATTTGCTTCAAAAGCCATAGAGGATGGATATAGCTTTATTGCAATCAGTGTTGATAATAGAAGTGTTCAACTAGATGAACTTAAAAATGCCTCTTTTGCTGGTCAAAGATGTATTTTTATTGTTTATGATGAAATATCAGATACTAAAACTGATGTATGTAGAACAATACCTACTTTTAAGAATCCAAAAATAAAAAGTGATCTACAAAAGGCTATTACTGAGAAAATTAACTCTTTGGCGATCAGTGAAATTAAGGATTTTAAGATAAAATCTGAAAAGTCATATTTAGACTTGATAGAACAGAAACCATTTATTGCCAACTTTGTTGATAAAGATAAATTTGGCTTGTTCCAGGTTGATGATATCGAGAAGGAAGCATATAAAAAACAAATGGAAGCTAGAATGAGGTTCTTTGATATGGATGTAAAATCCATGTCAGAAACTGAATTTACCAAAAGATATGCTTTTGCCAAAGACATATTTGCTGAATATGTAATGAGCAGATTTAAGGTTCTTGAATTTATTAAGTCAACTAATGAAAAAGACAAAGAATCAGTAATTCATAACTTGTTAGTTAAGCAACGGTCGGTTATTGAGTCCGAAAAAGAAAACATCTCTTGCATGAATAATCTGTGGCTTTTTGATGAGCGTTTTTCTACTTTTGATTACATATACAGTGATAAGACAATATCTGATCTCTATCAGAGAATGGAAAAATCAAAATTGATTAATTCTTATGAAAAGAAGAACAGACCTGATATTGCAATAGCTTTTTCAGATGATCCTGAAAAACATGAAGAAAGTTTAGATTTAGTAATCATTGAGATTAAAAAGAGAAACTCTGATTATAGTTCAATCTCAAGCCTAGATACTGAATTATCCAATAGCGCAAGAGCTTTTGCATCTTACTTTAAAAAAGTAAACAGAATTTGGTATTATGGTGTTGCAGATATAAAAGATGAATATGTTGGACAGATAAGGACTGCCACGTATGTACCATTGTTCTCAAAAGGAAAGTGCTTCTGCAAAACAACAGATGTATACGATACACTTGGAAATAATGTAATAACAAAAGCTGATTTTTACCTACTAGATTATTCGGCTGTCTTAAATGATGCTGAAGCAAGGCTACAGTCATTTAAAAGAGTTTTATTGAAAGCTTTTAAGGGTAAGATTTAGTTAACTGGTTCACATTTTTTAATATTTTGCCTATAAATTATAGCAAACAAGTAAAAATATCAAACTTTAATTTATTAAACTTCAATAAGTTAGTGTTTTTATATAAAACGGATCGTTAACGGATCGTTTTTATGAAATAGACTTATAAACAATACAGTGGATTAGTGTGATTACAGGGTAAAAACACTGATTCAATGTATTACATACGAGATAATTTAGTGTGAAAAACCTGCCTTTTGGCAGGTTTTTTCGTATATGGAGAAAGGCAAATGTTGGATGATATATTGCAGTTGCCTTATTTCCATTTTATTCTTGCAGGAATTACAGGCGCACTAATAGCCTTTCTTCGTTCTACTCTACAGCAATATCCTCCTACAACCAAAGAGCGCGTATTAGATGCCATATTATGTGGTGCTGGTACATTGTCTATTACATGGCTTGCATGGAGGTTTGGCACCGAGAAGTTTAACTATAAAGATGCAATAGCGTATGCAATTCCACTTGGTTTCTTAGGCTCAGGTCATATTTTTGAGCTTATCTCTAAGAAATACCTTAAAGGAGCAACAAAATGAGAAATAACTTGTTGCACTTTGGAGCTTATGCTTTTGAATTTGGTTTTGCTTTATTAGCAGCTATTGCTGGCGTGCCAATGGTATATGCAATCATAAGTGTGATCTGCTTTGTCTGCATTTGTCTTTGGAGACGGTAATGAAAGTTTGCCCTTTAGAGACAGTTGAACAACAGAGAGTTGTTGCATGGGCAGATCATCAAAAGATAGGAAATGACACTATCGGTCAATTCTTATTTGCCATTCCGAATGGTGGTTCAAGACGTAAAACTACAGCAAAGTTTTCTCAAGAAGCCTATCGCATGAAACGTGAAGGCGTAAGAGCAGGTGTTCCTGATCTTATGTTTGCAGTTCCCAAGCAAGGTTACGCAGGTCTATTTATAGAGATGAAGAGAGCTGTTAAAAGCATGTCTCATGTTTCTGATGAACAAAAAGTATGGCATGAGCGTTTAGCAAGAATTGGTTATAAGGTTGTCATCGCTTATGGCGCTGACGAAGCTATTCAATCTATATGTGAGTATCTAGGCTATGAGTATGCAAGCAAGTGATAATTGTAAGGATTTAATCAAGAGCTTTGAGACTTACTCAGAAAAAGCTTACAAAGCTACAGATAATGAGAAGTACTATACGATCGGTTATGGTCATTATGGCTCGGATGTAAAAGTAAGTGATAAGTGGTCACTTACTAAAGCAGAAGCTGTATTCTCTCAAGATCTAAAGAAGTTTGAAAAGGCTCTTGTTGCAGCAGTTGACGCAGATGAGATTGAAGTTAATCAGAATCAGTTTGATGCGCTTTTAAGCTTTACTTACAACTGTGGCATTACTCGATTAACTAATTCAAGCTTATGGAAATCGTTAAAGAGTGGTGTTCCTAACTCTGATTTGTTTTTACAATACAAATCACAAGGTGGTAAGTATTTAGCAGGTCTCTTACGCAGACGAGTTGCTGAAATTTACTTGTTTGAAGGTGCAGATTGGCATGAAGGTAATGATCTTGTGCTTGAGTATGTTCGCATCAGACGAGCTAACAATATCATGTTAAAAAACACCAGACAGCAGACTATCGATGCTCAGGTTTATCTAAAAGTTGATCATTTAGATGGATTGATTAGCTTTGTAGCTAAACATGAGTAATGAGTGGAATTTTCAAACTTGTAAGATTCAAGCTGTGGGCAAAACTCAAGGCCGGTGACGTTGAAGGCGCAGCTCATGAGTTCCTTGACATCAACAAGGCTGGGGCGTAGAAGTCAAAGGTTTAACACTCCGCAGAAAAGCAGAAGCTAAATTATTTCTTTCTTAGGTTGAACATATGTGTGAGGGTCTTGTAGCTTCTTGTACCACTCGCCTACGACACGTAGGATAGAAGCTACCTCTACCGGTCTGGTGTATGGGGCATATAATCTAGCTGCTGACTGTTCAGACGTGTTCGGCCATGATGGGTGGTGTTCTTTATTTAGAGCGCTAGAACCATCGCAGCGATTAAGGAGAAGGTTCAATTCCTTCGGCTGGTGCCAATCTGGAGTCTCCCAATGTTATCCATTAAGAATACACTGATTTTAGGTGCAGTCGCTTTTGCGGTTGGTTATATCGCCGGTTATGCGACAAGAGACGATCAGGCAGAAATTGAACGTCTGAACGTTGCAAAATATGCACTGGATCAAGAAAGAGCTAATCTGATTCAACAGCTGGAGGTTGAACATGAGCACCAGAAGACAGCGCAAATCAATGCAGCAAAAACGCAGGAAGATCTGGATGATCTTGAAAAGCGTTATGCTAGCGCTATCGATGAACTTAATGCTCTGCAGTTGCAGTTCACAGAGTACACCGATTCCGACACAGCAACACTGTCCCCAGATGCCTCCACTTCCTCAGCAGTATCACAAGGTAAATGTGGATGCAGTGGAAAAGACAAAAGAGCATTTCAGAAGTTACTTAATGACCAGATGATTGTTGCAAGGGACTGCGACATCAACGCTACTTACCTCAACAATCTGATTGAGTGGTATGGGAGCATAAGCAAATGAAAAAAATATTAAGATATTTATCAGTTATTTTTCCTGCTGTTGCTTTGGTTGCAAGCTCTCCAAATCTTTACTTTGCTTGGTCTTCTCTGACTGATTATTATTCCGTTGTATGGGTAGTTGGTCTTTTTTCGGTAACTGTTCTGTTTGGTGTTGTTCTTGATACTCTTGTACGAAATTTGTTCCGGATATAAAATTTTTGCCATATTCATAAGCTTTAGGTCCAACAAATGGGGCAACCGCTAAAACTACAGAAATGATTGTTGAATAATAAAAGTATTTACGGCTTTCGTCTTTTATTAGCCCTAATTCTTCTTTTTCTTTTGCTGTTAAAGGTAGTCCTGAAATATTATTCTGGATTTCAACAAAATCCTTGTCAGCATAACTAGCAAGCACATTATTTAATACGGAAATTTGCTGATTTCTGTAGTACACCATGAATATGGTTTGACACTTTGTATCAAGTGACTTTAGTTTGTCAAAGCCTTGAACAATTTTACACATTCTCTGAATCTGTTCTGGAGAATATCTGAAACCATACTGAAAAATAGAAAAAGCTGGCGCTTCAAAATATCCCTTGAAGTAGCCAACAGATTTATAAATAGACTTTAAGGCTTCTGAGAGTTTATTGTTTTTCAGAAATTCTTCAGTAGGCAGATTCTTTTTAATGATTTTTACTGCATTAGCAAAGGCTTCTTGCTGATTATTCATAACAAATCCTTGTATATAAAACGACCAAAGCACAGATGATTGTCGCAGATTGTCTGTGCTTTCTAATTCTTAATATATGCCTAATTTATTTTTAAAACCATGTCAGTATGCTGGATGTCATAAATATGCTGTTCAAGGTTCATGCTATTGTGCTGAACATAAAAGAACTATGAACTATGATGGACGCTCAAGACATAAGTTAGGTTACACCAACACATGGCTTAAAGCTCGCAAGGCTTTTCTAATTGCTCATCCTCTTTGTGTTGAGTGCGCCAAGCTTGGTAAGACAACACCTGCAACAGAAGTCGACCATATCATTCCTCACAAGGGAAATAAAGCACTCTTTTGGAATGAAAAAAACTGGCAACCTCTTTGCAAATCATGTCATTCTAAGAAAACATTTACTGAAACTCTTGGTAAGCGATTGCTAGCCCCCGAGGGGGAGTTAAAAAGTTGACTGTGATGCTTTAGAAACGCCCCGTAAGTTCTTTACACGCGCGTGCAAAATGGAAACTTTTTAGGCAGTCGCCACGAAAAATCGCTATCAAAATCAAAAAACGGTTATAAAAAATCATGGCTCGACCTAGAAAACCTACAGCAATTAAGAAGTTGCAGGGAACTCTACAGCCATGTAGAACAAACTTTAATGAGCCTGTTCCTGAAAAGTCTTTAAACACAGTTAATCCTCCTGACTTTTTATCTAAAACTGCACGCGACTTGTGGGTGTTTGCATTAGCTCAAGCACCTGACGAGTTGCTTACAACACTAGATTTTTCAGTATTTGCATGCTGGGCAGACACAATGGCAAAGATCATTGAGTGTCAAGAGATCTTAAATCGAGAAGGTCCCACTGTTATTGATGAAAAATTAGGCGTTTCAAAGCCTCATCCTATGCTCAAAATGCAGAATGATCTTAAATGCATCCTGAAAGGCTATCTAACTGAACTCGGTTTTACTCCAGCATCACGCTCTAAAGTGAGCGTCCATACCAAAACAGAGAATAAGAACCCATTTGCTGACTTGTAACTATGCGTAACTACATCAAGATTGCTGATAAGTACATTGAAGATGTGCTCAGCAATAAGATACCTACCTGTAGATACGTAAAACAAGCCTGTCAAAGACAAGTAAAAGATTTAAAAAGAAAGTCATGGGCTTATCACTTTGATATAACCTTAGCTTGCAGAGTATGCAAGTTCATTGAAGCGCTTACTCATGTTAAAGGTCCTAAAGCTGGTGAGAACATTAAACTTGAGCCATGGCAGATCTTCATATTAACAACTGTGTTTGGTTGGGTAGATAAAAACAATCTCCGTCGTTTTCAACGGGTTTATATCGAAGTGCCTCGTGGTAATGGTAAATCAGCATTATCATCTGGTGTTGGCTTATACATGCTATGTGCTGACAATGAGAAAGGTGCTGATGTATACTCATTTGCTACCACACGAGATCAGGCAAAGATCGTTTTTGGTGATGCTCAAGCTATGGCTAGAGCTAATCAGCCATTAAAAGATTGCTTTGGCTTAAGTGTTCTATCCAAATCCATAGTAATGCCTGGCACAAACTCAAAATTTGAAGCTAAATCAGCTGATGGTTCTACCCTTGATGGTTTGAATACGCACTGTGGCATTATTGATGAGTTGCATGCTCACAGAACACGTGAAGTATTCGATGTTGTAGAAACATCTATCGGTAAACGTTTACAGCCAATATTATGGTGTATTACTACAGCCGGTTTTAATTTAACCGGTATCTGTATGGAAGTGCGCCGTTTCGTATGCAAGATCTTAGATTGCAGCGCAACTGAAGAATCTCAGTTTGGAATTATCTACACCATAGATGATGGTGACGATTGGAAGACAGAAGAGGCTTTAATCAAAGCTAACCCAAACTGGAATATCTCAGTACAGCCTAAAGCAGTGCTAGCTAACCTTTCAAAGGCTCTGTCTGATCCTGCTGCTGAAAATAACTACAAGACAAAGCATCTATGTGTCTGGTGTAATGCTGACAGCGCCTTTTTTCAGATGTCTAAGTGGCGTAAGTGCTATAGACCTGAGATGACACTTGAAGATTTTGAAGGTGAGTATTGCATCTATGGTTTAGATCTTGCAGCTAAAACAGACATCACTGCCCTCGTAAGGCTTTTCTTTAGAAAAGAGAAAGATGACAAGGTACATTACTATGTATTCCCTGAGTTCTGGCTTCCTGAAGATAAAATTCAAAGCTCAGCAAACTCTCAGTATAAATCATGGGCAAAACAGGATTTAATCCACACTACAGATGGTGCGATTAACGATCTTGAATCAATTCAAAATTACATAGCTCAAGACAGTCAACGTTTTGATACTTTGGCTATAGCATTCGACCCATGGCAAGCCTATCAGTTAGCTTCCAATCTGATGAATGACGGTATACAGATGGTTGAATTAAAACCCACTGTAGCTAACTTCTCAGAGCCAATGAAAGAGGTACAAGCGCTTTGCTACCAGAAAAGACTGCATACAGATGGTAACCCTGTACTTGAATGGATGGCATCTAACCTTGTGGCTCACATGGATGCTAAAGATAACGTTTATCCTCGAAAAGAAACACCTGATAACAAGATTGATGGCATGGTTGCTCTAATCATGGCTATGAAGCAGGCTTTACTTCTTGATGTTGAGAATGATTACTCTGATGGGCACACATTTAACGATGAGCCTTTAATTTTTTAGGAACAACAAATGAATTTTTTTAAATGGATTAGAAATTCGTTTACACCAACAGCTGACAAAAGAGGTTGGCAAAACAACGCTCCTATGGTTGCTGCTGTTCCTTCAGCAAGTAAACCAACTCCTGAGCAAGCATTACAGGTATCTACAGTATATGCCTGTATTGACTTGCTTGCTCGTACCATGGCATCGCTTCCATGTGATGTGTATCTAATCAATCAGGATGGTTCACGTTCTCGTGATACTAAATGTAATCTGCATGAGATTTTATCTGTATCTCCAAACTACGACATGACACCGTTTGAAGTTATTCAAACCTTAACTTTAAATTGGGCGTTAAGAGGGAACGCTTATGCTTTAATCTCTCGTAAAACAGATAAGACAGTCAAAGCTATCTATCCTTTAAACTCTGATCAAATGCAGGTGTTCATGGATGATAATGGTGATTTGACTTACAGATACTACAACAAGCGAGATCAGTATGTAGATTACAAATCAAGAGACATCCTGCATTGGAAATGCATGGGTAATGGCATCATGGGCTTATCTAAGCTTGACTATATGCTAGCCTCTGTAGATGAATCGATTAAAGCTCAGACAACTGCCATTGAGGTCTTTGCAACAAAAGGCAAGATTAGAGGTATCCTCACAGCTGAAGCTACTCTCAATCCAAAGCAAAAAGAAGATATTGCCAAAGCGTTTAATGAAGCTAGAGAGCGCGATGGTAATCCTGTATTGCCTGCTAACATCAAGTTTCAGTCTTATTCTTTATCACCTGCAGAGCAGCAGTTGCTACAAATCAGAGAGTTTACTGTAGAGGAAATTTGCCGTTGGTATGGCGTTCCTTCTGCCCTCATAAATTCTGATGGTGGTGCGCCAGGATCTAACCTCGAACAGGTTACAGCAAATTTTTATAAATCAACTATATTGCCAATGTGCATCTCTCTTGAGCAGTCAATCATGAAAAGATTGCCTTGTATCTCAGAGAAAGTAAATCATCAGGTGTCATTCAGATTGTCATTCCTTAACAGAGCTAACGATCAAGTTCGCTCACAGGTTAATGCTCAGGCAGTACAAAACGGTTGGAAGACAAGAAATGAAGTGCGTATTGAAGAAGGTTTAGCACCTGTTAAAAATGGTGACATCCTCACAGCGCAGAACAACTTACAGCCTTTATCTATGTTAGGTACAGCAAATCCTACACAGACACCGCAAACACCAATATCAACACGACCAATTCAACAATAGAGAGTTTAAAGCAATGAATATTGAAGAGTTAAAAGAGCTACAGCTTACTCATTCCGAGCTGAAAGCTCTCGATGATCAGGAACAGTCAGGAGTGATTGAAGGTTATGCCTCAGTGTTTGGCTCTATTGATTCATCCGGTGACACCATCCTTCCTACAGCATATAACAAAGTGCTGGGAACTTTGCCAAAGATGTTCTTTAACCATGATACTTTTGGCGTGCCCATCGGTAAATGGACTGAGATGTCTGTAGATGAGAAAGGTTTAAAAGTTAAAGGCCAGTTAAACCTTGAACTTGAAGACGCTAGAAAAGTGTACAGTGCTGTTAAGTTCGGTTCATTAAATGGCTTGTCTGTACATTTAATGTTTACAGATAAAGACGTTGATTGGGATGATGAAAGCGATGTCAGAATTATTAAATCTGTAGCTCGTTTACCAGAGATTTCGATTGTTGGTATTCCTTGCGAGCAGAAAGCGCAGATCATCGCCTGTAAGAATTTTGAGAGTATTAACTCTGTAAGAGATTTTGAAAAAGCACTAAGGGATTTAGGAGCTTCACAAAAAGAAAGTTTGACTTTAGTAAGTCAAGCCAAAAAGCTATTTGCAACTCAGAGAGATTCTGACGAGAAACAGCTAAACCTAAATGAGATTTCTGCAAGATTAAGCAGATTAACCAAAATTATGGAGACAAAATAATGTCAGATGCAGTAAATGAGATTTCTAAGTCCCTCGACAGCTTAGAAGAGTCAATTAAGAATGTCCAGGAAGAGCAGAAAAACGGTAAAGTATCTTTAAAAGCTTTTGAGGATAAGGTTAAAGAGTTAGGTGATAAGCAGTTAGAATTATCTAAATCCTTAGCTGATGTAACTCAGGCTTTAGATAAGAATACTAAGGCCCTAAACGCAACTAATGAAGTAAAAAGCTTAGGTCAGAAAGTAGCATCTCATGAGGTAGTAAAGAACTATCAGCATGGTACTTCAGCTGTATTTACCATTTCAACTAAAGCAGATACTATCAATAAGTCACCTGCAGCAAACTCAATTACACGTAATACCATTACACCTGCTTATCAAGCTGGTATGGTTACAATGCCTGATCAGCCATTACAGATTGAGCAGTTGTTCCCTCATATTCCTGTATCTGTAGATGCAATTGAATATACTAAGGAAGGCTCTGTAACTGATGGTTCTAAGATCGTAGCTGAAGGTGATAAGTTAGGTGGAACCACTGTAACTAATCCTACTTTACATACCACTAGCTGTGTGAACATTGGTGCGTATACTGTAGTAACTCATCAGTTACTTACTAACGAGTCAGCTTTAGCTGCATTCATTGAAACAAAAATGCAGTATAAGTTAAAACTTAACGTTGAGAATCAGCTTATTAACGGTGATGGTACCTCAACTCAGTTGGGCGGTTTGTTACATGAAGGTAACTTTACTGATAAGACTACTGTTGTACAGGGTAAATTACCTAAGTCAGGTGCAACTTTATTTGATTTTGCTCTGCTCTTAAAAACCGAGTTTGAAAAGCAGTATATTATGCCAGAGCACTTACTCTTAAACCCTGATGATTGGGCACAGTTAGCTCTATTAAAGGATGCTAACGGTCATTACATCTTAGGCGGTCCTCAGCTTCTGGCTACTAAGAACCTATGGGGAACATCAATTATAACTACACCGTTCCTTTCAGCAAGCAAGTACATCTTAGGTAACTTCACCTTAGGTGCAACTATCTACGACCGTGAGTCATTAGATTTCAGAATTTCTGATTCTGATGGTGACAACTTCAAGTCTATGCTTTACACCTTCCGTGTAAACCGCCGTCTAGGCTTTGCTGTTGAGAATCCATTAGCAATTTTTGCTGGTGATTGGAGTTTACCCAGTTAATACCCAGTCAACAAAAACACAAGCTGTTAAAACCAAATAACACTTACTTGTAGTTACTTAGCCCTCTTAATTGAGGGCTTTTTTATAGGATTTCTAAAAATGTCTTTTCAACTTTCAGCTCCAATAGCTCCAGTTTCATTAGAAGAAATTAAGGCGCATCTGAGAATTGATGATGATTTTGAAGATCAACTGTTAGAGCACTACATCTTAGTAGCAACTCAACAGGCTGAGCACATCATGCAACGAGAAGTTATTTTTAGAAATGATAAGAACGCGTTAGCTAAAACAATTGAAGAAGTACCACCTACAGTAAAGAGCTTTATCTTTTGTTACGTAGGTGATCTTTACTCTCATAGAGAACTGTCTGACGAAACAGGCTTAGTTGTCTTTTGGAAGCATCTTTTAGATCCTTTCATTATTTACAACGATGAGGATGAGTAATGAGCGTATCAATTCCAACAGCTGGAGAATTAAGACACAGAGTCAGCATATATTCTCGAATTGATCATCCTGTTAACGGTCATGAAGTTGAGAGTATTGATGAACTTATATGTACAGTGTTCTGCAAAATTGAACCAACAGGCTCAATGTATTTCAATAATATTCAGACAGAGAACAAAACTACACACCGTTTCTGGTTCCGTTCTGTTAAAGGAATGACAGATGCAAGAAGTTTAAGTCGAAGTATTCTGATAAAAGAAGGCGATATTACATATATTCCTATCAGGGTAACACAGTGCAATGGTCAGAACTTTTTTACCATGGTTGAAGCTCGTGAACTCGGTGAAATTCAAAACGAAACTGTAAACGCTAACAATATGGCGGGGTTAGCAGATGGGTGAGTTCTTTCATGTAGGTATAAAAATGCCTAAAGGCCTTGATGTCATGGATTTTGACAGAAAAATCGTAATGACAGGACTTAAGAAGGCATCCAAAATCGTACAGCAGCAGTCTAAAAAACTGATTTCAGCAAAGGGCCCCTCAAAAGCTGGTGAATATCCTGGACGTAATACTGGGCGTATGCGACGTCATGTCCGTATTAAAAATTCTAAAAGAAAAGATCATCTATGGTCACGTGTACAAGTATCAACGATTGAAGACAGTTTCTTTTATCCTGCGGTTTTAAATTATGGTCGAAAAGACGGACGACTTAAACCAAGAAAAAACTTCATTGAAACAGCAACGACCCAGAACGAAAAACAAATAAAAGAAATCATAGACAGCGCTATGACAGAGGGCATAAAAATTTGGAGAAAATAGGATGCGAGTCAGCTCAACTATCAAAGCTTTAAGAGAGCGATGCCCATCACTTAGCAAACGTGTCTATGGGGCACTTCAATGGGTCAGCCTGTCAGTTGTTCACCCTGAGAAACTTCCATGTGCTTATGTATTTACCCAGTCAGAAGATCCTAAAACCCTACAGAGTTCAGAAAACTCATATAAGCAGTTAATAACAGCGACTATAGCTGTGGTTCTATGTGTTCCTAGTCTTGATGTTCGAGGACAGGAAGGCGCAGACAAAATTGAAGATTTAAAAGATGAGGTTTTCAAAGCTTTGTTAGGTTGGGCTCCTAATGGCGATCCTCAGTGTGTATATGAATACGCAAATTACAGAGTTATTGATACATCATCCACTCCCGCCATGTGGTGTGTACAGTTAGAGTTCACAGTAGAGTACATGCTTGATACGGATGATACATATATCAAGACAGAACATGAGAATTTAGGCAATTTTGACAAGTTTTATGCTGATGTAGACAAAATTGAATCTGATAAGCCGGATGGAAATATAGATGCAAAACTCAGACTTACAGGGCTTACAGAGGGTAAGGCTAAATCGGAGCCACAAGATCAAACTATTTATAAAGATTTATGGTAACTAAACCAAGGAGAAGACAATAATGTCTGTTTCATTTAATTACGTACCTTCAAATGTACGAGTTCCTTTGTTCTACGCAGAAGTAGACAATTCAATGGCAAATACCGCAACAGCAGAGAAGAAGAGCCTTTTAATCGGTTCAATGTCTTCTTCTGGAACTGCAACAGCAGGTGTTCCTACATTAATCACCTCAACTGAACAGGCAAAAACAAAGTTTGGTCGTGGTTCGCCTTTAGCTTTAATGGCAGAGGCATTCCGTAATCAGAATGGTACAGGAGAATTATGGTGTTTACCTGTAGACATTAAGTCAGCTACTGCATCAACAGGCTCAATTACCGTTAAAGGAACAGCAACAGAGAGCGGAGCAGTCTATCTGTATATTGGTTCTCAGCTCGTATCAGTTGCATGTTCTGCAGGAACAACTGCAAATGAAGTCCTAACTGCATTAACTCAGGCAATCAATGCAGATAAAGATTTACCAGTTACAGCTGAAAAGAATGATGAAGATAGTGTAATCACTATTACAGCTAAAGTAGCTGGCATTACCGGAAATGAAATCAGATTGGATAAGAACCTTCAGGGCGACGTTGGTGGAGAATCTGATCTTGCTGGCATTACTCTTACTATCGATGATATGAAAAATGGTGCCGGTGAGCCTGATTATAAAGAAGCTTTTAAGGCTGTTGCATCAGAAACATTCTGGTTTATTGGAATTGAAAATAATTCTGCTACAGCGCTTGATGCTGTAAAAAACGAGATGAATGATTCAACAGGACGTTGGTCATATGCAAAAATGCAGTATGGTCATGTATTTACAACCCTCAGAGGTAATACTGAAAGCTTAGTTACTTTTGGTAATACTCGCAATGACCAGCATACCACAGTATTCGGCATTGAAGAGAAGAATGCAGAACCTGCATATATTGTGACAGGCGCTGTTTTAGGTCGTATTGCCGGATTTATTACTAATGATCCTGCCCGTCCTGTACAAACCGGTGAACTGAACGGCTTAATGCAACCAAGTATGGAAAAGCGTTTTAATTTTAATGATAAAAATACTTTACTCCATAATGGAATCGCAACAATTTATTATCAGTCAGGCACTGTAATGATTGAGCGCGCAATCACCACATATCAGGTTAACAAGTTCGGTGATGCAGATAATTCATATCTTGATATCACAACTCTGTATACATTAGCAGAGATCATTACCCGTCTTAAGGGTGTTATTACATCCAAATATGCACGCCATAAGCTTGCAAATGACGGTACCCGATATGGGGCTGGACAGGCTATTGTTACCCCTTCTGTAATTCGTTCAGAGCTGATTGCTCAGTATTCAGCCATGGAACGTGACGGCCTTGTTGAGAATGCTGAACTGTTCGCTAAGAATCTGATTGTAGAGCGTAATACTTCAGATGTTAACCGTCTTGATGTGCTGTTGCCTCCTGATCTTGTTAATCAGCTTCGTATTTTTGCGTTACAGGCTCAGTTCCGTTTACAGTATTCTGATTAAGAGGAGATTTTTCAAATGGGTAAAAAATTTGCGGGCACCTGTTACATTAAAGCTAACGGTGCTCAGTTATCTGTTGAAGGTTCAGTCGAAATACCTTTATTAAAAACAACCAAAGAAAAGAAAGTAGGTTCTACAGGTGTGGCAGGATACAGTGAGACTAATATAGCTCCATATGTTAAATGTACTGCATTTCTTGAGCCTGACTTTGATATTGATGCACTGTCTGGCAATGATATGACAATTACTGCAGAGCTTGCCAATGGTTGGGTATACACCTTAAATGGTGCATGGCTTGAAGGTGAAGTTGTAGCTAATTCGTCAGACGGTACTGTGTCATTAGAGTTTACAGGCCTTGATGGTCACTTACAGCGTTAGGAGAGAACTAAATGAAGTCAGTTGCAGAAAACTTAAAATTATCAGTGCCTATTGAGATGGGCACTGAGACAGTATCTGTTTTAGAGTTCAGAAAGCCTAGTGTTGGTGATATTCGCAGAATTGGTTATCCCATCTTTTTTACTTCAGAAGGCGATCTGAAATTTAATCCTGATATTGTTGCAAAGTATATTTCTACTCTTGCTTCAATACCTCCATCAGCTGTAGATAAGATGTCAATTCCTGATTTCACTGCAGCAGTAGGTGTTGTAACCGGTTTTTTCGGAAGTGGGGATTAAGCCCAAGAACGGAAAATCAATTTATTGACTGTATCTATTCGACTGCGTATTTCTGGCATCTTTCACCGCTTGATATTGAACAACTTGATGTTGAGCGGTTTGAGGAAATGGTTTTACAGTCGAATCGTATTGCAGATGAGATTAATTCACAAAGGGAATAAGTAATGGCATCAGTTAACATCAAAGAGTTTAAGGCTCTTTTTACTGTAAGTGATAAAGCTTCACCACAGTTAAAAAAATTAAAGAGTTCTTTTAAAAACTTTGAAAAGGCATCACAGGCTTTTGCATCTAATGCTTCAAAGTTAGGTGCATTAACTCTTGTACCGCTTGCTGGTGCTTTTACTGCAGTAAGTGCAACTGTTAAGAGCTCAATTAGTACATTTACTGATTATGGCTCTTCAGTAAAAGATGCAGCTATTAAACTTGGTACAACCACTGATGCTGTTCAAACTTTAAGACATGCTGCCCAAATGGCAGGTTCTTCAACAGAAGCTCTTGATCAGGGCATGGTTATCTTTAATAAGAATTTAGCTAATGCAGCACAGGGCAAGAACAAAGCCTTAGTTGAAATGTTCCAAAAATTAGGCATTTCAATGAAAAAAGCAAATGGTCAGATGAAGACCACAGCTGAACTAATGCCAGAATTAGCCGATGCAATGAAACGTCAGAAAAACAATTCTGAAAAGGCGTATATTGCGACAACCACTTTTGGCAAGTCTGGACAGGAACTTATCCAAATGCTGCAGGATGGTTCTCAGGCTCTTAAAGATTATGCAGACGAGGCAAAACATCTTGGTATTGTTGTGTCAGATGAAGACACTCTAAAAGCTAAATCAATGGGCGACACAATTCAGCGTTTAAAAGATGCTGTTACAGGTTTCAGCCTTGCTATAGGTTCAAAGCTGATACCTTACGTTGAGCCAGTCATTGCATCTATGACTGAGTGGATTGCAACCAATCGAGAATGGATCGCAACAGAAATAGCATCATCAGTTAAGGATTTTGTTGAGTGCATTAAAAAGATTGATTTTAAACAGGTAATTTCTCAAACAGTTACTTTTACCAAAAATCTGGTAAAGCTTTTTAATTATCTTGGTGGAGTCAAAACAATAGCGATTGTTATATCCACAATATTTGCAAGTAAATTCGTTGTTGCCCTGATAGGTACTATTAGCGCATTCTTGAAGATAGCTACAGCAATCAAAGCTGTAACAGTAGCTACAACTCTGTTTAATATTGCACTTTGGTCAAATCCTATTGTCTTAATTGCAGCTGCCATTATTACAGCGATTGCAGCTATTGTTGCATCTGTCTATTTCCTTTATAAGAATTGGGATACTGTCTGCAAATGGTGCAAAGACGCATGGAATGCTTTTGTTGGCTTTACTATGTCAACAGTCACAAAAATTAAAGCCTTTTTTACTAAGATGATCACTTATATTTTAAGTTCGTTGTCACCAATAAAAAAAGCTTTGAATGGCATAAAAAACTGGCTGTCCAATTTATTCAATGATCCTGTAAATACCATAAAAGATACGTTTTTTAGTCTTATCGACTTTTATGTTAATTTATGGGGGAACGTTAGAGATGTAACCGAATCTACACTCAAAGCAGTATTCGGCGAAATGATCAGTTATGTTCTTAATGCATTATCTCCAATAAAGGCTGTGTGGGAAGATATAAAGAACTGGTTATCTGGTTTATTTAACGATCCTGTAAACACCATTAAAGAAACATTCTTAAGCCTAGTCGATTTTTACGCTAATTTATGGCTCAAAATCAAAGATGTATTCTTTGCTCCATTTGAATCTGCAGCAAAAGGCATTAGTAAGATAGGTTCAACACTGTCAAACGGCTGGGATAAAACTAAAAACTTCTTTGGTTTTGGTGATGATTCAAATATGAATGTGCCGGCAACTACTCTTGCAACTGCATCTGGTGGCGCCTTAAAGGGCGATATCAATATCAATGTAAAGTCAGCTGAAGGAACTACAGCTGAAGTTGAGTCAACATCTCAGCATGGCGACGGTCGCATTCAGTATAAGACAAATTCAGGTGTATTAAGGAGCTTGTAATGTTTTCTACCAGATTACGAAAGGCCTCTTTTAATGGTGTGTCTTTTGAAGTTGTAATCTCTGAATTTAACTTTGGCCGAAGAAATATCACTCATGAATATCCACAGCGTGATATTCCTTACACTGAAGATTTAGGACGTCTTAAAAGACAGTTTACTGTTACAGGCTTTATTATTGGCACTGATTATATTCAGCGAACCAAAAGACTGATAAATGCCATTGAAGAGCCTAAAAAAGACAGTAACGGTATTGTTTCTGCTTGTAAGCTTATACACCCATGGTTAGGTACGCTTAACGTTTACCCCATTGATACACCAAGGATCACATGGGATGCCGAAAAGCGTATTTCTAACTTCACTCTGACTTTTATTGAAGCTGGTGAATCTAAATACCCACATTCAGCTGGCTTTGATTTTGGCTCAAAGTTAAGAACATGGGCTGATAACTTTGCAGAAAATGTACTGGATACTTTCAATCTATCTGTAGAGGATTTAGACCAGTACACTACTATTGCAACAGATATCGCAAATGGCACATATTTCAATATATTAGGATGTCTTTCAGATTCAACTTTTTCAAAGATTTTTGATTTATCTGATTCCATATCAAATCTTATAACAACAGCAGCATCAGATTTGAGCCATTCCTCTTCCTTTGTTTCATCCCTTTTTGATTCATTAGGAGTAGGTAATTACTCTAATGTTATTCAGAACTGGAGAAATGCAGGTCACGCTGTGCTTGATTTAATTCATTCTAATGAATTAAGTACAACCTCATCAGTCACCAGCACTGCTCTTGGGACATCTCATGGAACTGCTCAAGGTGCGGTTCAAGGAACAGCAGTTGATTTTAGGCAGACTGATATTAACACTCAGAAATCAGAATTAGCTGAAGCTGTAAAAACTTCAGTAAGGCTTACTTACTTGCTCAGTTAGCCGGTATTGTTTCTCTTGTCGGAACAAACCTGGATGGTGAGAGTGACGGAGACATTGACACAGCCGGTAATACAAAATCTGAAGATGAAATTCTTGCACTGCGTAATGAAGTTCTTTCAGTTATTGAAGCTGAAATGATATATCAGGGTACTGATGACAGTAATTTGTATGCAAGTCTGGAGGAACTCTACAGCAATGTATATCATTACTTTACAAATGAGGTTCTAGCAGATGGTAAAACCATAACTGTAACTCCTAAAGAGCCACAGCCTACTTTGGTTTTAGCTTATGAACAGTATGGCGATACCAGCAGAGTGGATGAAATCATAAGACGTAATAATATTCATTTTCCTTTGTTCATGCAAAAGGTTCCAATCAGAATTACTAAATCTGTATCTTAGTGTTTTAACCATTAATTTTTAGACTATAATTCAAGAAAAGAAGGATAGTTGCTATGAAAAAATTAATAGTTTTAATTGCTTTGTTATCATCAATCGGATGTGCAAATGCTTATTGTGATCCTGTAAACGGTATTTATGATACATGTGACGCAGAAGATCGCGACTATGAATCTCTAGGTAGTTTAAAAGAGCAACTTGAACTTTTTAGTGGTGTTAACAGTATGATTGATCCTATGAGTAGAGGAACGAAAGTAACGATCGACGGCAAAGAATATCGCTGTATACAGCATTCTGATGATTCCATTGAATGTGAAAAATATTAGTTTTTAATTTGTTATGGAGGCCCACTTAATTGTGGGCTTTTTTATGGTCAATAAAAACACAGTACAGCTTAAAGTTAACAGTTCAAATACCTATAACTACTGGTCATCTGTATCTATTACTTCAGAGATTAACGCTTTATCTAGAACATTTCAGCTAGATATAACACCAAAAGTGTATGCTCAAAACGAAATCCCACAATTTAAGGCAACTGATGAAATTCAGCTCACAATAGGAGATGATCTTGTACTGACAGGCTTTATTGACTCAACTCCAATCAGTTATAACGGTACATCTGTGACAGCTTCAGTTGTTGGCAGAAGTAAGACAGAGGATTTAGTAGACTGTAACGTAGCTCCACAGGGGTATGACTTATCCAGTATTAAAAATAATTCATGGACAAAGAATATTAACGGAGGCAAAACTTTTGTAGAGCCTAATATTACAAAGGCTGTTACTCAGTTTAAAAACATCCCTTTAAAGCTTGCTGTATCTCAGTTAATTGCTCCTTATGGAGTTAAGCTTGTCTGTGAGTCAAATAATGCGGCTGTTAATTCAAATGTTCACTCAACTGTTAAAAACAGTGAAACAGTTTTTAAGGCAATTCAGAATTTAACCAAATCGTCTGGCCTGTATTTTATGGATGATGAGTATGGCAATCTGATAATTACTGATACGGACGATCCAAAATCATCAGGAGCAACATTAGAATTAGGAGCCAATATTCTGACAGCTTCAGCTCAGTTAGATTACAGTCAACGTTTCTCTCGTTACTGGTATGACAATGATCAGAAGGGAAATAATAAGAAGTTTGGTGATGACCTGCAGCAGATTTCTAAATGCCAAGATGATGAAATTAAAAGGTTCAGATTCTACCGCTACAAAGAGCAGACCATGAACGGTGGCATATCAAATGGACCAGAGCAGGAAGCTAAATATCGCAAAGCACAATCACAGAAAATCACATATACCGTTTTAGGATGGCGTACAGGTAAAGACGGTCTTGAAGGTGATTTATGGAAAGTAAACACTTTAGTTAAGATTAAAGATGACATTGTGTTAGGCACTGGCGTTGGTTCAAATTCTCCTGTAACAGATATGCTTATCACCAAGGTTACTTTTACACTTGACAACAATGGAATGATTACCACTCTTGAATGTGTTCCACCAGCAGGATTTAGGCAGACAGATGAACCTGCTCAGGAAAAGTCAAAAGTCACAAAAAAGAATGGATCATGGTCATCAAAGTCAGAAGTTAAGCTTGTCGGTCAGGATGGCAAATACCATTAAGGATTAAATATGTCGCAGATAGTTCGGTCAACCGTCACAGGTTCTTCAGGTGATTTAAAGCTCAGAGAATTTCAGACAAGATATGATTCTGACACCACCCAAGATGAGATGGAACATATCGAGCCTTATGGTTTCAGTTCAGAGCCTTATACAGACGGTAAGACAGATGCAATTAATCTCTTCTTCGATGATGAGCACAATCATGGTGTAGTTATCAATGTTGCAGACAGGCGCTATCGAATCACTCAGATGAAGACAGGTGAAGTTGTTATCTACGATGATAAGAAACGTCATGTATATTTAAAGCGTGAAGGCATTGAAATTGACGGTGTAGATGATCCTATCACGGTAAAGACAACAAATGACATTATAGCTAAGTGCGATAACTTAACTGCAACCTGTAAAAGTGCTGCATCGGTTAACTGCGACACCTCATCTGTAACATGCAAAACATCTGCAACCGTAACCGCTCCAACAATTATGCTTGACGGAAATGTAACTGTTACAGGCACTCTAATTACAGGCACAAAAGGTGGTGGTATGACATCATTTGGCGGTACTGTTAATGCTAAGGGCTTAATTCATTCAGAAGATGATATTACAGCCGGATCAATCAGTCTGCAGCACCATGTTCATACTGGTGTTCAAGGTGGCAACGAAAATACAGGAACCCCAAGTTAATGAATATATCAGAAAGAATAATCCCAGTATGGTCATTTGACAAAGGATCATGGTACAGAACTGATGATCTTTGCAGTTTATTTGACAATATTGTTTATTGTCATGATAAGTCGTATCGATGTACTTCGGCTGAAGACATACTTGGAGTTAAATGTAATTACATACAAAAAGACGGTTTATTCCGTCTTTTTGATTTTTCGGCCAGCCATATTTGCAGAAAACAGTTAAAGAGGCTTGAGTATTTATGCAGATGTTCTTAAACAACTCACTTGTAACAGCAGATATGAATGACAGCCTTTCAAGGGCTGTAGTTATTAGCTTATTCACATGGAAACGTGCAGACACTGGAGACGTTTATGACGGTTCTAATAAATATGGCTGGTGGGGTGATACCTATCCTGTTGAGCAGGGGGACAAAATTGGCTCTAAGTTATGGCAACTCTTAAGACGTAAGCTGACTGATGATGTTATAGCAGAGGTTGAAGAGCTTTCGAGAGACTCACTTCAGTGGATGATAGATGACGGTATCTGCTCAAATGTAGATGTATCTGTAGAGCGTTCTGAAATTAACAGAGTGAATATCAGTGTTGTATTAACAGTTGACGGTAAACAGACAAGTTATAAGTTTAAAGAGGTATAAATGAATAATTTAAGGCTAAAATTGAGTGACATCATCACAAGAATTGAGAATGATGCAACATCACGCTTAACTTCAGAAGAATTAAGACGTTCTGACTTATCTGTTTTTATCCGTGTCATTGCAGGTGTGTCTCATTCAATTTATGCTGCACTTGATTATTACAAAAATCAGCTGTTTTCTGATTCAGCTGAAACTGCTTATCTTGAAAGGCGAGCTTCTATTTTTAATCTGACTAGAAAAACGGCAACAAAAGCAACGGGAGAGGTTAAGTTTAACTACTACAACGATGTTGTAGACGTTCCTGTAGGTACCCTGCTGCAGTCTCAGTCTGGTATACAGTATCAAACCACTTCAAGCCCAAATTCAGAAGGAATTACTTCGGTAAAAGCAATTCTATCTGGTAAAGCTTATAACCTTAACAAAGGCAATACACTTGATCTTGTCAATTCATTAAAAGGTGTTGCCAATGCGATAGTACATTCAGATATTGCTGGCGGAATAGATGCAGAGACAGATGATGAGTTAAGACAACGCATTCTTTTTCGTACTCAGGAACCACCAAGACAGGGAACCAAAGCTGATTATATTGCCTGGGCAAAAGAAGTTACAGGAGTTGGTTTTGCCTGGTGTTTTCCTAAAGAGTTAGGTGTTGGAACTGTTATAGTAAGATTCTTATGTAATGATTATTCAATGCCAGATACTGCGCTTATAAATAAAGTTCAGAAACATCTTGAAAGTAAAGCTTCAGTTTTAGCTGCTATCTATGCTGTAGCGCCTGTAGAGCAGAAAATTAATTTCAAATTAAAAATAACTCCTTCAACGCTGGCTGTTAGAAACGCCGCCGTAGAAGCTATCCATAATCTTTTCAAATCTGAAGCTGAGCCCGGTGGCACTATATATCTGTCTCATATTCATCTTGCCTTATCATCCGTAGCTGATGAGATTGATCACACCATTATTGAACCGGCAACAGATGTAGTTGCTCAGTCTAATTCTTATCTGCCTACCGTGGGAGATATAACATGGGAAGAGTAAGTTTCACAACTGATAACTATTATGCTGCAATGAAGAAACTGCTACCAAAAGGCCCTGCCTGGGAACTTGAAGACAGCACTTTCTTCATGAAGATGTTATATCTTGCTGCTCTTGAATTTGCACGACTTGATGCTGACATTTCTAAAATGATTGATGAATCTGATCCACAGTCAGCCTCAGTAACTCTTTTAAACTGGTTTCATCAGTGGGGTATTCCTGAAGAATGTCGAGCTGAAGATGATGATCTTGAAGTTTTAAGAACAGAACTGTTAATTAAAATCAGAACGTTAGGCCTTACATTTCAAGAGCTTGTTTATCTGATAGGACAGTCATGCGGTTATTCTGAAACGAAGATTGATTCTAAACATGTTTTTACAGTTGCATCGACTGTCGATGACGCCCTTTATTCAGAAATATGGGCTAACTGGTTCTATACAATTAACGTCGAGAAAGTTAATTCCATTCCTTTTAAAACCACTTCAAGAGTATCTGAACGTCTTCAGAAATGGGGAAATGAGCTATTTGAGTGTTTAGTTAAACACTATACACCGGCTCATACTTCAACAATTTTCACTTACGGTAAATAAGGAAAAATATATGTTTAACGGATATAAAAAAGACATTGCAGCTGCAGCACCAAAAATTGAAGAACTGCAGGAAGGATATCCAACAGAAGGAAGTCCTTCGCTTGGTATTCCCGCAACTCAGCCTGGTGCAGCATGGTTCCATATGATAACTACTGAGCTTCTTAATGCTATAAAAGAACTTGGAGTTACACCAGACAAGAATTCTCTCAATCAACTTGCAACAGCTATCTTAACTTTAAAATTTCCTACAGGGACAGCATTTGAATATTTAAGAGATAAAAACTATTCAAAAAATGACATTGTCTTTACCGACGAACGTCTATATCTCTGTATGGCAAATAACGGTCCTGCCTCATCAGTTGTTAAGCCAGGTACTAACGATTCTGTCTGGCAAAAAATTCCTCTTAAGCAGGATATCTTGGATGCATCTACCAGTGTAAAAGGTATTGTTCAGCTTTGCGACAATATTGAGCAAAACGCGTCAAACACATCTATGGCAGTGACTCCTCATGCTGTTGCCCAACAGGTCAATACTACTTGCATTAAGTCTTTATCTGTAAATGGTAGAACGATTACTTATACGAGAGGCGACGGTACTACAGGTACTATCACTACACAGGACACTAATACCACTTATTCAAAACTAAGTCAGTTTACAAACGATAGCGGTTATATTTCTGACGGTCACAATTTTTCCAGTGGTGTCACCGTGAATGGATACAAGATCACAGTAGGATAGCTAATATGGCAACAATTAAAATCAATTATGGTGGCACTACCTATTCAATGGTGAAGACATCATCAAAGATCACAACTCCCAGCGTTGCAGTTGATGGTGGTTATATTCCTTGTTTTAAAGGTAATAGGTTTGCAGAAGTTATCAGTGGCAACAGAATTTATACATTGTCGCCTGTTATGGTTAATGGCTATCGCATGGCTTGTGGAAGTAGAACAGCTTTTACAGGACAAGTTTTTATTACTGTACATCAACGTTCGACTGTAGGTAATATGGGTGGTATCTCGGTTTCTTCTTTTTACGCAAATATAAAGAAGACTTATACCGACCAGACAGGGTTTACAGCAAGCGTAAATGTTACAAGTTCAGATGCAGGAAAAGACGGTGTAATTTCTTTATCTTACACATATAAATTTGCTGGCACATATACAGTAACAGAAAGCTCAACAGGGACTGTAGTTAAAACAGGAAGTTTTAATGTTTCTGTTACTCATAATCATACATCTTACTATGGTGTAGTAGAAGAGAAAGATTACAATGTACAAATTGCTTAAAAAGGAAAGATAATGAATATAACTTACGATAAAGTTTCTTATTTTGGAAAAAAGAAAAAAAATTTACATTTCATAGATTTAAAAGTTGATGATAAAAGTTATGGTGATTTAATTATTGCTATTGACACTACATTGGGTTCACAACTTAACAACTATTGCTTAGAGACTGAAGGAGCGATTGAAGTTGAAAATACAGGTGAAGATCTAACTTTAATTGCTGTAGGTGGTGATTCTTTACTTTTAAGTATTAAGAATGCTGTATATGTGTACTTTGATACCGTGGCTCAGCAAAAGGGATTTACAGGATACTTAGACTGTTTGGCATCTGCGAACTCAAACGATGAGAACAAAGTCCGTTATTCTCTGATATTTAGCTCATGGATTGATGAGAACTTAGCAATCTTTAATCAGATTTGTGAAGACTACAAAAATGAAAAGATTGACAATCTATCCATTGATTATGTAACAGAAAATTTTACAGATATAAACTGGGATGCCAAAGTAGATAGCAAATTATCTATATTAGAAAATGCTGTGTCTGACTTAGGTGGTGTTATATCTGACATGAATACAGATGACACTACAACCGAAGATGCGATCGCAGAACTAGGATCAATGATTTCAGATATTTATGCTCAACTAGAGGAGTTAAAAAAGAATGGTTAAATTTTATTTAATGCGTATCAATCGTGGAATTATGACTATTGACGAAGTACCAGCTTTATGGCGTGAAAAGGTAAAAACACTTTTAAAGGAGGCTGAGAAGAACAAATAATGTACACAAGATTACATGCTGTTAATGGTATTGTAGGTGAAGGTGTCAAGTTCGAGAGGATCAGAAGAGTAACTGGTTATCTTGTAGGAACCTTAGACCGTTTTAACAACGCAAAACGAGCTGAGGTTCGTGACAGAGTTAAGCACATGCACCTGTAAAAGAATAGCCCCATCTTTAGGGGCTATTTGTTGTCGTACCAACCTTACAAAAATCATAACAGCAAATCTGCGCCACCTTTTAAGCAATCCTCAACAAAGTCACTCCATTGCTGCATTGCTTCACGTCGTTTCTCTAATAGATCACTTCTATCATAAGCTAGCTGTGTTGATGTTCCTACAGTATGAGCTAAACACTTCTCTGCAACATCAAAAGGAATATCATGATCGTGCATCCATGTACGACCAATTGAACGTATGCCATGAGGCACAAGCTTGTCTTTAAAGCCGTGACGACGTAAAAACAATGAAGCTGAGTTGGTGCTAAAGTGCTGCACTACTTTACCTTGAGTTGCAGGGAATACATACTTACCTACTCGTGGGCGGTTAAGCAGCAAAGTAAGCATTTGCTTTGTAATTGGTACCACATGAGGTAGTTTCATCTTCATGACCTCTGCAGGTACTGTAATTGTGTTATCTTCAAAATTGATCCAAGACCATTCTAAGCTACAGTATTCATTAGGTCTTAACAGAGTGTAAAAGCCTGTAAGCAGTACTTCCCATGTAGCACGAGCTTTAAGCCCATATACCTGTAGCTCTTTAAGAACAGTAGGCAACTGTGAGTAGTGTACTGAAGGTCTGTTCTTAATAACAGTTTTAACAGGAAAAACAGAGTAGAGATTTTGAAAACGTAGCTCTTTGACGTAGCCAATGTTCATAGCATAGATGTCGATCTCTTTTATGTACATGCAAATACGCTTAATGGTTTCGTATTTACCTCTGGTATAAAGATCCTGTTTTAAGATCTCAACAAAAGCTACAGGAGTAATAGCTTTGTAGTCAATCTTACCTAATGAAGGTAGGATATAGCGCTCAATACGGTTTGAGATGTCCTGCCAATTCTTTACTTTAACCTTCTTAACTTCAATCCACTCATAGTAGATCTCTTCAAATGTATGAACCTTTTCCTTAATAACAGGTGAACCTTCAAATTTAGCCTGGGCTTTTAAAAGAGATAACTTTTCTCTAGCTTCTTTAATGGTTAATTCTGGATAATCACCAACTTTAAGGCAAGTCTTATTGCCGTTAGAGCGAAAACAACCTATCCAACTTTTTGCGCCATTAGGTCTAACTCTAAGGTAAAGACCATTACCATCAGATAGGTTGTACATTTTATCTTTTGGTAAAGCATTCTTTACTTGCAGATGAGTTAACATAAAATCTCCTTATCTTTCTGTATGGCGTTTAGCCGTTATGGTAATTTTACATATGTAAACGCCATACAGTCGCCATACAACACCATATTTATTTTATGCTATAAATATAGTATAAAGTAATAATTTTAAAAAATTATTAAAATAACTGACTGAAAATAAAGAAAATTGTTTAACAATAATGTACTGATTTTAGACATAAAAAAAGCACCTAAAAGGTGCTATGGCGGTGAGAACGGGATTCGAACCCGTGATACGCGTTAACGTATACACGCTTTCCAGGCGTGCTCCTTCAGCCACTCGGACATCTCACCAAAATTGACCGTATAATTTTACAGTATTATTAAGATATTGCAACTTTATATTGAATAAAAATGAAATCTATATCTTAAAAGTACAACACCGGCTCTTACAACATCGCAAGATAGTAATTCTAGAGATTGACCATCGCAAGGTTTTTCTCCTTCTTTACCTTCATACTCAAAGATTGATTTAACGCCACTCAATCCATCTATGCCAGGATAGAGCACAAGATAAAGTTCATCGATAAGACCAAGCTTTAAGAAAGATCCGTTTAAGATACCACCTCCACATAGAAGAACATTCTTTATACCAAAATCAGAGTATAAACTTTTAAGCGCTTTTTTGATGTCATGACCATCTTTTCCTGCAAATGTAAAAGAGATCTCCTTTTTTCTTAAAAACTCAAGATACTCTTCACTTGCGGTGTCTTCTCCTAAGACAACAAGCAGGGTACTACCCCATATTTCGTTGTTCTCATAGGCTATAGATCCTTTAGAGTCAAACACTGCTGTCATTTCTGCGTTTTCTCTAATACCTAAAAATGGTTTAGGATCTTTAATCTTAGTGTGAGTGTCTGATTTAAAAGGAATACTGCAATGGTGTTGTAAAATTGTTTCTTTTCCTAGAATTGATAATTCAGGATTTAATTTAGCTTTAGTCTCATAATATACATCAGGTTCACCTTCGCCATTGCTGTCATATAAAACAGACCATCTAGATTCGTCTAAGCGACCGTCGATAGAACTTTCCATGAGGCAAGTTACTTTTTGCTGTGTCATGTCCATAATAAATCCTCAATTCGTATTTATTACATTATAAATCAACTAAGTACTAGATAAAGAATACCTTAACGTATAATCAAAATTTCTTTCTAATTCAGTCAGTAGACTACAAATTTGACAAATTATTTGTTGACAATATTACATCTCCTTAATATAATGCACTCCGTTCGGTGATTAGCGCAGCCCGGTAGCGCATCTGGTTTGGGACCAGAGGGTCGTAGGTTCGAACCCTACATCACCGACCATCTTAATTTCCTTCCTTATTTTTTTAAATTGATATTTGGAATTTTCAGAGAGATTCGACCGTTCGATCTTTTAGCATTTCTTCCATTGGTCATGGTTACAAGATTTGACACAGCCTCAGGTAAGTATTTTGAAAGAATGTAGATAAAAAGTGCTGTAAAAATAATTACGGAGCATTCACTAGAGCCAACAGATGATCCTGACTCTACAATTTCCTGAGATTTGATTTTTAAATTTTTTAAAATCAGGCATCCTGAGTTTATAACCAGCAATGTAGTCATCAATTCAAGAGACATTGAGAGAATTGATTTAAAAAAGTTTATGGCAATGTATCTTGTGTAAGAAATAGCACCTAAGCCTAAAACAAAAACACCGCAGATACACAGAATATGCGCACAGATAAACAGGGTAGTAAATTTGATTACTACCAAAAACATAATGAACATAAACACAAGTACCATGCATCGCAAGATGAAACCTGTTACTGCATTAAATAAACCTGCACTAATGTTCTGATTTAGATTAGATGCAATATTAAAAGTAAGATCTATAAGCTCCGAAGGTCCTGTATTAGAATTGGTGGTAACAGAGGTCAGTGAGTCAATTACAGAGTGACCTATGGCAGTGCCATTATCAAGTAAAAAGTAATAGAAGCCAGTTACTAACAAAAGTTTTACAAGATCACCCATAAAACTCTGCATATTACCATCTTTAAAGATACTCTTGATACCTAACATTACAATCGAGATTGGTACTAAGATCCAAAACAATCTGTTAGCAGCTTCCTTAATTGGAGTTGCAGCCTCTGATATATTGTCAATAAACAAGAGGGTAAGACTATTTAGAACACCGTCAGGTGAGAGGGTAAGATCTTTAACTTCTTGAGCTGGTGCACTTTTACATGTTAAAAGAAGCACTAAAAAAAGTAGGACATGTTTCATATAGTTACTCATAGTTCTTTAAGCTTGTATCAAGATGCGGAGACTCAACTGTTCCCGTGTCAGCGTAGTAAAGTTCGTCAGCTTTCTGCTTTAACTCTTCGTTTTGTTTTTGCATCTGATAGTTATGAGCTGTAATTCTAGCTAGATTTGAGACCTGTCCTGATAACGAACTTAAAGCTGTAACCTGAGTAGAATTAACCTTACTTAAAGTATCAATAGAGCTGTTAAGTCCTTTAGCATCTTGAGATTCACCACACATTTCATTTAATTTATCAATGCTTTCAATTAGAGCTTTTTGCGTATCTGAAGCACTCTTTTTAGTAAAGTCTGAGATTTCAAGGGATTCTTCATCCATCATTTCGTTTAACTTTTTAAAAGTGCAACTTTTAGAACGTATACACTTTTCCCAAGCATCAGTTCTGATACTGTTTTTTGAGAATTCAGCAGCTGACTCAGTCTTTTTTGCAAAAGCATAACTTGCTTCTAATAGCATCAATGAGTTTTGATTAAGATCCTTTACTTTTGCCCAGGTTTCTTTATGTTGATATTCGTAGTTATCCTGCTCTCTTACATTGTCATGCTTGATATAGTTTTCAAGCTTGTCCGATTTTGTTTTGTTCTCATTAGACCAAGAACGTAATACAGCGAGGGTACTGTTCATTTGCTGAATTAGCTCTTGACCTTGACTGTAGGTCATGGCTTTTTCCTCAGCGTTTACGGTTAAACTTGTGAATATCAGCATGCTAGTTAATAAGAGTCTTAATATCATGAAAAGTCTATTTTTTAAAATGAACATTAGCTTTTGCTCCATAAGGTGATTTAAAGAAAATGTCTTGAGTAATGGCAACAGTAAAGGCGTAACCAGGTTCTACAGATAAGGTAGGAGAAAGGTTGATGTTTCTTTCAATGATCTTAGCTAGAGCTTGTGAAACATTTGAACTGCCTTGAGCTTTAAATCCAGCGATAGTACGCTGATGACCTCCAGCTAAATTGTAGGTATCCTCATAATGATCTGCTGTGGTACTTATACTAGACAGTAGTAACGAGTTAGCAATGATCTTAAAGTAGTGGTTGTCTACTTGAGCATCAAAGCCAGCATAGCCGTTAGTTGATTGACCAGGCATAGAGCCTAAGTTTATTGACTGACCATTAGGAAAAATTATTCTGTTAAATCCAATAAAGAGCCTTTCTGTACCAAAGGCTGCACCTGATGCGTATTGACCTACAAGTTTTGAACCTCGAGGTATAAGAAGATATTTAGCTCTAATTGAGTCATGCACATCTCGAGAGATCTGTGCTGTAATTTGTCCTGGCAACTCTGAGTTAATACCATTGAGTAATGTAGCGTGAATAACACTGCCTTGCATCAGCGCAAAAGGAGTCTTAGGATTTTTAACTTCACTTTTTAAAACATAGTTGTTTCTTTTTAACTTATCATAGCTCTCAAGTGTGTTTTCATTAGGCTTATCTTGAGAATTAGAGGCACTAGGACCATCTAAAGAGTTCAATTTTGGTTGTGTAAAAGATGGTGTAGCATTATTACCGTTTTGGTTGTCAATTTTGTCTAATAAAGAGTTGCCTAAACCATGATGTTTTAACTCAAGATTTACTTTGCTAGAGGCCTTTAAAGCCTGTTCGTAGTATTCTGAATTAGTTTTGCTCTTTTTATTTTGCGTAACTTCATCTTCTTTTGGGGCTCCATCGAAATCTTCAAAAGAAACTGTTCTTGTCACAAATTTGTTTTTATCAGGACTGTTATCATCCTCTTTATAAGAACGGTCTGTAAGAGCATGTCTTTCCTGGTATTTTACATAGTCTTTAGCAAAATCTTCATCATCTAAAGTTTTAGCTGATACATCATTTAAAATTTGTTTACGGTTTTTGGAAGCATTGCTGACCATGTCTTTGTGTAAGTTTTCATCTTTAGCTTCAAAAACGCCAAGCTTGTCAGCCTTTGAGATATTAGCCTGTAGTGACTGGACTGACGCACCATTTTGCTTTTCTTTTATTTCGTTTAATTTATCCTGCTCTTTTAAACTAAAAAGTACAGTAAAAAAGATAGCCACAGCGATAAAACCACCAATTAAAAAGAAGATAGGCTCCTTTGTTAAAGGACCTTGTTTTAAGATAGAGTAAGACATCTTTTCACCTATGATTCTAGTCTTACCACATCAGCACTTTGTTTTTCTTCACCATTCTTTGAGATAAGTCTCAGGTGGGAGTAGATCCCGTCTACAACAAAAGTATTGTCAAAGTAAGTAAAGTTAATGGTGTTAGTTTTATCCTCTCCGAAGAATAAAAAACTCTCTGAGCTGATTTCTTGTAGCACCGGTAAATAGCTTGAATTTATGGGATTGTTCATCACTATAAAGATTCTTTTTCCATCGTCGTAGACATTTTGCGGAATGATTTTTGAGTCACCATCAACAGAGTAGTTGTAGTTTCGCCTTTGGGTACTGTCATTGTAGGTTGCAGCAACATTAAGCGCTGGTCGTGAGTTTCCTTCATATGAAACATTTTGCACAGAAGAATAGTTCTTAAGACTTGAATTAGTCTCTGAGTAATCATTATGATCCTCATTTGAGTCATAGTTACTTGTGTACTGTAAATATGAATCGTCCCCATAATGCTTTTTTGATGGTAACTTTAAGCTATTAGGGTATGAAAATACTACAGCGGGCATAAAATCAGCTTCAGTTGATTTTAGACGAATGTGATAGGTCCTTCTGTCTGTGGTTATGAGCATTGAGGTTTTAAGACCAGCTTCTAAAGGCTTTACAATTAGGTGTTCTACACTGTCATTTGCTGATCCTGAAATGGCACTTTCAATATTCCATCGAACAGAATCTCCTAATTGAACAGATAAAATGCTCTCTCCTTTTTCAAAGGCAAGATCAGTTAATTCTAATAAAGCGCAGACGACAGTAGGTATTCCAGAGCCGTAAGCAAAGGTAACCAATCCTGCTTTATAGGCAGTACCAGCCACCTGTTTTGCATCTAATAAGTCAAGTTTTGAAAGAGTTTTTAAATCTCTGTCATCTAAGTCAACATTGTCAGCAAAGGCACTGTAACTTGAGAAGAAAAGGCATGACAAAATTACAGACAATAGAGATAACCTTTCTAATTTAATAAGGAAACTCATTTTCATGATGCTACCTCAATGATTTTGTTGACATTAAACTCGTTTACAAACAGACCTAGAGGATTGAGTCTTACCTCCTCAAGATTGTCATAAGCGACATTCAGTCTTTTGTAACTTACAAAAGCTTTGTATCTTTCTGTTAAGGTTTGCTCTTTTTGTTTGGTCATAAGTTTGAAAGTGACCTCAAAAGTGTTGTCTGACAGTGACACTACAGATTCGATTGCGGTGTTTCGTAATGCTGTTGCATAAGACATAACATTTGCTTTGGTGTAAAAGTTATCTATAAATACAGATGCTACGCTGCCTAATGAGGTTTTTGCATAGATCTCATTGATAAATCGCCTTTGCAAAGCTTTATCCTCACTTACAGCGTACAATCTATCAACGTACTCACAGACGAAAGATGCCTTTACTTTTGAATTTAAACTGTCCTGATTAGGATTTTCTAAAAAAAGCACTGAGCCTTGCTTATCTACAGTCACTACATAAGGTCGAAACTGAGTTTTACCACTTAAATCAATGCAGTAGGCAAGTGAGATAAAGCCTAAAGCCATTCCTAATAGCCCCATAAAGGCAGGTACTAGTTCTGTACGCAGTGCTTTTATTGCAAGATCTGTAAATTTCATGCCGGAGGCAATTTTTGCCTGCTTCTTATTTTTCTTTTCCTTATAAATGGTAGGCAAATTCTTCTTGATATCGTTCATACATTTCATCCACGTAAGTTTTGTCGTTTTCTGAGAGTGATAAAAGTTTCAGTTCAGTATCAGAGAGTGCTAAAGAAAAAGGCATAAAGTTAATGTCTTTATGTAAAAACAAAGTATGCTTTGGTTTTGCCTTACAGATAGCATCAATTTGACTGTCGCACAGCGAGAGTTTTTTATAGAATCCTTTTAAAGTTTCAGTGTTGGCATCTTTATTAGGTAGAAAAATTCTGGTTTTAATGCAGTCTAAAAAATCACCAATGTTAGAAGCCTTAGACAGATCGTTAATTGATTGTGTGGCTAATACAATTGCGACATTGTGTTTTCTAAAGGTTTTAATCCAGGTGATAAGTTGCTTTGAGAACTCTTCATTAGCAAGCATCATCCAGGCCTCATCAATGATAATGGCGCCACACGTACCATTCATAACGCTCTGATTGATGAGTTTAAAAATGCACTGCAACGTTGGGTATAAAAAGTCATCACTCTTTTCAAAAAACTGTCCGCATTCGAAAACAGTAAGATCAGATTCAAAAGAAGGATCAGAGTCTCCATCTAAAATTGAGTTTTCAATGACACTGTTAGTAAAAGCAGATAAGGCTGTTTTGAGCTCTTTTCTAGGAAGCAGTGTGCACATCGTACTTAAAGTACGTTCGTGTTTATCAAAGTCTGCTAAAAGATTAAGTGCATCACGAAGATCATCCTTTAATTTGAGATCGGTCTCATAGCCCTGCGAGATAAAAAGTTTCTCTAAAAAATCTAAGGCAATAGCCTTATCATTAGGTGTATCAATTTTAGCTAACGGGCAAAAGCGGATGCCTTTACCATTTTCTAATTTTATATGGTTACCTTTTAAAGCTTTTGTCAGTCCGTAAAAAGAGTTGCCTTTGTCAAAGACAAAGATCTTCATTTGGTCATATTTTAAAAATGAAGGAATAAGACTTCCTAAGAACACAGATTTACCGCTACCTGGAGGACCTACTACCAGAGCATTGGCAAGATCAGTGTCATGCAGGTTTAAGTGAGCATATAAACCTTCTAAAGTTCTTACAGTCATTAAAGAAGGTTTATTCTTACCATATCTGAAATTAGGAGAAACACTCTGTCCTGTATAGACCTGATTTAAGGGTAAGAGATCGGTGAGCACTGTATTAGGCAGCAGAGCGCGCCTTACATTTTCAAGACTATGTCCTGGTAATGAGCCTAAATAAGCTTCCGTTGCGTTTACAGTTTCAATTCTTGCGCCAAAGCCAGATGCTTCAATACTTTGCACACACTTTAAGGCCTGCTTTTCTAAAATCTTAGGATCGGGGCCTGAAAAGATGATATTGGCACAGTATGAGCCAAAGCTTAAAGAATTTTGGACTAGGTTCTTTTTAGCATCACTAATATCATTTAACTGTTCTACAGCGTCCTGATTTTCGTTGTCTGATTTAGAGTTTAAAAACTGTTCAATAAAGCCGTGTTTTTTCTGCGCCCATAAACGACGGTTCTTTTCTAAAAGTACCTGCGAGGTAAAACTGTCATAGCTAATAAAGCGTGTCGAAAATCGATAATCAAAGTCTAGAGCACAGAGTCTGTAAAGAATATTAAAATCAGATTCTATAGGCAGTCCTTCAATTGCAACTACGACAATATATCTGTCTGATAACTTTGGAGATGAGCCTGAGGTAAAGTCATCTGATGACAATAAAGAGTCAAGATAGTAATCAGATTTTGGAATGTGTAAAGATAGCTTTTTACCGCTAATACAATACTTTAAAAAGTTAACTGTTTCATGAGATCTGAGCTTTGAGTAATTGCTATTATCAAGAGCATTTTCTTTTGCAGCTAACTTTTTATTATCTAAAAAAGTGCATTCTTCAAGCTTTAATGTGTTCTCAAGAGAGTTTTTAATCGCCTCAACGCTTTTTGAAAAATCTATAATGACACTGTTAATCTTGTCATCAGCAATAGTTACACTGTCTTTAGATAAATCATCTTCATCAAAGATGCTGGCGATATTACGCAGACTACCTAATGAGTGAGATAAAGATGTTATGGTAAGGTAACAGTCTTGTGTGTAGGTATCATTGGTCTTAAAAAACTCTTTTCTTTTTAAATAGAGTTTTTTAGCCTTATCGTTGCCTTTATATTCACAATCTTCAACATCATTTACTTTCTGTCTTATAAAGTCGACATTTAAGATGAAATTACCACCTAACTTTCTGATGGCATTGGCAGTTAATTCCTGAGTGCGGCAAATAAGTGCACTGTCAGCATAACTTAAATCATTAGCTTTTACTCTAAAGGTCTTAAGAAGTCCTCCATTCTTTAAAATGATGGTGTTCTGAGGACCTAAAAGAGCGTAATCTAAAAGATCTGTAAAACCAGGATGGTTTGAGGCGAACTTGTACTGCTTCCACAGTCTTTTAGCTAGCATAATCACAATGAGTATGCTCAAAAGCGCAAGTGACAGTGATAAAGATGAAAAAAGAGCTTTTATCATAATAAGTTAGATAGTTTTCTAATTTTGCTGTAGTAATTATTTAGAATGTTCTTAAAAGACAGATTGAGTAGCCATTTTTACTGTTATTTATTTTTTCTTACACTCTGTCTTGAGTAATAAGTTTTTTGTGCCAAATAATAAGGCTTATAACGGATGTTCTTTAAGTAAACTTTTCTTAAATACAAATCGTCTTTTGCCATTTTTAAGAGGCACAAATACAGCACTATAAAAACAAGTAAAAGCACCACGGTTGCAACTAAGGAAAAACTAAAAATGCTGCCTACAATGGTTATAAATACAAGCAGCATACACAGTTCTCTGTCACAGCCTAAAAAACTCTGTTTACGCAATACAGATTGATAAATAGGATGTTTTACTCCAGACACGCTTTCTCCTTTAATCTTTGACTATGCATACCTGTAAGCAATTTACCTGCAACCTATTTAGCAAGCTTCTATAAGTGCTTCGTTTTTATGAAAAGAAAAACTAAAATTACTTTCAAGCGTGTTGATGTTTACATCGTTAAAGGTGTCCATGATATGTGAGGTTCTATTGACTTTAGGACTGTCAATTAAAGTTGATGAAGGAGACGAGGTGTCATGAACAAAAGCTTGAAGCTTTGAACTTGGATTTTGCTCATTAAAATGAGTTATTCTGTCTGACATAGGTTTTTCTTGAGATTTAATTTCTTTATCATTTAAAGCTATTTCATTAGAGACTGGAGCTATCTCTACAGTGGCACCGTTAAATAAAGATGACATTAAGGTGTTTGCTCCTACAAGCAGTGTCATTACCATCACAAGATAAACAATACTGCGCATAAAGCGACCCATTTCACCACCTGTAAAAATCAAGGTGGCGCCACAGGACACAATACCAATTAAGGATACAGAAAATGCCACAGGACCAGTTAAAGACTTCTGTATGGTCTTAAGCCAAGTCTCATAAGGTAATACGCTGCTGCCAGATGCTGTATCTGCTGCAAGTGTATCTTTAAAGACTGAAGTTAAGACAATCAAAGCTGCAAGTTTTAATAAAGTGTTTTTCATTTATTTTCTCCTAGGAATTTATAAGTGAATTTGCCTTGTTCTAAACCAGTGACAAGGGCGATACTAGATACGTGTCTTAAAGGTTCTCTTTTTAAAATAATGATGGCATTGACAGCTAGAGCTATCATGCTGTCAATATTGTCAGGGGCGGACGGGTTACGACTTATAAGCAGTTTTAATCTTTCAAGACACTGCAAAACAGAACCTGCATGAATTGAGGCAAGACCTCCTGAATGACCGGTGGATAGTGCATCAATAAGATCAAGGGCTTCTTCAGCTCTTACCTCACCTACTACAATTCTGTCTGGACTAAGCCTTAAGGTAGCTTTAACTAAGGTACTAATAGAAGTATTAGGACCTGATACTAAATTTACCGCATTGTCATTTTCGATTTTGAGTTCAGGAGTGTCTTCAATGCAGACGATTCTTGAGAAAGGTTCAAATAAAGCAATCCTCTTTAACATCGAATTGATAAAACTGGTTTTGCCGCATCCTGTCTGACCACAAACTAAGATGTTTTTTCTCTCTTTTATCAGAGAATCTAATATGGTTAACTGTTCTTTGGAGATAAAGTTTTGTGATACTAAATGCTCAAAGTTCAAAGAGAGCGCGTGTAGTGATCTTAGGCAAAAGCATGGATACTTACACAATGGTGGTAGCAAAGCTGAGAATCTAGCATTGATGCAAGAGATTTCAGTTTCGACGATAGGGCAGTTAACGTTAATATCAATTTTGCTCATAGAGGCTACAGTTCTGATTAGGATCTGTGCCTTTGAAGGAGATATGTCACAATATTTGACATTCTCCCCATCTGAATAGCGCACGTAGAGCGCGCTGTCTGGATTAAGCATGATTTCGTCGACAGCACCTTCAACTAATGAGCCTACTAATTCATCAGATAACAGTTCTGACAAAGTCATCACGGTTCTGTCAAAATCTAAAAGTTCGTTTTTAGAGGTACTGCTCATATGAAAAATCTTTTTCCTAAGTAAAATACTCTGCTTTCATGAATTAAAAATTCAACTACTCACCATGGCGCAAGATTATCTATGAAGATTTTTTTAGACGACTTTTTTACTGATACAAACTGTAAGTAAAATTGTTTATTTATTTGAAATTAAATAAAAATAAAAATTTAAAAAAGATTTGAAAACGACTTGAATATTTATAGATACTAAATTTTCTTGGTGATTTTTAGTGTGTTGTAACGAGGAAAAACTGCAGGGCCCAAAGTGAATGGACACAAATAGACCAAGCTTTTGTATTGGTATCTCTCCATAAAGTTCCGTTTGGTAAATAAACTTCAAGAGATGATTTGCCTTTTTGTATCTCTTATTTGGTTCTTATCAAAAATAGGTGTGATCTCAAATCTTGAAATTTCCAGATAA
>ERZ1026864.114-NODE-114-length-61918-cov-27.947012_pt1 | contig 61918 bp, 89 predicted proteins | sample MGYA00380162_ERZ1026864 | MGnify/ENA primary metagenome ERZ1026864 (study PRJEB33269, sample SAMEA4719798) | human gut metagenome | biome: human-associated habitat; feature: organic feature; material: feces | place: Cameroon | collected 2013-10 ... | reverse complement strand
CGTTGTGGTGCTCAAACTCCGTCTGCGCGTATTTCAGCATTTCAAAGTCCGGGTCGGTTACGCCCGTGCCGCCCGCTTTGATCGGGTAGATCACCGGGATAGCGTCCGGCAGCTCTGCCGAGACGTAGGCTGCGTGTCCTCGGATGCACAGCGGCGGAAGCCCGTCTCCAAGGTCAGTCATCAGGTCTTCCAGCACGCCGCGTCCGTACTGCCATGAGTCGATGGCGATATAAGTCTGACTTCCGTCATAGCAGAAACGGTGCCAGATCCCTTTCAGTCGCCGCGCCTGGGCTTTGCTCTGGTCGGGCGGCGGCCAGTCGTCAATATAAACGAGCTGCTTCAGGAATCGGTCGCGCTTGAGATATTCTTTCTGCCGCGTCAGTTTCAGCACCACACAGGCGCACTTGGCGTTCTTGGAAGAATCCTCGTAGGATACGTCGTAGCCGACGACGTAGATCACGTCCTCCGGGTCGAGCATCGGGCGCGCTGCCTTGCAGCAGTGCTCCGTTTCCATCAGGTTCAGCCGTTGGCTGTCTGTCAGCACCTCGTCCGACAGCACCGGGAACTCGTCCGCCCCCGTGTAGCGCGATTCCATCTCTCGCATCCATTTTTCTACCGTCAGCTCATCCTTGAGTCCCATCGCCCACTCATAGGGGCGCATCTGCATCAGCACAATGCTTTCCCATGAAATGTCCATGGCAAAGGCGCTTTCGCCTTCCGCCATTTTCTTCATCACCTTGCAGCGTGTCTGGAAAGCGTGGTTCTGCTTTCGTCCCGCGCTTGTGATGGCGTGCTTTTTATAGCCCACGAAATTGCGGTCCGGTTCTCCCTTGACGTTGTGCCACAGTCGCACCGCAGGAAGAACAACGGTGGAGTATTCTCCATAATCGAACGCAGGCGCTTCCTCCTGTGCATATTCTTCCGCCGTCACGTCATGCAGGTTGTCGCCGCGCATTGCCGAGATATAAAATGCGCTTCCGCAGTCAGTCTCGATCTTGAAGTCGTCCTTACTTTCCGCCGTCACGCGCCAATGTCTTGCCAGCATCGGATAGTCGTGCTCGATCTGCCGGAAGGTCTTGCTGCCGATGGCCGCAAGCTGCTTATAGCTCGGACCGTAATACGCACTCTGCGTTCCCGGCCAAACAAGATCGCTGACCATCGCGTATTTCATCTTCGTGCTGGTCTTCGTCAGGCTTCGTGTGCCGGTGATCGAAACCTCACGCTTGCGCGCATATTCGCGCATCATCACGCGCTGCAATAGCTCTTCGTTTGCAAAGTCCGCTTCCTCGCTGCGCGCAATATCCAGCATTTTGTCCGGATACCATCGAATGACCCAGACCACAAATGCCCAGAAACTATCCTCGTAATCGCCATAGTCGCGGTTCTCCGTTGGTTTTTTTGCGATCCAGCCGACATCTGCCGACCAGACTTTTCCAGTTCTCCTCGCCATGGTGTCACCGCTTTTTCTTTTTCGGCGGCGGCATTTTTACGAGTCCGAGCTTGGCGTATGCTTCTCTTTCCCGTTCGTTCGGCTCTTCGGCAAACTCGCCGAGGTCGTCGTGCAGCCTCATGTTGTCCGGCAGCGTTACCAGCTCCGGCATTCCGTCGTTTTGCCGCATCCGGTTTTCGTTGATGAGAATCATCTGCTCCGCCGCATCCATCGTGTACGGGTACTTACACGGCCTGCCGAAGAAGATTTTGAAGGCCTCGTCGGGGCTGCACGGTTTCCCGTTCTTCAGAAGCCCTTTGCGCTCCAGCGCTTCCGTCAGGCTGTCAATGCGCAGGTCGTCAATGGGCTTCGCGTCCTTTTTTCTCAGCCCCTCGCTCGACAGGTTGTCCTGAATCATCCTGTTCAGCTTGGCCGCCTTGTCGAATTGCCCGATGGAGCGCATATTGTCTCGGTCGAGCGTCATCTTGGCGCAGTCGCGCAGGATAAATTCCTGCTTTACGCTCACGCCGCCCGCCGCCATCAGGTCGCTGGCCAGCGCGTCATAGATGCGGTCAAGCTCGTTGTAGTCCTCGGCGGTATATGGGTTTTTTGTGCTGTTCTCGCCCCAGTCCTTGCGCTGCTTCGCAGTTCCGATCTTCCGGTTTCTCGCGCTCTTCTCGTTGCCCACGGCTTTGGTGAATTCGCCCACGTCCAGCCGCTCGCCGAAAATCTCCATGATGTCCGTCAGCCCATCGAGGAAACCCAGCGTCTCGCCGCGCTTTTTATCAAGCCCCTTTGTTCGCAGATTGTCGCAGTAGTCCACCCACTTCTCCGCACTGCCCACCTCTTTTGGAACCGCCAGCATATCGAATGGAACGTCAAAGCGGATGCAGCAATAAAAAAGAGCAAGGCTGTCGCTGGTTTCGCGCGCGATTGCGGTATATTGCTTCTGCTGCTCGTCCAGCGTCAGTGTTTCAACCGTCTGCTCTTCCATAGCGACCTCCTTGCTCGAAAAATTAAGATGGGAGACGTTGAGGTTTATACCTCCACATCTCCCATGATTTCACATCTCAGGAAAAGTGCGCCCCATATATGGGGATTTTTTGAAAATTATTTTTTGTCTTCCACGCCGAGGATATAATCCACGGAAACGTTGTAAAAGTCCGCAAGCAGGATGAGAGCGCTTGCTCTCGGCTCTACCTCTCCGTTTTCGTAGCGCTTCATCATGTTTTTGCTCAGCCCGCAAAGCTCCGAAGCAACGCGGCGCTTCATTTTTTTCTGCTCTCGCAGTCTCCGCAGCCGAACGGCGTATTCCGGCATCCGATCCATTGCGCCTTCCCTCCAGAAATATTTTTCTTACTCCGCCTTGAGGCGCTTCATATCAGGTCCTTCGCCTCGTTCAGCGCCGCCAGATAGCCGTCCCAATATCGCAGGTCTGCGTACCGGTCGCAAATCGTCGGGTCATTTTTCTGCATCTGCGCATAGCGGATCGCCTTTTGCAGTCGATTGAGCGCCGCCATGCGGAATTGTTCCTGCTGCTTTTGGATTTCCTCTCGTTTCGCCTTGCCGATCACCTCCGGCATCAGCCGGGCCTTTTCGTATTCGCTCATAGGCATCGTTCTGCCGCCTCCCGTCTCTTGTAATTTCTCAGCGCCCTTTCGCTGCACCCCAGCGCTCTGCACATTTCCGCATTTGTGAGCTTCAGCGTCAGCAGCTCGCGCAATGTCTGCGAATCGTATCGGCTCGGACGCCCCACCGTCTTTTTCTCTGATCTCCTTCTGCTCATGCAGTCCACGCAATGAGCATACGGGCAATGGTTCACGCAGTAGTCGATTTGTTCCTGTGTGCTGTGCGTTTCAATAGGCCGCGCCTCCACTGCCTTCGCATCTTCACTCTCCCACGGAGCGACGGCGTGGATAATCAGTGTGTGCATTTCGTAGCTCCCCACCATGCGTCTGCACCTCCTTCTGTCAGAAAACCTCCTGCACGGTGATCCCTCTGTTCTCCTGCATCAGTTTTACCTTGATGCGATAATCCTTGTTTTTTCTTGTTCTCTCACTCTTCACATCTTCCACAACGAAGCGCCATGTCCCGTCTTTCACTCGCGCTTCGTAGGAAAAGTCGGCTATGTATACCACCTTCCGGCTCAGGTCTCCTTCCGGCGTGACAAAGCTTTCTTTCAACGTGAATTGCGGCTGGACCTTCATCTCGCGGATCTCGCCTGCCCTGAGCATCAGCATCAGCTCGTCGTACCGGCTCGCCTCCCGTGCGCTGTCAAATGTCCGTACATCGCCGTTTGGCATGATCCGCTCTGTCGGGCGGTTGTGAAATTTTCGCTCCTTCTTTTTCCCCGGCTTTTCTTTTGCCTTTTGTGTGCTCTGCACCAGCTCCACAGCGGCGCGTGCTGCGCGGTTCACGTTCTGCCGCTTTATCTCGGCATTGATCTGCTCGCGGTACTTTTCGGGAAGATCGCTCACGCTTTCAAACCGGCATCCGCTCATGTCTTACACGCCTCCGTCAAGAATTTCTTTCATGCGCCGCATTTTCTCGTTTGCAGCCTTTTGGCGAAAACTCTCGCCCTTGAATGCAACAGGGACGCACAGCTCAAGGATCCTCTCGTAAATGCGCCGATAGTCCATGTTTTTGGGCTTGCACAGCTCTTCAAGTGTCAGGTTCGTCGTGACGATCAGCGGCTTTTTCGCCTTGTATCGCTCGTCGATCACCATGTAGACCGTCTCCATCGCGTATTCGGTACTCCGCTCCACATCAAGGTCGTCGATTACGACCAGCGGGTAATAGTGCATCTGGTCAATGATCTCCTGCTTGTCCCATCCTGCGTTCAGGATGCGTGGGAAGCTTGTCACCATTGCCGGCGTTCCGCAGTCGATCAGGTAATTGGCAATGCAAGCCGCCGCATAGGTCTTCCCGGTGCCTGTGTTTCCCCACAGGAGAAGCCCGCTGTTCTGCTCCTGCATCTCCTTCCAGTGTTCGGCGTAGCGCTTGCATTTTAAAAGCCCATCGGTCATCTCAGAGGCATCGAAGCGGCACGCCGTCAGGCTCTTGTCGCGGATTCCGTCAGCGCGCAGCGCCTCGATGCGCAGCCGCTTTTCCTCTCGCTCGCGCTCTTCCTTCCCGCGCAGATACGCCTCGTTCGTGCAGTCGCAGCAGCACCCGACGACCTGCGGCGTCTTTGCCGTCCCGTGGAGCATTACGCGGCACTGCTTCGGCTTTCCGCACTTCCCGCAGTGCAGTAGCCCGTCTCGCATAAAATCTCCCTCTTCCGGAACGGCCAGCGCCGCCGATCGGCGCGCCAGCGTTGCAAAAATATCGTCCGTCCTCATAGGCTTCCGCTCATGTCTCCGTAGTCGTAGGTGAACCCGCCGCCGTCAGGGCTATTGTTTCCGTTGGGTCTATCCGCATAATTTCCGTCCAAAACCTTCGCCATGTTCGCGTCCCTGATGAGCCAGTCGAAATTCGCCATGAAATTCCGTTTGTTGCCCCCGTTGAGAAATGAACTCTGCGCCGCCAGCGTGAAAAGGCGTTCAAAATCTTCCAGTTTGTAGCCGCTTCTAAAGCGCGCCTTGATTGCCTTCTTTCGCGCTTCGCTCATAACAGTGCACTTCGCCATTTTCGGGCAAATATCGTTGTATAACTTCTGAACCTTTGCGTAAGGGATATGATCGTTTTCTTCCTGCTGGGGCGTTGCCGCCGCTTCGGGGGCAACGAGTTCTTCTGAACGTAGTGAAGAAGAACTATTATCTATTTCTTTTTCTATTTCTTTATCTCTTTCTGAAACAGCGACGTCAGACGATGAGGTCGTTTGATGGTCGTGCGATACGTCGGTCGATGCGTCAGACGATTTTTCAATAAGCGCCCGCTGCGCAGCTCTGCGCTCCGCCTGATAAATCCTGTCGCGTTCCTTTTTCTTTTCGTAAGCGTCCAGCGTCTGGTGCTTATTCCAATTCGGAATAGTGATTACATTGTCAACGATCTCGATCATGCCAAACTGTTCGAACGTCCGCAGTGCCAATCGAACCAGATTGACATCTCTCCGGAAGATGGATGCAAGCATTTCATCCGTGTACGCAATTCGGTTGTTCAGAATGAACACACCACCGTTATTCTGCTTCCCGGCCAACACTAATAATTTGAACCAGATCACGATAATGCCGTCGGAACTTGGCATTGACTCAATCATCAGAACCTTCTCGTCATCAAAAATATCTGTTGTGATCTTTATCCATTTCACGTCGCTTGCCATAATCCGTCCTCCTAAATCGTCGGCACGTAGTCATATTCAGCGTCTTCCTGCTCCTGCTGTTCCCACGGCAGTTTTCCGCCGTCTTCCGCCGGTGCGGGGTGTTCCTCTGCATAAAATTCATCTTTGCGAGGGGCGGATTCGGCGGATGGGCGCGGTGCGGACAGAATGTCCAGCACCGCCGCCAGAAGGCTTTGAGATGAGATCGTGTCGGCACGAAGCTCAGACCAGATTTTTTCCTCGCCGTCGCGCGTTCGGTATTTTCTCTGCGACCACACGCCGTCGATGCTCACCACATCCCCCTTCTCCAACGCGCAGGCAACTCTGGTTGTTTCGTCGTTCCCGACTGCAAGAATATTCATGAATTCGCCGCGCGAATAGCACACGCCGAATTGCACTTTCGGCTCTCCTTTTGACGTCTCCCCGACCTTCACCTCGCGGGAGAGCTTGCCCCAAAGGTGCATCGGACGAGAACCGTCCGATGCTGCCTTTCCAACCATGATCCCCATTCTGCGCACCTCCCTTAGTCGTCAAAGAAGCTCTGCGCGTAATCGCCCGTATTCGCGTCTGAGATGCGCTGTGCGGCGTTTTCCTTTCGGGAAGGTAATTTCACGTCCGAAGCGTTAGGAGCGCTCACAGCCCCCTCTGCGGCTTCCTGCGTGGAGTTCCCGGCATCCGCCGCCGCCTCAACGACCTCTCCGGTCGTCGGGATCACGCGCTCGGGCATCTGGAAGTCGGGGATCACGCCAATGTCTTCGCTTTGGCTGTCGTTCGTAAACGCCGTTTTCACTTCCGGCGAAAGCGGTGCGTAGCCGCTGTTAAGCAGCTGTCGGATAACCGTCTTGCGGCACATCTTGTCCTGCCCGCCGTTCGGGTCGTACCAGGGCGAGCCGTTCAGCAGTTTTTCAACGTCCTTCGGGTTCATGCTGCCGCTCTGCATTTCGAGGAATTTTTCAAGGTGAAACGCCTTGGAATAGCGGTCGGCGTGTCGCAGGAGTTTGTCCAGCGACCAATATTCGTAGCGGAACGTCCCGTCTTTCAGCTCAAAATATCCGTAATAGCCGATCACGGCGTGCTGCTCGCGCTCTTCGTCGGTCTCGTATCTTGCGAGGTTTACCTTCGGTTTTCCGGTGCGGCGGTCGCGTCCGTCAAGCTCGCCGTCGCGCACCTCAATGCAGTCGATGTCTGCATAAAATCCCGTAGACATCGCAAGCTGGATGTAGCCTTTGTACGACATGATGTATGTGGCGACCGTGCCGTAAGGCACAACATAGTAGCCGTGGCCATAGATCAGGCCAAGACCTTCGCCGCGCAGTGCCGCGGCTACAATGGTGGACGCCTCGCAGTTGCGCAGCTGGTCGCTCGCGTTGACCGCCGAGATCAGCGTCGACGTGACGCGGGCGGCGGCAGCATCGCTGCCAAGTGCCTTTTTGATCATTCCCTGCATCGTCGGCGACGTGACCGCCAGCGAAAACGAGGGTTTGCTCTGTGTCTGCTGGGTAAAGGTGTTTTTCGGATTCATGATCTTTCCTCCTTATCCATCCGCGCGTCCAAACTGGATGCCATTTTCCTTCATGTACTGCTTCAAGCCGTTCAGCTGCTCCGCGGTTCCGCGCACGCGGAAGACCAGCTCAAACATCTGCGGCTGCTCCGCCGCGTGCCCCGGGCGTTCATCCTCGCGCGGTTTCTCCGTCTCAGGCGGCTCTGCCGGCTTCGGTGCAGGTGCTTCCGCCGTCCGCGCGGCGGCCAGTTTATTCGCCACGTCCTGCTCCTGCTCTCGGCGCATACGCTTGCGCGTTTCCTCAATCTCCTTGAGCCGCATCAGGTGTTCGTTTCGTTTCAGGCACGATGCCAGATCGTGCGTCCTGCGGAATTCGTCCAGCAGCGTGGTTTCGAATTCACTGTGCAGCGCGCGCAGGCTCTCCACGGCGTTCGAGCACTTGGCGATCTCGCAGATAATGTCCTTGCGCGCCTGTTCCTCTGAGTAGGTGGCATTCATCCAGCGCGGGTTGTAGATGGCATCGAACGTCAGAAAATCGTTCATCTCCCCGATGCTCTGGTTGAAAAACGCGCGCAGACGTTCGCTCTTCTCCGCCTTCTTCGCCTCGTCAAAGGCCTTGATCTGCCCGTCGAGATTGGCGGCGCTCTCGTCGCACAGCGCGGTCAGGGCTTTGCACTTTTCTTCAAACGGCTTATAGCTCTGCATCGCTGCTTCTTTTGCCATCTTGCGGCACTCGTCGATGCGAGCGGCCACTTTGCGGATGGTCGCTCTATAGCTTTTGGCAGACGCGATCCCATCCTCGGTGACGACCATCGTGCGGTACGGCGCAAGATTCTCGTCCAGCCATGCCTTGCACTCCTCAAAATTTGCCTGAATATCAAAATTGCGCAGCGGCGTCAGATCGGTCGAAATGCTGAATTCCATCGCTCCACTCATACTTTTTCCTCCTCGGTGTCATACTGCGTGATCTCGCGCAGAAGCGGCAGGATATGCGGCGCGATGCTGTTCTCCGGAATATCGGCGTCCAGCACAATGGCGCGGTTGTCTCCGCCCTTCGTCGGCGCGATCACTTTGTCGCCCGCCTTGAGCGGCAGGCTGGTGCGGTAGGTGTAGGCCATACCCGCATAGCCGCTGAGCTGCGGCTTGTAATATCGGACCGTCACATACATCATCTCTCACCGCCCTTTCTCGGCACGCGCGCCACCTTGACCGCGAACGCAATATCCGGTTCCTGTGCTTTCGGTTCTTCCTTTTCTTCCTTGTGCTTAGTTTCCGAGCGCAGCCAGCGAGCGAAGTTTACAGCCATGCGAATGTCAGGGTCTTCCTTCAGCTCATCGATTGCCTGCTCCATTCGCAGGATCGTATCTGCGATAGAAAGCGCGTCGCACTCGGCAAATACGATGGTTCTTGCGTCTCCGTGCTCGCCCGCCTCATCCATCGACAGCAGCGCGCACTTGCAGACCATCTTGCTGATTTCCTCCTGTTTTTTGAGATCCCTTACCGTGATTTCCAATGCCATTTTGTTGTTCTCCTTTTCGGTTTTTATCGTTCAGAGACAATGCTCAGAGCGTTAAGATTTGCGACGGCATCGTTCCGTTCTCAACGTGCCGCCAGAAAGCCTCCGCGCGAGGCAGAAAAAACTGGATATCGGATTCGCAATCGCTTTTCTCGAATTTGTAGGCGCGTAAGCTTGCATCGCCGTCAGAATTCAGCAGGAGCGCCCAAACCACCGCAAATTCAAACTCGCCGCAAAACATTTGCTCGAGTATCTGCGCATAATATGTTTTTGGAATTTGCCTGTCCCACTTCTCCCAGTCATTTCTTCCGAGACACGTCGCGGTCTTGCTCTCGTAAATGCCCTTTCGTCCGCTCGCCAGTTCAACCAACTCGCCATCTGGGGTACAGGACAAAAAACTGTATCTTCCGACCGGTCGCAAAATGGTAAAAGGCTCAAACGTCAATTCGTACTCCGGGTGCATAAGCCGAAACATCTCCCGCAGAGGTTCTTCTGCAACATTGCCAAATTGAACGCGCGGATTGTCGCTTATGTCTTTCGGCGTAACAGCGCCCACCTTTTCTTTCCAAAGCTGGATCGGTGTCTTGAACCCGGACACGCCCAAGACTGAACCAATATCGCTTGCTCCCAGCCCGTGAGAGCGACCGATCAACCATTCCTCACGATTTGGGTACGTTGTTCTCGTTATCAACCTTCGGTTCACCTCCTTTTTGGGGTGGGGCGAATACCGCTCGTTCCGCATCCCATCCACTACGAATCCGGTCGTATATCGTGTGGCTGGGAATTCCAGAAACCTTTGACCATGCGGCGATGGTCTTTTTTTCTTCCCGAATATCAAGAAAGTGATTTTTTTGCCTGTTATTGCACTGCTCGGACTGCGTCGCCCAGCGGCAATTTTCGGGGCAGTAGTTCCCGTTTACATCAATACGGTCGATGGTGCATTGCCCGCGCGGCGCTTGCACGTCATATCCAGCTCCTATAGCCCAATCCCGGAACGCCTCAAAACTCTCGCTCCATTCGTCGCACACCACAATCCCGCGTCCGCCATAAAGCGGGTATTCCTTACAGTGTTCGTTAAAACACCTCCGTTTCATCGCGTTCCATACGGTGTAAAGCCTTGTTCCGCTACCACCATGAGTTGTTTTCAACTCCGATAGCATCTTGCTTACCCTCTGCCTGTGCAAACACCCGCAGCTCTCTGCTCGGCCAGCATTTAACTCGCTCGCGTTTGCTCTAACTTCCTTGCCGCAATCGCACCGGCACAACCACGCCGGGCGATTGTGTATCCGACCGTCTTGCCGAACGACCGTCAATCGCTCATACCGGCGTCCGGTTAGATCAATAAACTTAGGCATAGCCCAGCACCCCTTGCCACTTTCCCTGTTTCTCCAGCACGTCTCTCGCGTATTCGCTTACGCCGCCGTGGCCGGTGTTGTAAGCTGTAAGCGCATCTGTCAGGTTGCCGCATCCGTAAACGCCAAGCAGGTGTGTCAGCACTGCGCATCCTGTGCGGAAATTTCCAGATGGGTCCATCAGGTCGGTTACACCGATGCTTTCCGCCGTCTTCGACCACCAGCGCGGCTGGATCTGGCAGAATCCGTAGCTCTTCCCGCCGTCTCCGATCTCGTTCTTGAAGTGGGTCTCCCGTTCGATCAGCGCAAGCATCAACGGATAGTCCACCGAAAACTCCTCGCAGGCTCCGTAGAGCGCTTCCTGCTCCTCGTAGCTCAGGGGAATGTCCTCGCTGAAAGGGAAAGGGATGTATGCGTACTCTTCCGCCACCGCGCCATCCGAAAAAACAAGCGCGTCATCGATCATCAGAACCGGCTGCGCATCCTCAGCGGGGAGTGTCGGGCATTCCGCGCTTTCTGTTTCGACAGCAGTGTCGGTCATCCTGATGTTGTGAAGCAGCTCTCCCACAACCCAGGCCGCAATCAGAATGTTGACCAGCAGCATCAGAAATGCCAGATACGGGAGGAGAAATGTCACCGCGTCCTCCGCCTGCTGGATACGGCGCTGTCTGCGAATCTTTTTTCGCCGCTCCCGGCGTTCCACCTTTGCGATACGTGCTTGGCGCTCCTTCGAGGTTTCGTTCGTTTCGAAATTCATTTCGTGTGCTCCTTTTCCGTAAAATAAAAAGAGGGGCTGAGTCCCGAGATTCACTCGGTTGCTCAGCCCCTCTTGGCTCTTCTGGCCGCCCGCTTGCGGTCAGGTGCGTTATTTACTTTTCTGTTCGCCGGAGCGAAAGACCTTCTTGGCCTCCACCCCTACGATCTTCACGCCGAACGACGTTCTTGTGATCTGCACATCCAGCCCCGCCGCAAGACAAGCGTCGATTGCCTGCGCCTCTTTCACGCCTATGTAAGTCTTATCTGCCATTTTTTCTCCTTTGTTCGTCATGCGCTCGCGCGCGGATTGCTTCGAACCTGTATTATCAGAAACAAAAAACTGCTTTCCTCCGGCCCGCACTTACGCGCGGATTATTTCAGGCCTATGAGTACCTCCGACCCGCACTCACGCGTGGATTGCTTCGCTGCCGACGGTTGCAAGGACTTCCACTTTCTTCCTCCGACCCCGCACTCGCGCGCGGATTGCTTCTTACTAAGTAAGGCTGTACAATGCCTCTTGCCACCTCCGACCCGTACTCACGCGCGGATCTCTTCCAGATTTCGCCACAGGAGGTACAGCGATGCAAGCCTCCGACCCGCGCTCGCGCGCTCAAACCCGTGTTAAGTTTTGGGCCGTCGCCGGGTTACTATGGCGACATTAACCTTACCGAGTGTTGTCCCTGCGGGAAACCCCGTCTTCTGGGATACTTCATCGGTTTTGGGCAGTGGAGTCTACCCTTGTATCGGGTGCGAACGTCCTGCGATTTCACGCAAGCTTCCGGTTCGCACCAGACTTCTTTTCTTTCTGCGACTCTTTGATAATATCGCCGATGCCTTGCATCGAGATATTCACAGCCGCGTTATAATCCGAGTCTGCGTCGTATCCGCAGGACTGGCAGGTAAATCTTCTGTAGTTGTCATGTACATTATCCTCGCAGATAAATCCGCACTTACTGCAACGCTGCGAGGTGTATGCCGCCGGAACTTTAATAACGGAAATTCCTCGTTCCTTTGCCTTGTACTCGATCTTTGTCTGTAAATCGAAGTACGGCCAGTCTTTTAAGAATTTGTGTTTTGTGGATATTCCGGTCAAATCCTCCATTTGGATTGTACCGCATCCATTGTCAGCGGCATAATCGACGATTGCGCGGCTGATCTTGTGGTTGTAAGTATCGCGGAATTTCGCTTCTTTATCTCCGATTTTCAAAACCGGAGCAAGCCGCGTATCGTATCCGTGGCCGATAGAACCGTCTCCTGCATACGGTCTCTGCTGTTGGATGGAGCGTTTTCTTGCCTGTAAAGTCGCTCTAAAGTGCTCAATCTCTCCGCCCCTTACAAACTTGGCGCCGCGCTCCCCGCCGATCTTATAGCAGGCAACATTCACAACGCCGAGATCCATACCAAGAATGCGGCTTGGGTCGAACGCGGCTTCCGCGTCAGGAAAACTGAACGCCATGTGCGCAAACCACATTTTTTTGCGCTCGTCGTACTTGAGAGAAATCTTCCCCGCTTTGTACTCTCCGCCCATGCACCGGTTGATGATGGATCGCGTGCTGCGGTCCTTATCGAGCAGCCTGAACAAAAACTTTGCGTTAGAAACCCCGAGCTTTTTCTTGCCGACGTTGGAAAGCATGGATATCTCGATATACAAAACCCCGTCAGATTCTGTGATCGATACGCTGCTCGCAGGGAATTGAATCGGCTGGTTCTTGCCGTATGAGGGTATCGCCATATCACCGCGAAGAATGTCTTTGCTGCGCTTCTCAAGTTTGGATAATTCTCCGTTCGCAAGCGACGCAAAAGCGCTGGATGATATGTAATTCGACTTGCCCATTGCAACGTGGTACAGGTATGTCGAAAACGCCTTTCCTCCGTACCATCCCTTGACGACATCCGATTTCGGGTAGCCCCCGTTTTCCTTGGCATACTCAACTTTTCTCTCAAGGTACACCTTGTACTCGCTGGATATGGCGTTCAACGCCGCCCTGGTCTCTCGCTGAAGCTGGAACAGAACGCTTAACCCGTCTCTGCGAAACCCATCCTCCGTCTTGTTCGGGGTTTCTGCTTTGTCGATATACGGGATATCGTTTTCATCACAGTAGATCAGCCCAAATTTTACAGTTTTGGTCTGCATAGTCTTCCCCCTCTTCCTCTGCTTTTACCCTTCTACACTTCTTTCCGAGATCCAATCGTCAAGCAGCCGCTTGAAAATCTGATACACCGGCGAGCTTCCCGCCTCGATGCAGATGCCAAACGGATAAACTCCTTGCTGAATCCCACGCCGCAGCGTATCTGGGGAAATGCTCATTCCGCGTTCGCGCAGGTAGCTCGCTGCTGCGTCCGTGGATAGCGTAATGATCTTTTCCATAATCTCCTCCCTACTTCGTTTTCAGTGCAGAGCGTCGCCCTTTCATGCACCGCGTTCCTGCGTCAGACGCACCACCTTGCGCCGCAGCACCGTCTCAAAGATTGGACGCAGTTTCGGATCGCGGGCAATAACGTGCAGTTTCGATACACCTTTGCACTCACTGGATGATGCGCCCATCCGGCTCATGCGATTCCGCAGCAGCGTCTGCCGGCGCTCGAGGTCGACGTGCGCCAGTCGTTCTACCTCATCGTAGATGTCGCGGCGGAACATCTGGTGATTCAGGCCGAACTGCTCGATGGTGGTGTTAATTTCCTTCTGCGCCCGCTCCTGCCAACCGTCGCTCTCCAGCATCGGCGCAGCCATTACCGCAAGTGCACCGTCGAAGCGGTTCTGCTTTTCCTCCACAGATTTCAAGCGGCGTTCCTGCTCGACATTGATTTGCGCCTGCAAGGAAAACATTTCTACGGGTGAAAGCGCTTTTTCCCCGTAACCGCCGGTCTTTCGGATAGATGGAAGCACTTCGCTTGTGACCCATTTTCGGAAAGGCTTTGCCTCGGGCTTGTCCGAGCGAAGGATGACGGAGTAAAGGCCGGATTCGTTGATACAAATCATTTCAATGGTCTTATCGAGGCTTTGGGGGTGGGGTAACTCAAATCTACCCACCTCGTCAGGGTCAAGGCGCTTTATCAAATCTTTGTGGTTGTCGATGCCCAAAACGCCCGCGACATCTTTCAAGACGAACCAAGGTTCGCCATCGACTTCCGCGGTTCGTACCTCGTTGTCTTAGTAGTTAAAGACTTTCAATCCATTCATTTGTTGCATCCTCCTTCATTCCGTGATCTCAAGAATTTCGTTAATCGCCGCGATGATTTTCGGGGTTCTAAGCGAGCCGAACATAATTTTGTAGAGATAGGAATCATCGAAATAAAGCCCAGTTTTCGCCCTCACTTCCGAAATGAGCCAGATCTGCGGCTTTTCCATTTCCAGTAGTCGGAATTTGATCTTTTTCCCATATTCCGTAATTCTAGCCATATTATTTAACTTCACGCTCCTTTTACGCTTGACAATTACGGAATCCTGTAATATTATTTTGGTACACCACATACCATGCGTTACGGAACTCCGTCGATGTCTGTATTCTATTACGTTTCGCCGTAATAGTCAAGGATGTATTTTACGAATTTCCGTAATTTGTTGTCATTAACAAAAAGGGAGTTCTGCGTATGTCTAATACGACCAAAAAAATTAATCTTTTATATACGAGGATAGAGGATGAGGCAAAGCGAAAGGGATTTTCAGACATTACATCCCTTTGTAAGCAGGCGAAAGTGTCTCGCGGGTCTTTGACTGACTTGAAATACAGCCGCTCAAAATCTCTTTCGTCGAAAAACGCAGCTGCACTTTCAGAAACGCTTGATGTTCCGATTTCTTTCTTCTTCGTAAGAGATTATCCGGGCACGGAAAATGGCGAAAAAAAAGAGCCTGCCGCCCGGGAGGGCAGCAAACTCGATGTGCTGGATCTCAGCGACTTGACGCCTGAGAATCGCGCAAAGGTGCGAGATTATTTTGATCTCGTCGCACGTTCTCAAGATAAGTAAGCGCTTTTATCTTGTTTTCCGGTGTCATGCGCTCGAACAGCTCATACACCTCTTTTTGCAGGCCGTCTATCGCATCCATTCTGTTCGCCCTTCTCCTTCTCTCATTCTATGTTCCGCCGATACCGGAGCCGCCGCACCAGCCACGAAAGCGGCGGCTCCGGTATAGCAGATTCATGTTCTATCACTGATCTGCTATAGGTCTATCGTAGCAGATTTATTCTCGAACGTCTACGAGACAACCTTCCTATCCGCGTGTCATCATCTTCCTATGCGACACGGTTCGACTTTATTCGCTGAGTGAAAATGACGATATGCGAAAAAAGCGCAGCAAGCAGTAGAAAGGAGCCGAAACAATGCCGGAATGCTTAGAAGAAACTGTATCTGATGAATGCTTGGTTTTGAAAGAAATATTGAGAGCCAAAAGAGACTTGCTGGGACTATCGAACCAGGCGATAGCAGATGCCGCCGGTCTTTCCGTTCATACGGTCAACAATTACTTTTCCAGCCGCTCCAAGGCAACCAGCGCTTATGTCGTTCTCCGCATTGCAAAAGCGCTGAATTGTTCGATCGATAATGTTTGCGGAATAGAGCCGGACGAGAATCCGTCCGATTCATCAGATGAAGTGAACTTCATCAATGCTCAGCATCAGGATGAGATCATTGCCATGCAGGAACGCCAGATCACCGAACTGCGCAAAGATAAAAGGGCGGGGCGGTTTGCTATTTATCTTTCGGCTGTCCTCTCCGTGATCGTCCTCATTTACTTCTTTCATTTTGATGTGCCAAATCCCAACTGGGGCTTTACCAGACTCATGAGGGATTTCTTTTTATGTTTTGCAAAATAGAACATTCGTTCTCCATCTCGTAACAGCCACGTTGTAGAAGGGTGATAGCAATATGAGGAAATGTATAAAATGCGGCGCAGCCCTTCCAGAAGAAGCTATCTTTTGCCACATTTGCGGGAAAAAGCAGGTGCAGGAAAAGCGGAAAGCGCTTAAACGGGCCAACGGCACTGGAACGGTCTACAAATTGCAAGGCAGGCGATCTCGCCCGTGGGTCGCCGCAAAGAACAAAGTCGTGATTGGATATTACGCCAAAAAGACCGATGCTCTGGAAGCGCTGGAGCATCTTTCCGGCAAAGATTTAACCGATCGATACAATATGACGTTTGCAGAGGTATTCGAATCGTGGAAAAAAGAGCACTATAAAAGCATCGGCGAGAAGAGCAAGGATTCTTACGACAATGCGTATAAAATTTTTGCAACGCTCCACGACAAGAAATTTCGAGACTTGCGCGTTGCCGATTTTCAGGAAGCTTTAGACCCTCACATGGGGAAAAGCCGGTCGTCTATCTCCAAGTACAAGATCCTGCTTACACAAATGTCAGAGTGGGCGGTGCGGGAAGAGATTTGCACCACTAACTTTGCCCAGTATATTAAATTGCCGGGAGAGGAGAAAAAGGATAAGGCAATATATACCGAGGATGACATAAGAAAACTGGAAAAGGACGGAAGCGATACGGCCAAAATAATCCTTATGTATCTTGGCACGGGAATGCGCATCAGCGAGCTTTTCAAACTTCGGCTTGAGGATTACCACGGTGACAGGATTATAGGAGGCGTGAAAACCGAAGCTGGCAAGCGCCGTGTCATTCCGATCCGGCCGGAAGCGCGACCGTACTTCGAGCATTTTGCGTCCATCGCAAACGGGCCGCTCTTACTGTCTGGGTATAAGGGACAGCACAGCCCAGATAACTTCCGCAAAAGAGACTACTACCCTCTGCTCGAGCGTCTTGGCATCGAAAAAAAGACGCCGCACGCCACGCGACACACCTACACAACGCGAGCGGTCAAAGAGCATCTCGAGCCTGTTATTTTGCAAGAAGTCCTCGGTCACAAAGATTTTTCCACCACAGCCAACATTTACACTCACATCGACGGCGATACAGTAGTCGATGCAGTTACTAACTCGTTACTAACAAACAAAAAGTAACGCAAAATCAAAAAGCCCTGAAACCGTTGAGGTTTCAGGGCTTTTATGGAGCTGGTGGTGTGACTCGAACACATGACCTGCTGATTACGAAATAGAAGACTACATATTTTTAACCGCTTTTGTTTGCTTTTCGCCGCTTTCTTCTGTGCTTTTTGCATTTATTGAAACGTTAATCAGCGTTAAGCGGTATAAATCATTTTTGGTTGCTAACAAATTGCTAACACGAGAGTTTTGGAAATGCTCATTCCGGCGGCTCGGCGCGCTTTCTGTTCGGAACAATTCCGGCGCTTTTTCTGGCCGCGTCCCGTTCCGCCATCACACGCTCAAACTCGAGCTTCAATACCGCGAAGCACTCCGCGCAAACCCCGAGTGATGGCGCGCGCCGAATGTTATCATCCAGTGCGGATAGCACGGCGCGATCCCTTTCTTTGCATTTATCCATCATCACTATCTCCTATCCTCGTGACGGCACACGCCTTCGGTGTCCGGAACTGGGCAATAGTCGGCACACACCGGGCAATCATCGTTGACGCAAATTTCATCCATACACCAACGGCAATCAGGCATTTTTATCAATCCTTTCTCTCAGCCGCCGAACCTTAAAGGCTCGCAGCTCCTCCACCGCGTCCTCGACCTTAAACTCGATTGCCATCTGGTCGAGCATGATCCCGACATCGGCAATCTCTTCGGCAATGTTAACGAGTGTGTCGCCGTCAATGCGTCCACGTAGGAATTTGCACAGCACGTTCTGCAACTCGGCCATTTCTTCAAAAACCATCGTGATTTGATTTTGACTGCCAAACACGCGCAGCGCGTCAAGAAATGTCTTTCTCTCTTCTTCAGTCATCGAATTTCTCCTGTTCAATTTTAATTATGCGATCGCCGCTGTCTTTACTCATGGGCGCACCAACTTTCTCTTCAACCACGCCCACAGGTTGCGCCACGGGTGGTTGAACTGCCATACCGAGCGCTGCTCCCAATCTTTCCGCTTTTCAACCTCTTGGGCAAGCGTTACTCGACAGTCTGCAAGCGTCGCATTCATTTTCTCCTTTTTCTCCTCCGCATCGGAGAGCTTGGCGCGCAGCTCAATCATTTCCCCAAGCGCTCCCTCTGCGGCGCCCAGCTCCGCATTCGCCCGCCCAAGCGCCACCTCGGTGTCTTTTACTTTCATGCACAGAAGGTCATTGTCCGCTTTCAGGTTTGCGATCACGTTCTCGCGGGTGATGGCCTCGCCGTTCATCTGGCTGATCTGCTCGGTCAGGGCGGCGTTTACCCGCTTTAATTCCTGCACTTCCGCCTGCGCGTCCTCCACCATCTTTGCCATCTGGTCTTTGGTGTACTTCTTTACGTTCATTTGCGTTCTCCCTTCATTCCGATTTGTTCGTATTTTCTGTCGCTCACAATCTTCACGACCTTGCAGTCGCCGTATCGCTCGATGTCCATGGCGATTCGCTCTTTGATACCCTGAGCGTCAGCGGCGGGGACGTTGGCTTTAATCGTGATAGTCAGCATGCAATTTCTCCTTGCCGTCCATCTTTGCGCTCTCTATCTCAAGCGCACGTTCACGTAGGTCTCCGAATCCGTACTCATCCTGCCAGCCCAGTTCCGCAGAGGCTTTTTGACAGCTCTCGCACAGATAGCACGTCCACGGTGTCCCATCAAAAACGCAACTGCGCTCCATCATAGTCCCTCGTTCAAATTTGCGCCCGCAACCGAAGCACACATGAGCCGCCCGCGTTTTAACAACTTTTCGCCCAACAACGTCCATTCGTTACCCCTCCTTCGGTTTACCGTAGCTGCAAAAATCGATCCCGCCAACATTGCGCCTATTGCATGGCGAATATCTGTTGTGGCACGTCAGCGTCCCCGGCTTCCCATACCGCTGGGTAAGCTCGGACGGCAATGTGCTGTGCTTGCAGTTCTTGCACCGAGTAACGACCTCCGGAAAGGCCTTGCTGTCTCTCAGTCTTTTCGCCACAAAGGTTGCCCCGCAATTCTCCGCGAAAGCGGCGGCCGTATCAGCGTCGATTAAGCGCATTGCTGTCACCTCCATCCATACGCGCCCCACAGTTGGGGCAGAGCATCGTGTTCACAATGTATTTGCTTCTGACCTTGCAAGCGGAGCAAGTTCCACACATGCAATCTGTAACTAATCTATTTGGCCCAAGCCATTCCCACCGACCATGCACCACCGGCACAGCGTCGGCTGTGGGGAATCGGTCAAACTCTTCCTCCGACATTTCAGGCAAATAGCCGCAGCATAGATATTTTTGCTTGAATGCTTTCCGATCAATGCACTCAGCCATTGTCAGCCCTCCTGTTCCATGCCTCGGCGGCTTGTTCTTCCGTGTCGTAAATATACACGCCGCCCAAAATCCCGCCATCGCACTCATAGCTTGCGATCGGGCATTCCGGATTTTCCTCGTGAGCGTGGTGAAGCATAAAGCCAAGCCCACTATAGGGATAATCTCTATATGCCTCATCATGCAGATTTCCTTCGTCATCGCACAGAACAAGGCTAACTTTGCCGCCGCAGAACGGACAAGGTTTCAGGTCAAACATCCTTCATCGCCTCCACATAGCCCCAGCTCTGGGGCGGGCGCTTGATGTCATACGGTTCTGCGCCAAATCTTGTATTACGCAGGCCGGTAAACTCGCGCAGCTCGCGCGGCGCGTCGTAAATGCGCAGATCGGTAATGTGCCAGCCGTACAGAACCGGAGTTCTGGCTCCATACGCGTTGAGCTCCCCCTTTGATACACACGACGCGGATATGGCTCTGATTTCGGTTTCAATATCGTCATTACCCCATTCGTTGAGTGAGAGGTAACAATAATCGAAATTTTCAGGTATTCCACGCTTACGAATTTCATAAATCCGGTCACAGGTAAACTCGCCAATGACCTTGCCGTTAGCCTTGCGGATTTTCCCGTCTGCACCATGCAGCTCAAGAATGTTGTGCGGATCCTTCGTGTCAGGCATCGTGCAGTAGATGTAGCACTTAAACGGCGTGTCCAGCTTCGGTCGCGTCTTGCGTACCTCGATGGTCTTTTCGCCATTGGCGATCTTTTGCACCCACTTCGGGCGAATGCTGATAAGTACGGCTTTACTCATTCTGTTTCCCCTCCATCGGATTGTCGTATACATTGCCAACTACAAGCGGACCTCTGCGTGGATCGCACATCCAATATCCGCTCGACGGGTTATATTCCACTAATTCCGGCTTGTTTGAGAGTCGCCGCGGATTTGTCGAAATCACGAAGTCACCCTCGAAAATCTTCTTGTCATTCGTGTCCTTTAGCCCAGTGTATTGTCCGACAGTCACAGGGTCTACATCCGCTCTCAAATGCTGGTTCGGAAGTCCCCAGTCGGTCATCCGGTCAAAAACGATGTAATGTTTGGTGTTGTCCGGGTGTGTGGCATAGTCCCCTTGGAAGCAATAGGTTGTATCCGAAAGAGCCATGTAGTAACCCTCGTACCATGTTCCGCTCTCTGGGTCTTTTCCCCGAAATAATATCTCACGCATTCCGCTTGCCCTCCAATGCACGATCCGCCTCCTCGCGGGTGAGGAAAAAATCCTTCCCAATGCCCAAATCCCATCGCGTTGTTACAGACGACAGGAATGAGCAGTCTAGATCAACCCAAATGCGAGGAGTGGTATATCCGTTTAAAGCGCCTTTCCCTCCTCCGTCACAGCCCCCCCTGATTCGGACTGCATAAGAAGCACCGTCTTGAGCATCTCCGGCAGGTCTTTCCCGCGCCGCTCCGCTCTCCGCAGGATGCCCTGACACGCTTTTGCGCTCAAAGAGTATTTCTCCTGCGGTGTCTCATCCAAAATCTGCGACAACCGAGATACGACGGCGGCGTTGGGCGACTCCCCAGTGTTGCGCGTCATGCACTCGCCAAGCCACGCTCCATCGTCCTCCCACTTCATCGTGGTAGCCCCCCCAGGTTGGCCAGCCTTTGTCAGGCACTTCAATATTGGGGGCTTCCGGTTCGACGATGCGGATGATCTCTTCGAGGACTGCCGCGAAGTCTTGCCCTTTGTTGCTGCTGAATGCTCCGGGGACGTTTTCCCAGACCATAAACCGAGGTCGGACCATGTCACCTGTCCGTCCGTTCGCTCTGTCATGCTCTCTCATCTCCTTTACGATGCGGACCTGCTCCATGAAAAGCCCGCTGCGCGCACCCGCAAGGCCGGCGCGTTTTCCTGCAATGCTCAAATCCTGTCTAACAAGGTGAACCACCCGTAATCACATCCACCGGTTCAATGTCGAAACCGCTGATTTTCGTAATATCTCCCAAATGTTTCACCTAAATCACCTCCTTGTACTTCCAAACATATCCGGCGCAAGATTTGCTTTTCCCTATCAAACAACAACCGATAGCCTGCTTACTCGTTCCTACGCTTCGCGCCGCGCTGTTTATGCTGCAATGCTCTGCAACGAAAGTTCCATCTTTTGTCATTTGTACGATGGCTCTCATCTGAAACCGATGCGAATCGTATTGTTTTTGAATTGTCTCCGGGCTTTTTGGCTTACCATGCATTGGGCTAAGTATGCCGCAGTGTTTCCCCTTGTTTGCTTCGCTCAACCGTTTTCTCGTTTCCTCGCTGACTACTTTTCCGCGCTGTGCATCGGCCATTTTCTTGCGTGTTTCTTCTGAATGGCGTAAGCCTTGGAAAGTGCTTTTCCCTCCCAACGACAGGTTGTACCCTTTGGAGGGGGTTGTGGCATCGTTGAGCGCAATATAGTATTTCTCTCTTTCCTGAGCTTCCTTGTATGAAAGGCCACTTTCCAAGACTTCGTGATCGAAATTACGCCACCCAAATTTTCTGCCAGCTTCACGCAAGCGGTCATTGTGTTGGTAGCCGCACTCTATGCGCTTCGAAATTGAGTTCTTTGTCATCCCGATGTAAATAAGCCCATCCGGGGAGGTGAGCTTATACACGCACCACACAACTTCGATCTCCGCGCCGTTGATCTCCGTAATATCACCGAGGTGCTTCATCTCCGTCCCTCGCATTCCCCGAACATCTGGCGGAAGGTCATGCCGGTGATTTCTTCCAGCCGCAGAAGGTTCTGGACCGTCGGATCGATATCGCCCTTGACATATCGGCTGATGACCGATGCACTGATGCCCGTCACCGCGCCGAGCGTTGTCTGGTTATAGCCGGTCTTTTCGAGTGCCGCCTTGAGCGCCGGATACACGCAGCGCTCCCACGGGGTCTTGCTCATGACGAATCGGCTCATGTCATTCACCTCCTAACAGTTCTCCGATGGACACGTCCAGCGCTTCGGCAAGATAGAGATACGTCGTAACTATACCGTACCGTTCGCCGCGCTCAATAGATGAAATCGTGCTGTCCGCAACGCCTGACTTCTCCGCAAGTGCTGTTTGGTTCATTCCGCGCATCAAGCGCAGGGCTTTCACCCTCTCGCCGATGCGTTCCTCGGTCGGGATGCCGGTTTTCCCCTTGCCATCCTCCCGCAAAAAGTCGAGCAGGTTGATGCCGACGGCGCGGCATATCCGCTCGCACAGTGGGATAGTCGGCATGATGCGCGCCATCTCGTAGTTGCACAGCTGCCCTTGCTCAATGCCGCACATGGCGGCAAAACTCGCTTGGCTCATGCCAGCGGCAGTTCTCAGCCCACGGATTCGCTCCGCAGTGTCTTTTACATTCATCTTTTTCGCTCCCTCATTTCAGTCGTTGATAGCGTCGCGTTTTGAAATGGCGCGCGCTCAAGTAATCGTCTTTCTCCTGCGATTCCCGCTGCTCTTCCTTCCGGGCGGCTCGGTGCTTTGCGATATCTGCCGCGTAGTGCTGGCAATGGTCTTGGCAGCCGGGATACCGCGTCGGCGGCAGGCAAGATTGGCAGTGCTCAAAGCTCATCTCACACCCTCCGTTTTCACAAAATGCAAAACCAGGTCATATCCCTGATCGGTCTCGATGATGTCCCACGAGTGCCCTTCACTAAGTTCATGGCCGTCTCGGACTTCGATCCACCGATCTTTGCTGTCGCCGTCGGCATCGCTGTTTTTATATCTCAGGTACGGATAATGTGTCTGCGAGCAGCCGGTCAGCAGCACTGCCACCGCCACAGCGATGAGGATTCGTTTCATTTTCTCGCTCCTTCCTCCCTCGGCGGGCGCGGCAATGGCCGGTAGGTCGTTTGCACATTTCTCATCCAAGGTGTCAGCCAGACGCACCACATCACATCCATCAAGGGGCTGCCGCCATTGCCGTTCTCTCGCTCCTTGAAAAAGAAATCCGGTCGCCATGTCAGGGGAAGTATGTAGCTCGGAGGGATCTCTTCAAAAAGAGTTGCGCGCTTCGCCGCGTGCCAATACTGTGACTTGAGCAGCATCGCAAAGGGTTTTTGAATTTCCGCTGCGCGGCGAATAAAATCCTCCGCCAGCGAAAACGGCGGGTTTGTAATGATCCAGTCGAAACCTGTGAGAAGCCTTTTGAAAACATCAGGGCTTAAGAAGTCGAATCCTTCGGATATGTCTGTTCCGAAGGAGCTGCCATATCCGCACGCCCTGATCGCGTCCAGCATATCCCCCTCGCCCGCCGCTGGCTCCCAAATGGTCGTATTCTTCGGCAGGTTCAGAAATTGAAGAAGAGCAACCGTTACCTCCGGCGGCGTGGGATAAAGGTCGGACTGTCTGCGCCCTCTCGCGCTATTGCCTCCCGAAATGTGGCTTGCCTGCAAACTATCCATCCCTTTTCCCTCCTTCAATCACGGTAAATGCTTCCCGGCGCATGACCGCTACGCGAGACCTCTTCTGTTCCAAATACTCTTTCTGCGCTTTATACTTCGCCGGCAGGCGAAATTTTTCACACGATTTTCGCCATTGGCTCCGCTTCGTATAGTCCCTATCGAACCATTTGCACTCATCACAGCAATAGCAAACGTCCTCCACGTCCTTGATCTCTCCCGGCGTGAAGTATGCGCTGAATAACTCGCAGTTGTAGAGACAGTTGTTGCAGACACACCCATAGCAGCTCATTCCGCATCTCCATCAGCTGGAACGGTCTTATCCGCAAAATAAAGATGTCTGCCACCGATTTCCCTGATAAGCATATCAAGCTGCCAGTGCATAAAGACTTGCTTATGAATCGTCCTCCCGTGCCAGAAAAAATACTGCGTCTCCGGGGAATGCAGAAAGTCCTCAATGCTCTTGACCAGTGCACCCTGCTTGTATTTCCGCGTATATGCCATGCCTGCCGTCCTCCATTTTCAAATGCGTTTCTATCCATCTTCCAAATTCCCTTTGCTATCGGCGGTGAAATTTTCAAGAACCGACTCGACACTCATGTTGTAGAGCATGGTCTTAATCAGCTCCGCCGTCTCGCCAAGTTTGTCAATATCCTTTGCCCCGTAAGTCCACCGCGCAGTGAAAGTTACCGTCGGAGCGCCTGTCGGGCCATAGAAGAAACAGGCATCCACGCTGTCACAGTAGAGATAACTGTTTTTTCGTGGTGTGCTCGGCTTCCCTCCAAAACGTGTCATAGCGTGCTCTGCCATCGTTACGGGAGGTGTGGCGACGATGTGTCCATCCATGTTTGATGATCTGGCCGCGCGATGAAGCATGGATTTCTGCTGCTCTTTTGTGAACATATCGCTCAACTCCGTTCTGTCGGTTGTCTGATTTCATTGTATAAGCTCCCTCCAAACGAATTTTTGCCGCCTCTGCACCGCCTGCGTACCCGTGCTTTAACTCCCATCAGAATCCTTGCTTTGTCCTTACTGCCTCCCCTGCACGTCACCGGACACTACGGCGCGAAGCGCCCGCGCAAAATTTTAAAATAGAGATATCATGCGCGAAGCGTTTTATAAAATTTTTTTAGAAGGCCTTTTTGTTTTCTTGGATTTTTTGCCCCGCTTTCAAAACCACCCCCCATCCTTCACCAGCTTTTACATGCAGTGTTGGAGTGAACATGTGTGGGGGAGGGAGAGTTATGGGCCTTGTGCGTCTGAGAAAGTCGTTCCAAATCGTAAACCACCCCCCACCCAGCCGGAGAGGGCCGCACCCGTCCAGCAGACCCCGCCAAGCGCCACGAAAAGCCGCCGAAGATGCCGAACTGTTTCACTTATTCATAATAAGCACAACAGTTAACGCCATTTTTTGTTGCATTTGCAACAGTCGTTCGTCAATCTGCACAACGAGAGAGTAACACGGCCATTGCTCGACCTTCCGAGATAGTAAACACTTGTTTACTATCAATCGCAGTTAACCTTTCTGCCGTTCCGCTCGCTTCGCTCAATGTGTTGCATTTGCAACAGTTCGCCGCCCTCACCATCGAACAGGCGCGATTCGGCGACTCTTCCACCCCTCCCCGTTTTTTTGCTCTTTTTGCCTGTATTTGAAAATGAAGAATAATATAGTGTACTGAAAACGGGCGCGGGATAAACGCGCGCGCGTACAGCCGCAGGGCTTTTCTCGGTGCTCGCATACGGCAGGGCATGAGAAAAGCCCGCTGGGGCGTTCCCTGCGGGCTGTGGCGGTGGTTTATGGTGTTGCGGCTGGGTTAGATGATGTATAGCGTGCCGTTAACGTCCAGGCTTACGCCCTCTTGCTGCATGTCCCGTTTGATCTGCTGGCAAAGCTGGACGACTTCGGCGGCGTGTTCCTGCACTGCTTCCGGCGTTGCGGCGCTGTAGACGATCGTTACACCCTCGCCGACGAGGCCGGCGGACTGGCTGCACCAGTAGCCGCGCGCCTCGGTTGCGGTTGCGCCGCCGAACATCTCCGACAGTTTCGCGGCGACCTTCTCGACCTGGGCGCGGTTGTCGGTGGGTTTGTCGGTGTCGGTGGTACTGGGGACGTAAACGGAAACGCGAGAATCGAGCTTGACGACTCCGGCGATATGGTCGAAATAGTTTACCTTCATTTTCTGTTCCTCCTAAAATATGGTGGCGGTTGGTGATCGGCGGGGCCGGTGTCCCCGGCCTTAGTGCTTGACATTGAGGTCGCGCAGGTTGGGACAGAGCGCCAGCCCGCCATCAGCAAGCGGGACGCGCCGGAATGCGTCGCGGTGCGGGCAGTTCTCGCGGGTGCAGCGCTCACAGCAGCAAGCGGCATATTCGGCATAGCTCATTTTCCAGCTGGTGCGGGTCTCAAACTCTTCAAGTGTAAACATGTCTATTTCCTTTCCGGGGCTGTGCCCCTCTGGTCTGTCGGCCTCCGTGGTTTGTCCTGTTCTTTATGTTGCTATTATATATGGTTTAACCCTACATTTCAAGCGTCATTCTGCACAAGGTTTAACCGCATATTTTAGTAATTTAGTATATGGTTTAACCGTTGACAATCCGCGCGGAACCGCCTATAATTGGAACCATAGAGAGAATGACGCCACACCGGACCGGCGGCCGCTCCACCCTATGAAAGCGAGGTAAAACCATGCCCAGACCCAGAACAAGCGAGACCAGGACGGACGCCCAGCGACGCGCCGCGAACAAGTACCAATATAAAACCTCAACCGTGATCGGCTGCAAGCTCGACCGCGAAACCGCCGAGCGCTACAAGACCCATTGCAGCGAGAACGGCACCACGCCCAACGCCGAAATCAAAGCCTTTATTTTGTCCCAGCTTGGCGAACAGCCCGCCGACTAACCCCAAAACGAAGAACAGCGACCCGGAAAAACTCCGGGCCGCTGCTTTTTTTATTCTCGTGTCGTTTCGTCCTGCTCGCGATCCTGCGCGATCTGGTTTTCAACCGCGCGGTTGATGAACTGATTTAGACTCTCGCCGCGCTCCTCTGCGTGCGTCTGATATTCTGCTTTTCTGCCTTTGGTCGTCTTAAACTCGATGCGGTCATAGTTCGCGGCAACGTATTTTTGCACGGCTTTTTGCTGCGCCTTGGAAACAGTCAAAAAAACACCCCCTTTTTATCGGCCATTATACCACGCGCGTTATATTATCGACAATATACATTTTGCACAATTCCCACGCGCAATCCTTGTGCGTTCCGTGTATTGCGCTATTGTCGGCAATATAGTATAATATCGACAATAGATAAAGCAACGTACCCAGCGCAATATCGAATTTTTCATCAAGGAGGTTTCCCCCATGTTTAACAGTCTTTACCACGCCGAGATCGGCGGCGGCTACACCCTCCGCCGGAAAGTCATCATCAACGCCGCGGACCTGCGGCCCCTGGGCGGTCAAATCGAGGTGGCCGCCATCATCGAGAACGGCGACGAGCTGAACAGCACCACCGTAACAACGGAGGCCGCCGCCCTGGCCGCGTTTCATTCCATGATTCAGCAGTACGCCGAACCCCTGCAAAAAGCTGTGGACGCTGCCGGACTGGTTCCGGGCCGGAAATATACCCTTGTGTATCTCTCCGAGTTCGGTTTCCCCATCGCGGAGAAAATCACTTTTCACGGCTGCGCCTTCACCACCTACGCCCAGCACGCCGACGTTGTGCGCCTGACCTACACCCCATACCGCAAGCGCTCCACCCGCAGCCGGTTATTTTGTGGCGCTTCCCTGCTGATCTTCAACGGCTGGCAGGATCTGCCGGAAACCGCCACACACGAAACCCTGAAGGAGGACGAGAAAATCAAGATCACCCGCAGTAAATACGGCTGCTTTTCCGCTTCCTATATCGAGGACGCCGCCGCCCTGCTGAAGGACCCGGTTCTGATCTTCAAAAGCTACCAGACCGGCGCCAACGGCAAAGTTTACGCCTGAACAGCCACCCGGACACCTTGGAGCCGCCGCACCGATAAAAGCGACGGCACCCCAGAAAGCCAAAATCTACACATTCAAAACACATTTCAGGAGGATTTTACCATGACTGACAAGAACAACCGCACCATGAAAACCGGCGACGTGGTGGAGATCACCGGCGCGTACTTCAAGAATGACAACGGCCTTTACTTCGTCGAGCACACCCCCGGCGATTCGAATTGGAGCGGCCGCGATCACTGTCTCCGGCGCATCAAGCGCAACGGCGAACTCAGCACCGCAAAGGATAATCTTTGCTTCTGGCCAATTTCCGCTTTTGTGAACAGCCGGGACAAGCGGGCCGCCGCGAACCAGTGGAACCAGGAGCACGCGGAAATCGAAATCCAGACCTTCCCCCACACAGAACACATTGCCGCCTATTTTGCAGACGAGGCGGACAGCCTGGACGCAACGATCAAGCGCTATACATGGGACTTTGGCGAGGACTGCCAGACCGTCAAGGACACGAAAGAAACGCAAGCCTTTTACCGCTCCGTTGCCGACGGTCTCCGGGCTAAACAGCCCACCGCCGCCACCGCACAGCCCAGCGCAGCCACCACCCAGCAGCCAGAACAGCAGACCCCCGCCACCAACGCAGGAGCAGAAGCGCCCGCAGAACAGCCGGAGGCCACCACCGCAGAACAAGCAGAACAGCCCACCCCGGAAAATCGGCCTGAAACGGCCCCGCCTTATGGTTCCATCGACGAAGAAACCGCCCGGAACGCCCACTATTGCATTCACATGAGCGACTACGAACCCGGCAGCGCCACGGCCAGTTATCGAAATTCCGTGAACAGCGCCGCCCAGATGGTAGAACAGCAGAAGGCCCGCGTCAGCACTTTTTACCATGACAAGCTGGATGCCCTGCTGAACAGCTACGCCCGCCGCCTTGCCCAGTGGACGAACGATTATAACCGCAACCAGGCCAGCTATCCCAGCCAGTTTATCGCCGGGGCGGGCAACTTCAATATGCGCAAGCACAACCGCCAAATGTCCCGCGAGGACTCTCTGTGGGAGGAATACCGGCAGATTGAGGCGATTCTGGACAAGATCCGCAGCGTCGGCACCGGCCCGGTAGACCTTGCCGACCCCCACGCCCGCGAAATGCTCACCGAGCGCCTGAACAGCCAACGCCAAATGTTGGAGGATGCCAAAACCGCCAACGCCTATTACCGTAAGCACAAAACGCTGGAAGGCTGCCCCGGTCTCAGTGAGAAAAACCGCGCATGGCTGACCCGTCCCGGCGTGTTCGCCTCCGGTGACGGCTCCCCCATCTCCCTGTACGGTTCCCCCTTTCCCGCTTACGAGCTGGCCAGCATCCGCGGCAAGATCGAGCGGACAGAACAGCGCCTTGCGGAGCTTGACCGCAGAGAACAGCAAGCCGCCCAGCCCAAGACCGGCACCGCCTTTGACGGCGGGAAGATCGTCCGCAATATCGACCTGAACAGACTCCAAATCCTCTTTGACGCCATCCCCGACGCCGACACCCGCGCTGCCCTGAAGCAAAATGGCTTCCGCTGGTCTCCGAAAAATCAGGCATGGCAGCGCCAGCTCACCGACAACGCCGAACGCGCCGCCCGTCAGGTCCTCCGCCTTGCCTGAACAGCAACACAAAACCGCCCGGAAAGGAGTCCCCACCATGACCAATTTTTTCATCTTCGTTGGCGTATCGACCACCGTCTACCACCTCATGCGCGTTCTTGTCTATATCGACACCGGCGAAAAATGGTAAGGCGGCAAAAACTCCCCTTGGAGTATCGCCGTATAATGAAAGCAGAATCTGAACAGAAAAGGAGAATATCGCCATGCTGACCACTGAACAGACCCTCGAGCGCGTTTTGCGCATCGCCCGCAGCCTTCCGGAAACGGAACGGCAGTATTTTGATTTTGCCCAGAAGCACCCGGTCGATTGCGGTAAGAATCACTCGGCAATCGGTGTCCAGTTGTCCGCCCTCGTCATCGACCTGCGCGAAACCATCGCCACCGAGGAAGAATGCAAGCGCGGGCGCGCCGCCCCGTATGCCGCCGCAAAGCGCATCTGCAAGCGCACCGTCGACCACAATGGGCACCGGCCCAGCACGCAGGGCGCGTGGATCGACGCAGACGGCAAGCAATGTCTCTGCGACGGCATGACCGGCGTCCGCCTGAACAGCCCTTTCAAATTGACCGTAGCCCCCGAGCCTGAATGTGGTGAGAGATTCGACCTCGACGCCGTGATCCGTCCCATTCGTCTGAACAGCATCGCCCTGAAATCGCCGTCCGCCGCTCTGCGCGCCAAGATCAAATCCGACCGCGCCGAATACAAGGCGAGCGGTCGGTCTAAATACGAGTCGTTTGTTTCGACGTATGACTTCGGAGCAGGGCTCCCGCTGGTCAATGCGGAATATCTCCTTGATCTGCTCGAGCTTTTTCCTGATTGTGAAATCTACGCGCACGATAATCCGCTTTACCCCATTTACTTCAAAAGCGCCTCCGGTGAAGCCGTCCTTTGCCCCATCCGTAGAAGAGAAAAAGGCTGAACAGAACAGGATTGCGTCATGACCTACGACGTTTTTGATGCGGGCTATTCCCCGCCAGACCCGCGAAACCCCGGCCGCTATCTCGGCAGCGTCGAGATCCCCGCCGCCCGTGAGGGATATCCGAACCGCGGCGCGCTCCGCTTTCTCGACCACCTCGACCGGACGCGCCGCAATGCCTACAGCGCCCGTTTTAATCTCGTGCCCCCAGCCGAGCGGAAAATCTACAAAAACTTTTTCGTGTGAACAGGGCGGCAAAAATTCGTTTGGAGCCCCTGCGTATAATGATACTTGAGGGCGGGAGATCAAACCCTCCCACGAGCGCGCGGCAGACATACGGGTGCGCCGGGTCTGCGCCGTGCAATAGTCCCGACGTCGCGCCGCCCTCGCTCCATGGCCTCCTTTCTGTTATATAAGCGGTCAGCCCCCGGTAAGCGACCGCTCGCCGCGTAAAATCTTCTCATACGGATTCGCGGCGCCCTGGTGCAATTCCAGAGGGGGCACATTATATGCGGCGGTAGCTCAGCAGGCAGAGCATCAGACTTCCAATCTGAGGGTCGCGGGTTCGAGACCCGTCCGCCGCTCCACGCGCCGCTTGGGAGGCGCGTCGTAGTTTTCCTCACTTTTATAAAGGCTCCAGCGGGCGGCAAATCGCTGGAACGGATGAAAAGCCCCGACGGCGGGAGGAAATGCCCGCCACATATGGAGACGTGACAGAACGGCAATGCAAGATCCGCTCCGGGCAGTTAGGTGGAACATCTCCCGAAGCGAAACCACCGTGCGGGGTTCGAGTCCCCGCCGTCTCCACAAAAGCGCCCCTTGCGGAGTTGGTGGCGCTATACAAGTAAAGGAAACCGACGCCAGATCGCCCGCCATGGCGTAAACAAGGCGGGGATTTGCATCCGTAGCTCAGATGGCCAGAGCGTCGAGGAATTTCACGCCTCTAAATGTCGCCGGTTCGAGTCCGGCCGGATGCACTATCCAAATTTTCACGAAAGGAGGCCCATCCCAATGACCAAACCCGAGTTGATCGACAAGCTTGCTGAGGAAGCCGGCACCACCAAGGCGCAGGCCGAGCGCGATCTCACCGCCCTGTATTCCATCATCACTGCCGCGCTGGTTGGCGGCGATAGCGTCGCCATCCCCGGTATCGGCAAGTTCGAAGTCAAGGAGCGCGCCGAGCGCAAGGGGCGCAACCCCTCGACCGGCGAAAGCGTCATCATCCCCGCGAGCAAGGCCGTCACCTTCAAGGCGACCAAAACGCTCAAGGACGCCGTTCGCGGCTGATCTCTAAACGGAAATGCCCCGAGCGTGCACAAAGCCGCTCGGGGCTTGCCCTTAATATCGAAATTTTTAGTCTGAAGGAGTCTGACCAAATGATCTACCTTGACGCCGCCTCCCACGAAATGCCGCTGCCCGCCGCAGTCGATGCCTTCCTGAAAATGCAGGATCTTGCAAACCCTTCCAGCCTGCATAGTGAAGGCCGCGCCGCAAAATCGGCGCTCGAAGCTGCCCGCGCAACCGTCGCCCGATGCCTTAACTGCGAACCGAGCGAGGTCTGTTTCACCAGCGGTGCCACCGAGTCCTGCAACTGGATGATTCACTGTCTCAATGCCTTTTCTGATGGCGTTTCGGAAATCCCTCCCTATGAACACCATGCCGTTCTGGAATACCCCGCTATCGTGCCGGGTGTTTTCAGTGATTTGAAACCCGGCCACACCCACATGCTCGCCAACAATGAGACCGGCGAAATTTACAATATCGCCGCCATGCGCTCCCGTTTCAATGGTCTTTTCGGCTGTGATGCCAGCGCCGCCGTCGGCCATATCCCCGTGGATTTCCACGCCCTCGGCGTCGATTACATGGCCTTTGGTGCGCACAAGTTCGGCGGTCTTCCCGGTATCGGCGCTCTGATCGTCCGCGAAGGCTCGCCCGTCGCCCCCATGATCTGCGGCGGCGGTCAGGAGCGCGGAATGCGCGGCGGAACCGAGAGCGTCGCCCTCGCCTGCGCTATGGCAGCCGCCCTTGAAAAGCGCTGTGAAACCATGTATGATGACATCGCCCGCATTACGGAGCTGCGCGATGAGTTTATCGACACAATTCTCCGTCTCGTGCCGGATGCCTACATCAACGGCCCTTGGGTCATCTGCGACGCATCGCGCCGCCTGCCCAATAACGCCAACATCAGTTTTCTCGGCGTAGAATCGCAGTCCCTCGTGCTCGCCCTGTCCCGTAAGGGGCTGTGCGCCTCCAGCGGCAGCGCCTGCACCAGCGGCAGTCTAAACGGCAGTTATGTCCTCCACGCCATGGGGCTTTCTGATGAGCGCGCCCGCTCCGCCGTCCGCTTCTCCCTCCCGTACCGCATTACGCAAGGCGAGCTGAAGCAGTCGGTCGAGATCGTCGTGAGCACCGTTTCCGAGCTGCGCGCCCTCTCGCCCGCTCGCCCCTGATATCGAAATTTTTAAAGGAGTTTTTTGCCATGAAAATTCTTGACCCCGGCGCTGTTCTGCGCTATAAAGCCCTCAAGGAATCCGCCAAGCATCTCGCGGTCACCCCCTTTATCAAGATCATCCCGTTCGACCCGTGCGAGGAACGCGAGACCGCTGGAATCGGCCTTGAGTTCCCCAACAACTGCGCAATGATGAACCCAGGCGTTCGCAACGCCGTTTCGTTCCTTTTCGCCCAATGCGACACCGTGCAGATGAACCGCACCGACGCAGGTATTTCCCTCGTCTTCACCATTTTCAATGTCTGGAAGGAGGAACCGTAATGCCGAACCTGAAAGCCAACGTGATCCCCCGCCTTTATATCGTCCGCGCCGCCAACGCCAAAAATAACGCCCTCGTCTATATGGATATGGTCGAGGCGGAATCGCCGCAGAAGGCGAAAATGCTCTCCAAATTCTATGGCGATCCCAAACTCACCATTCTGAGCGCCGACCCCGCGCCGGCAGAAAGCGAATCTGGTGCTCCCCATGCAGAGTGAAGTTGAGCAGATGAAGCGCCTTGCAGACATTATCTGGAAGTACATCGAGCCGAAGGTCGATAAGAAGATCGAGCCGTATTTCAAGGTCATCCGCGCCACCGTCACCTCCACCGCATCCGGCGGACAGATGGGCGTGCAGTTCCCCTTCGATGAATCCCCGATCTCCATTCCCTATGTCACCTCCATGGCGTCCGCCAGAGTGGGCGACAGCGTGTGGGTCGCCATCCCCTATTCGAAGATGCAGAACGCCTTCGTTATCGCCTCCGCCCTGTTCAAAAATCTGTGAAATCGAGAAGACCATTTCCCCCGACTCGGGAAAATGGCCTTCTTCTTGACTTTATCTGCCGAAGCATCCTATAATTGCCATATCATCTACAGGAGGGAAACCAACATGGCTCTGATTCAATGTACCGAATGTGGCCACACCGTCAGTGACCGCGCGGAAATCTGCCCCGGCTGTGGCTGCCCGGTCAAGCTCATCTTGCAGGATATCGAGCAGCAAAAAGCCGAAGCCGCCGCAAGCCTTGAGGAAAAGCGTTCCGCCGCCGAAGAGAAACGCGAGCGCGATGGTTGCATCTTTGACATCGTGGACGTGTATGCCCCCGGCGGTGTCAAACTAAGCTGCCACTTCTGCGGCGGCTCTGCTACCGTCCCAAAGTCAGACTTTTACTCGGCGACCTCCAACTGCTGCACGCCGAAATGCGAGATCAAATGTCCCTCCTGCCGCCGCACACATCGCCGTGGCGTCCCCATCTATACCGCGTCCATGCAGGAAGTCCGCGCCCCCGAGGAGGAAAAGCCGATCCTCTGCCCGCATTGCGGCTCGGGAGATTTCGACATCGTAAAGGAGGGCTTTGCCGCCGGCAAGGCCGCCGTCGGCGGCTTTCTGCTCGGCCCGCTCGGCGTTCTTGCAGGTGCGTCCGGCAGCAACAATATCCAGCGCATTTGCCGCCGCTGCGGTACGCGCTTCTGATAATCAAAAAGCCGCCCGTTTTGGGCGGCTTTTTGTAATCCTGTGTTAGAAACCTCTTGACTTTATAGTATACTTGTAGTATCTTTGTAGTAAAGAAAGGAGGATAGCATGAAAAACAGCAAAGCACTGAATATCATGATACCCCCCGAGCTGTACGAACGCTTAAAGGCGGAAGCTGACCGGAAAAACATATCCATTGCCGCCGTCGTCCGCATTGCCTGCTCGGAATATCTTGAAAATCAGCTGAAGTAAAAATAGATGCCCACTATCATCTTGCCGGACGGAGTGAGCATCTATGCGACCAAAACCGCGAGGGCTTTGTCTAAATCATTATAGATGAAGCGCTCCGTATCTGTCAATAATTGTTTTACCCCACCCCCGCTTGAAAGGAGCCGACCATGCCTGTTACCTCTGCCGCCGAGCGGCGTTTTCTCCGGAGCTCCGACCTCTGGCTGCGCAACTGCCAGTCTACTGGCATCGCGCCCAAAACGCTGACCGACTACTCCCATATCATTACCTCGTTCTATGAATTTTTCGTGTCCTCCGATCTCTTTCGTGATGACCCGACCTTTACCACCATTCAGGCGTATCGGGACGCGCTGTTAGATCGTGGCTGCGCCGTCCGCACGGTGCATCAGCATCTGGTCGTCCTGCGCGCGTTCTTTACCTTTGCCAGTTCTCCCGACCTTGGCGGCGAGCAGTTTTATTCGTCAAATCCCGTTTCCCTCATGCTCTTTCCCGCCATGCGGAAGATCGACGCCCGCCCCTACGATCTCCTGCTCACCGATGAGCAGGTTATGCACCTCTGGCGCAATACCCCAGTCGTCACCACGCACCCGGAGAACTGGCCGCGCAATTACGCCATTGTCGTTTTGCTTCTCTCTACCGAACTGCGCAATTCCGAGCTGCGCACCCTGACGCTCGCCGACCTCGATTTTCAGTCTGAGCAGATCACCGTCGATCATGGCAAGGGCGACAAATTCCGCACGGTCGATTTCCCCCTCATCGCACAGACCGCCGTCCGCGCCTATCTCGCTTCCGGTATCCGCCCGCAGGATGTGCCCGCGTCCGCTCCCCTTTTTGGCACCATGCGTTCCGGCGCGTGGAGGGTCGGCACACAGCAGTGGCTTTCCGGCGTGGTCGAGCGCCATGTCTTTGCCGTCACCGGCGTTCACAATATCCGCTCGCATGATCTGCGCCATGTCGGCGCTCGCATCGATCTCAACTCCGGCATGGACCATTACGCCCTGCAAGCAAAGCTCGGGCACGCAAACCCGCAGACCACGCAGATTTATTCCGGCAAGCTCATGGCGCGCGCCGGACGCGGCAGCGCCCGAAGAGTCATCGCCGAGCGCGACTATCAGGCGCAGCGCAATCTCGACCGCCTCGCCGCCGCAAATTGACAAAATTGCAAACAAAACGCACGGAAGATGTCCTTCCGTGCGTTTCTTGCTTAAATCGGCGGGCTGTTTTCGCTGATTTCGTCCCCTTCGGAAAATCCGCAGGCTTTGGCCGCGGCGTATACGATTCCCTCGCCGTCTGCGCCCGTGTTTTCCTCCATGTTCTTTTTCACCACGCGCCCCAGCACCGCGCCCAGCGCCGTGCCGATCGGCGTAAAAACCACCGTGTAGCACGCCAGCGCCCCCGTGTATCTCGCCTCGATGCTCCACTTGGCGAGCAGAAACCCTCCTGCAAGCCCTGTGGTGAGCAGTGCGACGAGATAGAGGGCGAGCCTATTGGTAAACCCGAGCGACTTAAAGTGCGCTCTCAGCGCGTCTGAGCGGCTTTTGCGGCGGTTTCTTCTCTTGCCCCTCATATCGCCCTGCATGGCTTACGCCTTACCCATCAGCTTGGCAAAGCGGTACAGCAGCGTCGCCATCTGCTCGCGCGTCAGCAGGTCTTCCCACATGTAGTTCGGCTCCCCGTTGGGCAGCGGCGTGCCGCCCGTGATGATCCCGTTTTTCACGGCCCACTCGCGCGCCTCCTTGCTCCACTTGGAGCTGTCGTTGTCTTGCAGCTCCGTGCGGTATTCGCGCATCAGCTCCTTGAACTTCTGAATATCCATTTCGTCATCCTCCTCGTATCGCGGCATCGTGGGCGGCAGCTTGCCCGCGCGCACCATCGTGCCGCTGTATTTTTTGTGCTCGTCCCATTGGAAGTGCGGTCGGTCGGGGAAACTCTTCCAGTCTCCGCCCCATGTAAAGCCCATCCGCTTGCCGATCTTCGCGCACTGGGCAAAGAAATCGAGGTCGTCGTATTCATGCCCGCGCACATTCTTGCAAATATCGAATGCAAGACCCCTTCCGTGGAACGTCGTGTGTGGCGTTTTGGCGTAGCCCTTTTGGTAGAGCGTCTTCTGGTAGGCGTCGTCTCGCATCGTCTGCGTGATCTTCACGTTCAGCCCCTGCGCCCTGCACAGCGCAACAAAGATCGTCGCGTTCTGCGCAACGTCCGGCCGCAGGTCGCTGATCTTGCTCGAGTTAGCCATTTTCCTCACCCTTCGCGCTTCCCGCGGCGTTCTGCGTTCCGAAATAGAACGCGATCACCATGAGGTACACGGTGTTGAATTCCTGCGTCACCTTCGCCTGCACCGTCAGCACGCAGAAGGTTGCCGTCAGCGCAATGGTCACAAGGCTCTTCACGCTCAAAAGGTTCGCTACTCTCTTCGTCAGTACTTCTTTCATTTGAATCTCTCCTTTATTGCATAAGTTTTTTAAACATCCGCGACCACGATGTAATGGTACGGCATATTACCGAAACAATAATAGTCCGTAGAACTCCATCCCGCCAGAATGCAACCGGATTGTGGGTTGATGACAAAATTTGAGGTATGCGTTTCAACTCCAGGGACTTTATCACGGACTACGTATACTTCTGATGCGCTAACAAATGAAGCGTAAATCCACATGAGCGTAAGCGCTGATGGAGTTTGTTCAATGCTCACGGATTGACTCCATATAACGACTGCTTTTATTTTATTCGGTGCTATAAAATCTCCGGGTGTTGGAATTGTCAAATATGCGGTAACGGCATTGTTATAGACATTTCCGAAAAACGTTTTATAAGCCCCGTCTCCGGCAAAAGTTCCCAATACGTTGAAAATGGAGACGCCGTTTCTGATATTCCCGGGGACTAAGTTCCCATCTCCCTTTACGGTTATCTGTCCTGTGGCATAAGTGCGTGCCGGTATAGCCACTTGATCTGTGGTTGCCGGGACGATCGTTTTCCCTGCCCTTGTGTTCATCTGTAGGGTTCTGCTGTCTCCCGTGTTCAGGTAGCCGCCCGCTTCGATTCTTGATGTGATAAGTCCGCTCGAAGAGACAGTCGGCGCGGCCATCGTTCCGCCCGGCATGGGGTTCACCGTCACCTTGCTCAGTCCGTCGATTCCACTGTCCGGCGTCACGATCTGCTGCTCCGTGCTCGGCGTTACGATCTTGCTTTGCAGTTTCAGCGATGCGCCGCCACCACCGCCATAAACTTCAACGCTCATTTTCTCACCGCCTTTACAATGAGCGGAATGTTGACCAACGGCTGATCCCCGAGCGCCGTTACAACGTTGCTGGTCGGGCTTCCGCAAATCTTCGCCGCCGCAAATGCGTCATATTGCGCTGAGGTTGCGGTCGGCGCTACGCTGATGACGATATCCCACGAATCGCTCGGATAGGCGGCTTCAAAACTGTACGTTTTCGTTCTCCATCCGGCGGCAGTCATCGTCACGTTGTCATAGCGCGTGCTGTCCGCCTTTTCCAGCGTGCTGCTCATGGCGTTCAGCTCAGCGGCGTCGATGTCCGGCGCGCTGCCGTTCTGCCATCCCGGATTTTTGTACTTTCCTTCCACAATAGGCATTGTTCATTCCTCCTTTTCTCATGCCGGCCACTTGGTCAGCGTTGCGATTGGAAAGTCGTTCGTGCTCACTGCGTTGATGGTCATTTGACCCGTCGCGCCCAGCGGACGGGAAAAGCCCATGATAAGATGCCGCTCCACCGGCGACCCCGGCTTGTCGCTTCTTACGATCGCCACCAGCTCGTTTTCGTTCAGGTGGAACATCTGGCTGCACTGGATGCTCACGCTCTTTTGCAGCACCGTCGCGCGCTTGAGCTTCCATGCCGCGAGGTCTTGGCATTGCTGCACGGTGTAATATCCGCTTGCGCTCTCCCTCTTGGTCTTCCGCCCAATGCTCGAGTAGATATTCGTGTCGCTCTGCGGGTCCATGTTTGTCGCCCGTCCCGCGATCTGCGCGCTGCTGTCCAGCGCCTCGCCAATAATGATGTAGTCGTTGTAGACCTCGGTGTTTTTTACCGTGTAGGTCGCGCCCAGCAGTTGAATTTCCTCCTGCGAAAATTGCCACTGTACCGGCTTGCTCGTGTCCACAATGTCGTCCTGCGATGGGTCGAGTCTCAGCGCGCCGACCTGATCGTAGCCGACCCATGCGTTCACCATCCCCGCGCAGCCCAGCACAACGTCCGCCATCGTTCCGCTTTCGCTGTCGATGCGCAGAGTATACGGCGCGTTTGTGAGTAGCGCCGTGCCGCCGCCCGGCAATGCCTGCGATTTGCCGTTGTAATATTCGGTGAATACAGGCAGCACAGGGTCGATTTGGTATCCATTCCCGCGGTCGAGCTTCAGCAGCGCCGAGATCGGCGCGTAGATGTTCGTCCCGGCCTTCACCTCGTAGATGCTTTCCAGATTTCCGAAAAGCGTCCCGTCCAGATTCGCCCACTTATCCACAAGGTTGTAGTGCGCCGTCCGGCTTTTCGGCATCAGCTCTTCGTCCGGCGTTTCGATCAGGAACACGCCCTGCTGGATGTAATACTCCGAGCCGTCCGAAAGGATCAGCCCCTCGTCGATGGCGATCTGCGTTCCGAACCATACGCCGTTCACGTTGTAGTCAAACGCGCGGTCGAGGTTTGATAGCGTTACGTCCGCCGACCTGCGCCGCCCGTTTTGCAGGTTCACCGTGATGCTCCCCCCTTGCAGGAATGCGCCGCTCCTGCGTCCCAAGGGGTTATTGTCGATGGCAAACGCCGTCGAGCCGTCCGGCTGCAAAAATCGCAGCCGTGCAAGCTTGATGTAAGGTTGCCGCAGCATCTTCATGTAGTCGTTCAGGCGTTCCGCGTGCGTCATTGTCTGTACAGGCATTTTCCTTTCCACCTCCTGTCATACCGTCGGCATCAGCGTGTCTCCCGGCAGCAAAATGATGCGCGCCGACTCTGCGTCCGCCGTTTCTACCCACGGCAGCGATACGACCTGCGCCTGCTCCCTCGTCCCGTCCGCCGTGCTCATGCTCACCGCGTCGCTTGTGCGGATCTTCCAGATGTCTCCCTTTCGGTTTTTGAGAAACAGCGTCCGCTGTGTCACGCTCAGCGCATAAATGCGGTCGCGCAGTTCCGTCGTGTCGCTGTAATTACCCTCCCGGTCGATGCTTCCGATCAGGCTTGTCAGTGTTCCGCTCTTGTAGTTTGCGGGCGATGGCTGCACCGTCGGGTACGGCGTGAAGTTTTGCAGCACTCCCGGCTGGTTGTTGTTCCCGATCGTCCCGCTCGCAAGGTTCTTTCCAAAGCGGAAGATTCCGCTCGGCCGGTATGTCCCCTCCGCGTCCTCCGCGCATTCCAGCACCGTCCAGTCCCAGAATACTGGCGTGATCTCCTCGCTGATGATCGGCGCGGTCGTGTAGGTGTCCGTTCCAATGCCGAACATGTAGTATCGCACCGGGACTTGCGATTTTGCCCCGCAGTCCACGATTGCCAGCTTGTCGAGCGTTATGTCTGCAATGCGTTTAAGCGTCTGTGCTCCGGTTTCGTATCTGTAAATGGAAAATCCTTGCAGCTTATTGCCGAATACGCCGTTCAGGTTTCCTGCCTGCAACCCGTCTTTGAAGTTTGCCAGCAGCAGCGTGTTTTCGTCAAAGACGGGGACAAATTCTCCGTCTCCGAAAAGGCGCTCCATCTGCTGCGCCGTCAGGCTTTGTTCGCTGACCCACAAGTATTTTGTTACCTGTTCCCCCGTTACCACCAGCCCCGTGATCGTTGCGTTGCCAATGTGGGAGGGTTCCGACCACTGCGTCACTTCCTCGCCCGTCGACTCGCGCGGATAAAGACCGGCTTTCGGATAAAGCCCCACGTTTGGATAAAGTCCGTTCGCTCGGTTTGCCTGTCGGAAATAGACGGTTTCCGGCGTCAACGCTACAAGGAATTCCGTTCCAAATCGCAGCGTGTCGTTGTTCTGGTAGATCACGGTGTCCCCGCGCCTGATCGTCAGGGAGTCTTCTGCCGCGTCGAGCGAAATGTCGACCTGATCCGTTTTCACTGTCAGGAACGTCGCCGCCTGTGCAATTTTCCCCCTCCATACCACCATCCATGGCGTCTCGTAGTGCATCGCCTGTCCGGTCACGTTATCCCACGTGACCGTGCTTCCGGCTGGGAGTTTCAGCTTCTCGCCGCTTATTTCGTAATTCCCGTCCGCTCTTCCCATAATGCTTGCAAGGCGCGGCCATGTAATATAAACGCCGCTCACGCCTTTTGCGCAGCATACCTGCACCGCCGCCGTTGAGGATGCCGTGGCATAACTCACCGCGAAATAGACCCACCCGGTATCAGCCTGAACGCCGTTTTCGGTTTGTGCTTGCAGCCGTACACCATAGGTCGTTCCGCTGAAAAGTCCGTCATATTTGAATTGCAGTTCGCCCGTTCCGTAGATGCGTTCCGTGTCGTAGAGAGGATCGTCTTCTGACCCCTTCGCGCACAGCTTCCACCTCACCCAGTTCAGCGTATCCCCCTGTTCCTGTGAATACTTACCTGTAAAGGTGTATTCCTTCGCAGAAAGTGGAGCGGGAATATCCGTGATCGATAGTGTCGGGTCGGCTCGCGTGACAAATGCGCTTGCGCTCATTTGCGTCACGCTGTCGCTTCCGCCCCAATACTGCGTGATGACGAGCTTGTAGTTTTCTCCGTTCTTGATGCCCGCGCCAGAGAGCGCGCTTGCAGGAATCGTGTAACTGAAAAGCTGCGTCTCTCCCGCAAAATTCGTCCCGTAAAACGGGCACCCGTCGGTGCGCTTTCCTGTCGTATAGAGCTGTGTGCTTGCTTCATTGTTCCGATAGATCGTGATAGAAAATGCCGTCAGTGCGCTCGTTCCGTTCACTTGCCACGTCACCGTCAGCGCCTTCGTCACGTCCACCACGCCGTTGCCCAGCTCGCCCCACAGCGAAGGGGAAATGTTTGTCGGCTGATAGATCGCCATGCTCTCTTCCTCCCTCACATATTGTTGTAGTTCCCAAGGCTTCCGCCCAGCTGCGTCATTCGGAGCAAAACTTCTTCAAACGAAAGCGACCTTGCGTCCTGCGCGCTGATGCGCACTCCATTTACGGTATAATTGGTGTTCGTCACGTTGGAATTCGTTACTGTCCCGCCCGCCGTCACCGGCGTTCTGTCCGTAGCTCCATAAAGGAATCCAAGCTCGCTCATGCGCTTCTGGAATGTCGCATCTGCCGCCGGGGAAAGAAGTTTTTCCGTCAGCCTCGGCGGCAGCACCGTTTCCGGTCTGCTCGTCGCCTTGATGCCGCCCGTGCCGTTGAGCCATCCGCCCTGATCGTATACGTCGTATCTCCCCGTGTAGCTCTCTGTGGTCATGCTTTGGTCGATCAGCGCCGACTGGTACGACCCGTCAGGGTTTACCGCCGTGATTTGATACGTTCCCGCCGCCGTCACTACCCAGTCGCCCACATTAAGTCCCGGAGGGGCGCTGCCGTTGCTTCGCACTTTGGCGATCCTGCGGGACGGGTTTGGTGTCCCGTAATTGTACTCGCCGTTGTAATTGCCGGTCGTCTGGTTTTTGTCTACAAGCTTGGATTCGTAGCTTCCGTCCGGTCGTACCCCTGTGATCTCGTAGGTTCCCCCTCCCGTAACCACGCGGTCGCCCACTCCCAGCCCGCCGGGCGCGCTGCCGTTGGCAAGCACCTTAACGAGTCGGTTTGCCGTTTGCTCCACGCGGTCGCCGAACATGCTCAGGTCGATGCCCAGTGCTTCGAAGAGATCGCGGTTTTTGAGGATCTGCTCTCTCAGCGCCGGTGTCGCGTTTTCTGCAATGTCCTTAAGAATGTCATTGATCTCGCGCACTGGGTCGTTGAGCGAATCCATGATGCGATTCCACGCATTTTCCAGCGCATCATAGTGAGCGTTGATCTGCTTCTTCTTGGCTTCCAGCGCCGCGATCTCCGCGTCCCTGTCCAGCTTTTTGTTGTAGTCTGCAAGATCGTCCTTGGCCTTTTCCAGCGCGTCCTGTGCGCTCTTGAGAGCATCCTCGGCGTTCTTTACATTTTTCTCATCCGCGATCCATTCCCACTGGTTTGTCTTTGCGTTGTAGGTGCGCACGGTTCGCTCGTTGCGGGCTTCGAGCAGCGCCTTCTGCTTTTCGAGCAGCTCGTTCTGCCTTTCCGTGATGGCCGCGCGCTTTTCCTCAATGGCAAGCGCCGTGTCCTCGGCTTCGTTCTTCTCCTTCAGCGCGTCGATCTGTTCCTGAATCGCGTCCAGCTCTGCGTCTCGGTTCGCTTTCGCTTCGTCCAGTTTTTTCTGCACCGCGCTGTCCAGCTCGGAAAGAAGACTCTTTTGCAGCTCTGCGATCTTCTCCTGCCAGTCGTACCATTCAGCGGAAAGGGCGTTGATCTCGTCCTGACTTGCGCTGATGGAGCGCATATATTCCGCCTGCCGGTGCAGCGCGTTCTGGATGGCCTTGATCTTCTCCACCTGCTCGCCTACGCTCTTGCCCTGCTTTTCAATCAGGGTAAGCTCGCTCTTGAGCAGTGAAACATTTTCCTTGTGCGCCTCAAGCTGCTTTTCCGTCTGGCTCTTGGCGCTTCCGGAGGAAGGCTTTCCTCCGCTGGGTTTCCCTCCGCTGGGGCTTCCGCTGGATTCGGGCGTGTAGAAATTGGTCAGGCTCCCCCACAGGGCATTCATGTAGTTCTGCTTCGCTATGCGCATGGCGTCCTGGCTGGTCTTTGCCTTTCCCGCCATCATCAGCCCGTTTGCTGCCGCGCGGATCTGATTGCTCATGCTGTTCTCGTCCATGCCGAAAACAGCGGCGATTGCGCTGGCCGCATAGCCCGCCTGCGTCGCCAGTGTCCGCAGCGCCGCAATCTGCTGTGAGAAGTTCAGGTTCTGGTTGTTTGCTGCGATCTCGGCTTGAACAAGGTTGTAAAGCTCGCTTCCGGTTTTCCCGGCCTGCGTCTTTTCGCTTATCAGCGCCTGAACGTAGGAAGCTGTCGCCGCCTCCGCATTTTCAGTCACCGTCTCTACCTCGGGAACGATTCCCAGCAGGTCTTCGAGACCTTCCATTACGCCGCGCATGGATTCGCTCAATACTCCTGCTTTATCCTGCGCTTTCAGCGTTTCGTAAAGTTTTTTCGCCTTTTCTTCCGTTTCGCCCAGTCTATTTTGCAGTTTTTCGAGCCTTTGCGTCTGCTTTTCCGTCGCAGCGCCGCCACCGTTTTCGATCTCTTCGTTCAGCGCTTTGATTTCCTGACGATAGGTGTTGATATTTCCTGTATAAACACCCGCATTTCGCCGCAGTTCGTTGTCGCTGTCTCCTTTCAGAAGCCCGTTGAGTTTGTCAACAACCCAAATGACGCCGTCAAGCGCGCCCTTTATTGCGCTCGTATCAACAATGCCGCTCACGAATTCCGCCCAACCGTCTTTCAGGATGTTGGTCTTGCGCGTCCAACTGTCCAGCGCATTTTCAACTTCCTTGTCCGCGCTTCCAATGGCATTGCCGTAGTCAGCCAGCATGGACTCGTACATGTCCCAGTTCTGGATCAGCGCGAGCAGCTGCGAGGTGCGCAGCTTGCCGCCGATGTCGCTGACCATCTCCATCAGCTTCTGCTCGGTCAGCAGCCCGTCCTTCATGCTCTGCGCAAGACCGCCGATGGCCTTCATCGGGTCGATGACCTCTCCGGTCGCCTGCGCCGCGTCGTAGGCATCCTTTGCGTAAATCTTGATGACGTCGCGCAGCCCCGCGATCTCTCCGGTCGTCCACGTCACGCCCTCGTCGATCTCTGTCTTGGTGTCACCCACGATGTTGAGAACCAACGCACGGAACGCGCGGGCGGCCTCCGTTCCGCTTCTCTGCGTTACCGCCGTGATCGTACCGATGGCAGCAGTCAGCTCGTCGATGCCGACGTGCGCCTGTGCCGCGATGGGCGCCACCGTGCCAAGGCCTTCTGCGATTTTTTCAATAGAAGTCGCGTACTTGTTGTCGATCTGGTTCGAACCGTCCAGCACCTTGCTCAGCGCTTCGATGTTGCCCTTGTACTGATACGCCGCATCCACGGAAAGAAGGAACTGCTGCGCCGTCTCTGCATTGGTGTCGCCAACGAGCTTTGTCTTCGCCGCAAGCTCAGCAAGGTCTGCCGCCTGATCTCCGTATCCTGCGCGGGTAAAGGCGGAAACGGAGCTGAGATATTCATCCGCGGCTTCTCCGTAAGCGGAAGCGACCTTATAAGCCTTCTCGCTCAGTGCGTCCAGCTCCGCCGCCGTCGCCCCTGTCACCTTTCGCACGGTCACAAGCTCGTCGTCGACCTTCTGCATCATATTCAGCGCATCGCGGAACGCACCCAGCGTCTTGCTGACCATCGTTCCCATGACCTGCCAGACGAGCATCTTCTTATAGATGTTGACGAAGCTGTCTCCCAACAGGTCGTTTGCCACAGTCACCTTTTTTGTGGATACCGCCGCTTTTTCAGCCGCCGTGCTGACCTCTTTCAGTTCCTTTGCGGCATTCCCCGCGCCCATCTTCACGGGTGTTGCGCTGATGCTGGCGACCTCACGCTTTACCTTTTCTACCTCGATATGTACCTGCGAAAAATCAGGAACGCCCTTAAAAAGTACCTGTGCCATTCATCCACCGCCTATCGTCAGTCTGAAAATCCCTCGTCGCCGTCTCTTGTCGTGCTGAATAAATCCGCCATGACCTCAAGCGTCTCGTCCGCCGTGTTGATACCGTCCACCAGCGCCCGCTCCGCGCGCCCTTCCTCGATCATTTCGCCGAGGAAATTGGTAAAGAACGGTCTCTTGGGCGGCTTCCTGCGCCAGTCGTAATCGGGCCTTTTGTTCTCAATGCGCCCAATCAGCGCATCGCCGTCCACCTGTGCCCCCGGCGCTACCTGCTCGCTTTCTCCGCTCGGAAGGTAGATCATCCGCACGCCGTTATCTCTCATGTCAAAGCGCGCATTTGCATCAATGTCCGCGAGTCCGCCGTATTCACCGCGTCTCACATACTCTTTTGGTGTAAATTTCTCGTATACGTCCCCTTGCACGTGCTCGGCAAGGCACACCGTCATTTCTTCCTTGAGCACCGGCATCGCGTTTTTCATTGCCGCACGGAATTTGCCCTCGATCTGGGCGATGTCCTCATCCAGCCCCGTCACGGCCGCCGAAAGAGAAATGTTCACGCATCCGCACCCCCCGTTCCGCTCAAAAAAAGAAAGGCTGAGTTCCCGGAATCCCCGGTCACTCAGCCCCTCTTGGCTCTTCTGGCCGCCCGCTTGCGGTCAGGCATTTATCCACTTCTTCATCCTCCAACCATTTCGGCGGTTTCACCGCTATGGTTTTTATCAAGCGCCAAGGCGCGATCTCCCTCGCGCCCTCGCGCTCGCCCCCTCTTTCGAGGGGGCTTTCGTTTTATTCGCTCGTTACCACGAGATTTGCCGTGCAGGTGAACTGCGCAGCGCCCGTTGCGGGATAGGTAACGGTGATTTTTCCGGTGCTTCCAGCGGTCGCGCCCGCCGTGATCACGCCGTCCGGCGAAACGCTCGTGCCGCTCGGTCCGCCCGTCAGCGCGTACTTCACCTGATTGGCAGGGATAATGTCGACGAGCTGTCCGTTTGCCATCACGAACTTGGCGTTTACCTTTGCCGTGCCGCTCGTAGGAACCGTCACCACGCCGCCCACGATGGCAAGACCCTTGATGTCAGCGCCCGCCTCATCAGGAACGTAGAGGTAGTGCGCCAGCACGCTTTCGCCGCAGTTGTCGCAGGTGCCGGAAACCACGTCCTCGTCCGCAGTCAGGGCCTGTCCGGTGTAGCTCGTGGTGTCAGGCGTCGTCTGGTCGCCCACAATTCCGCCGCCGTCTCCGTTGAGCTTCAGCGTCGGCACAATGGCATACAGCCATCCAACGCGCGTGCCGCCGTTGCTCTCGCTGTTCGCGTTGGCGTAAACTGCCATTTGCAGCGTAAAGTGCAGCACCTTCGGGTTCATCATCGAGGTGATGGTGCCGAGCTGTGCGCTCGCCTTGTTGACGAAGTACCACACCTTGTACTGCTCGCCGCTCTTCGCGGTGAATCCGGTCACGGTGCCGTCCGCAGTAATGGGATAGGGGATGCCGTCCTGCGCGATCAGCGAGCTTTCTCCCACGGTCTGCACGTAGCACAGCACCTTGCTCATGCCCACCTGTGCGACCGGTGCGCCGGAGGCAACATCCACCTTCAGTACCGTTCCCTCAGCAGTCACCACCTGGCAGACGGGCGCGGGCGCGTTATAGCGCAGCGTGCCGCCCACCTGCGCCATCTTCATGGCGAGGTTGAATGCAGCGGAGATGCCGTTCACGGTCACGGCGCTGTCGCTGCCCAGCATCGTGGCGATGGCGTTGCCCAGTCCCGCGCGGATCTCGCCCATCGTCAGGCTCGTCTGGAAGTTCGCGGTCTGGAACTTGTTGTCATAAAAAAGGATCTGTCCGGTCTTCGGGTCTGCGCCAATGCCGAGGCACGTTCCCTTGAGGTAAAGTTTCGGATCGGTAAACTGGATCATACTCTCAACTCCTTTGAAATTTGTCGTCTGTTGTTATCCTCGCGCCTGCTGCTCGGCAACGGCTTTCGCGCCCGCGCCGCCTGCAAAGCGGTCGAGTGCGATCAGGGCGCCGCTGCCCTGCTGCATTCTGCTGAAAAACGGGCTGGGATACGGGTTTCCGCCCGTCCACTTCGCGCCGTTCGCTTCGCTTACGCCGCACAGAAGATACCCCAGCACGCGCGCGTAAGCATCCTTGCGGTCCATCAGTTTCTTAATGGGCCATTCCATAATGGTTTTCTCGTCCTCGTGGCTCAGTGTCGCCACGGTGCTGAAAAGCTCTCCGAAATCTCCGCTCAGCTTCGCGCTCTTCTGTTCTGCAATGTCGCGCTCCGCCTCGACAAGCTCCGGATTCGCGTCCGCGCTCACCAGCTCCACGCCGTTTTGTGCCGCAATGATCTCTCGCAGTCTCGAAAACTGCACCGGCGTGATGCTCTGCATCGTTTCGCCGTCCTGCGAAAAGTCCACTGCCAGCAGCGTCGACGAGTCTCTTTCATCCACCCGCAGCCGGAACCGTTTCAGCGCCTGTTCCGCGTCCTCATCCGCCCGCCCAAGCCGCAGGGCGAGTGACAGGAGCAGGAGCGAGCGCGCAAACAGCCCCGTCGGCAGTCCGCCGTCGTCTTTCGTCACGGCCTCGTAGTCTATTGCGTAGTACGCGCCGAGCAGCGGCATGGAGATGTACTTTACAGGGAGCGTCTGCTGCATCAGCTCGAGCGCCGGCCGCGCCAGCATAAATTCATCCCATCGGGATACAGGGATTGGGTACAGGGTAATGCCGTCCGTTTCGATCTCGCTGTACGTCCGCACGGCTTTTTTGATAGCAAGAGAAAGTTCCACTTTTTTATTTTCTCCTTCCTCGCATATCCGTAATTTTTATAAGGCGATTCCCGCCTGTGCAAAAAGGGCGATGATTGCAGCGCCCGCCAAAAGCCAGACGATCTTATCCACCAGATTGTCCCAGCGCTCGGCAGGTCTCCTCTCAGCGGTCGTCATCTTTTTGTCGATCTTGTCGACCTTTTCCGAAATGTTTTTCTGTTCCTCCGCCATCAGTTTCACGCTCGTGGCCAGCTCGTTCATCGCCTTTTGTCCCTCTTCCACCGCATCCATGCGGTGCTTGAGCGACTTGATCTCGTGCTCGTGCCCTTCCAGCGCAACGGCTACATCCTGCAATTCCATGCTCATGTGGCTGTCCTCCGTGATCGTATTTCTTCTATCTTAGAAAGCGGCCACGGCATTTCCGTCCGCATCGTCGCTCTCCGCCCATTGGATGCTCATTCTGACCTCGCGTCCCACCAGCGTGCCCGTCTGGTCGTATACCGACCTGCTCCCGTTGTCCCCGTGCGCCATGCGCGAAAAATCGCATACGCCGATGCCCGCCATGTTTACGCCGTGAAGCGCCTCGATGATGCACTGCTCGATGTCGTATGCGCGGGAATAGGCATCCGTCCGCGTCGTCGTCTCCTGATTCGCGTTGCAGGTGATGATGAATGTCACGCCGATGCGCGCCTTGTAGGGGTTCTCCGCAAAAACGCGACCCAGAAAGCATCGGATCGTCGTCTGCGCCTCGGTCTGCGCCTGCCCGTCAAAACGCTGGGCATAGAGCCGGTAGCCCTTCGGGTGCTTTTTCCTCATCTCTGCGCTGTCCACCACGGGCTGTTCGCCGTCAAAAAGCATACTGCGCTTTTCCGCCGCCGTTGGCAGCGAGTTTGCGAGCGGTCTCGCCCCGTCATACCACAGGTACTTGGAAAGCCGCACGCGCGGCCTTGCGTTGTCATCCTGCGGCATATATCCTGCCGCATCGGGCAGGTCGAGCAGATAAAGGAGCAGCTTCTTCGGCAGCTCCTCCGCCCCCTTGAATGTCAGGTACGAAGGGTGTACGCGCTCGTATGGGTAGGTCGCGCTTTCAAAGTTCGCGCTCATTTTCCTTCACGCTTCTTTCGTAATGCTTCCAGCTCATCCCTGATCTCGCTGGTCTGCTCGGCAAGCTTCTGCACCGCCTCCGGCGTCATGCTCTGCATTGCCATCTGCTGCATCCTCGAAACAGGGTCGTTCATTCCCTGAAGCATCGCGTACACCTCTGCGTTGAATCGCTTTTCCAGCTCCTTGTAGTCGGCGATCAGGTTGTTTGCCTTTTCGCTGGTCGGACCGCCGCGCGCCTTCATCGCTTTCAGCTGTCCGAGGATGTGTCCGCCCGCCCAGCGGTCATAGTCATCCGCCGCCAGCAGGAACTTCGTTCCCTCCGCCGGTTCGATCTCCTGCATCAGATAGAGCTTTACCAGCGCGCCCATCATGTAGCGGCTTTTGCGTTCTCCGTTTTCCTTGAAGAACGGAAGAACGGTGTCGTCCGTCAGCCGGATCTCCATGCGTTCAAAGCAGTCCGACGCGCACGCGCGCAGAAATGCCATCTTTTCCATCAGCGGCACATAGTCGCGCGCCGCCGCCATCATTTCGTCTGTCAGCTTTTTGAATTCCATAATGTAAACTCCTTTCAGATCGTTATGGATTTTTGCGTTCTCTCAGCGGGCATCGCGCCCCGTCGGGCGATACCTCGCACCGCCCCGTGTCGGGACAGAAAAACTGATGCGCACACCAATCACTTTCGCTGTTGTGCTCGTCCGCGCAGCAATGCAGACTTACATCTCCGATCTTTCGGTAAGCATATGGACAGTGCTCCATTTAGATCGCCTCCAGTCGGATGCTTGCGCTCGCGCTTGCATTGCCGCATTTTGCCGTCACTGTCAGCGGCGTTTCGCTTCCGCCCCAGTTCTGTATCGTCACCTGATTTCCGAGCACTGCGGTGGTATAAGCGTCCTCGCTCGCACCGGAAATCTCCCATGTCACGGCGTCGTCTTTCTTTTCTCCGCCTTCGTAGCAGGCTGCCCGCAGCGTTGCCGCGTCGTAAGCGCCGATCATTTCGGGCAGTTCGGTGAGGAATCTGACCTCTGCGCCGCTCTTTTCGTCTGCAACGCTCAGCGCGATCCTGCTTTCGATCTCCGGGTTCTGTGCCAGCCGCGCCGTGATCGTGCAGCTGCCAGCGCTCACAGCGGTCACAAGCCCTCCTGCATCCACGCGAGCCACCGTTTCGTCGCTCGTCTCCCAGAAATACGAAACCGGATGCTTTTCGTCGCCGCCCGCCACCGCTTCTCCGCATCGGATGGATTCTGCCGCCATCTGCGCGGTTTCCCCCGCGCGCAGCACCGTCGCGCCGGAGATTCGGATTTCCCACAAAAAGGTTTTCCCGCCCGCAACTCTACGTGCAATGTCATCTATCGTTTCGTCCGGTTCCTGAATCCGCGCCGCAAAGTACAAAAGATGCGTGCTCTCGTCTTCGCCGGTGAATTCCTGCGTCACATCGCTGTATCCTGTGATTTGGAACGCCCTTCGCCCCAGAATCAGGCGGCTGTTCTGGTCCAGCTCGTCCGTCTCTGGGTTCTTCTGGCAGATGATGTTGAAGTATCCCTGCATGATGAGCGAAACGCCCTGAAAGTCGTTTGCCGTCGCCATCGCCTGCTGTTTTTCCACAAGGATGGGCTCCTTGCACACCCTGCCGTACCAATCGAGATGGTTCCATGTTGCGTTGCATCGGCGCATGATGCCGCTTCCCGCCACGCTTGAAAGGTTGGATGGGTTCGTCGCAAGCCACGTTGACCCCATCGTTTCGATCTTTGCCCCCTCGGGGATGTAGTCGACGCCGCGGTCTGCCAGCAGGTATTCCTTCTGGTCATCCGTCTTTCTTGTCAGGCTTGCACCCTGCTTGATCGTGTCGCTGATGCGCATTTTCTGCCCGCGCCATGCGTAAAAGTCGCCCGGCACCAGCCCTTGCACCCGCGCGTCCACAAAATCGGTCGCGTACTTCGCGCGCTCTGCGTAAAAGAGCGCCGCCGCGTCGCCGCCGTATTGCTTTTGCCGGCCGCTGTATTGCTTCGGCGCATTTGTGCGGCGCGCCGCCGTGCCGCCGAGCAGCGTCACATTTCGGATGGCGTCGTTCTCGCTCATACGAATCCCTCCCTGCGGTTCCCCGTGCGGAAAGCGTTGTAGTACGCGCAGTCCTGTTCGTATTTGCGCAGCTCTTCATTGAGAAGACTTCGGTTTGCCATCTTTTTCTTCACGCTTTTTTCCATGTATTGCGATTCGTTCGGCGCTTCATAGCTCCTGTCGTGCGCCTTGGCGACATCAGCCAGCCAATCGCGGAAGAAATGCTCGTCCCACGTGCTCGCCACGCATAGTCCGAGGATGCGCTTTTGCGTCGCCGTCAGTTCCTTTGCAAATGCGCCGTCGCGGTAGAAATCCATCGAATACTCCACGCCTGCCGCGTCCTGCGCCGCAAATGTCACGATCCCCGTTTCCGCGTCGTAGCTCGCGCCGTGATACGTTGTTTCTACCGCCTCGCCGCTATCCAGCCATTCAACCTTCGCGCAGGAAAAAACGCTGTAGCCGGTCTTCCCGGTCGCCACCTGCGTTTCCTCCATCGTGCTTTCGCCGGTCGATACCCAACTTGCTTCATCCCACGAAGGGAGCGTCATATCCATCTCCAGCCACTGCCGGATTTCGGGAGGGCGGTTGAAGATGGGGATCGCATTTTTCATGTAAAGCGCCATTTTTCGGAAAAACCGCGCAGGGTTTTCCTGCGCCAGCTCGATCAGCCGCACATCGTTAATATCCGTCATTGCGTTTTCGCTGATGATCTCGCTCCACTTCGTTCCCATTGCGTTATCCTTTCTTGCTGTACCCCTTTTCGCAGCCCCAGCAGATCATCCGTCCCTCCGGTATGATCTCGCCGCAGCAGACGCATCGGTTTTCCGTTTCCGGAATCCCGCGCGCCTCCGTTCCGCAGTTCATATCCCGCTCGCTCATAGCGCTCATTCCTTCCCGCTCTCTGCGTCCGTCTCTACCCCATACCGCTCAAACATAGCGCGGATGGCGGGATTGCGCAGCAGCTTTTTGCGCTGCCCTTGGTTGAGGTCGTTGTAGACCGCTTGCAGTGCGGCCTTGACCTCCGTGTTGTACGCGATAACGCGCTCTCTCAGCTCGCTCATGCCGTCACCCCCGACAGCAGTGCCTCCATGGCCTCGCGCAACTCGGCGTTGTCTTTTTCCAGCGCCGCAATGCGCTCCTCGGGGGAAGGTTCGGGCGCGGGCATTTCGGTTGCCAGCTTTTCCAGCTCCGCGATTTCCTCGGCGGTCATGTCGCGGTAGATACCATTTTCATAAATTTTCATGCCGTTACCCCCTTCGATAAAACCGCAATACGTACCCTTGTCCCTGCCGGGATATGATCTCCCGATTGCTGGACATACACGCATAAGCCGGACATGAAATCCACATCGCCGTTCGTATCAACCGTACCAAAAGTCGTTTGCGCTGCCATCGCGGACGACCACGGCACGCGCGGCAAGCCTGCCCACGCATGAGTAAATGTGCGCTCGATGGTTTTCCACATAGAGACGCTCGCAATGTAGCGATAGGCATTTTCCCCCATTTTTGGATAGGGATAGATCCAAGTGCTCCCGTTAGCCGAAGTTTGCGTTGCGTCGGCTGGGAAAAGGATTGAGAAGATCATCCCCAGCGCGTTGTATCGTGATATCGGTCGACCGTCTTTGTCGGTGGAGATTGTCAGCTTTTGCGTCTGCTCCTCTGTCGTAATATCTGCTACCTCAATCCAAGATAAGTCTCCGCCCCCCGCCATATCCACCGCCTCCCACGCGGTGGGCTTGCCGTCGGTGTCCACCGCCGTGATTTTGGCGATCTGGCCGACTTGTGCACCGGTAATGCCGAGGGAGAGGTCGGAAGCGCCAGACGGGATATCTCTCACAGCGCCCGCCATCCCCTCGGGGAAGCTCAGCGGTGCGGTCGTGCCGCCCTTCTCGCGGATGGCATCCGCAACGGTCGTCATGTCAGCGCCATCGACCAAATATTCGTTTTGTGCCATCAGAAGCTCACTCCTTTCGCGTTTGCTACGGCCTCCGCCGCCCACTGACCGTCTACGACTCTCAGGAACTTGCCATTGTCAGCGGTGGTAACTTCGGGTGTTTGATTGGGACAGATGGGTTTCCAGTCTTGAACAGTGACCGTGCCATATCTCCTATTTATATCAATGACTGAATATTTGAATCCGCCAATCTGGTCTTTAAAAGAAATAAAACTAACTGTGGCATATTCAGGAAAAGTGTACAGTAAATAATTGTATCCACCATAGTATATAAATGGGTGAATCCCTTTGCCGACTGGAATTTGTTGTGGGTTGATTTCTTTTCCATTTTCGTCTGTGATATAATAACTACCATCATCCTTTTTTTTGACTTCAAAGAATGGGGTATCTAATGGTGCATTCGACGAGTACCACACATTGTCTTTTGAAAGGTACATTGTTTTAGAAAGGTCTGACATATTTCTAAAAACAAATCGCTCTAGACCCCAACTATCGCCACACATCGCATAGAGTTCTTTATCAAATTTTGCGCTGAATACAGCCGTCCCGCCTTCGGCTGTCTCATAGGCGTTAATTGTTTTTTGAATTTGTTCATAACTCCAATCAGCCGTCAACGTTCCGTCTGTCCCTTCCGTTACATTGATGATGTATTGCTGAGGAAGTTTATTGACAAGGTTACTTTCCCATCCCTCAATGTCAAAGGGAAACTTAACGAGCACATTTCCACTTTCTGGGATTAAAATCTGAAACACCGCTGTTGGCTGACCGCCGATGATAAATGATTCATACGAACGTGGGAACGGAATTCCACTTGAATAAAATATAGCGGCTGCTCCAAATGAACTTTCACTACCAAGGAGATCAACCAGCGGAAATTTGTTGATTCCGTATTGAGACAGATATCCTTCGGCAAAGATACCCTTATCCGCAATCTCAACCTCTCTCCCAGCATCATGCGCGGCTTTGATTTCGGCGTAGGTTTTGTCCGACTTGTAGATGGGATTGCCGCTGCTGTCTTGCCCGTCCTGCGTGATGGTGACGTAGAGGATGGGGAGAGCGTAGTCAACGTTGGGGGTCGCGGCATTGAGAACATCACTGCCACTAAGCTTTAACAGATTACCATCTTTTGCATCACCAACTTCGACAGATTTTTTCACTTCTCCCCACTCCGCTTTACTGCCATCGTTGGTAAGATACTTACCGGCGGTGTCGGGGGTTATGGGAGGAGTCCCGGAGGCGGACGTGCCGGTATCGACGAACGTTCCCGTCGCGGCGTCGTACTCGTACCAGTTCCCGTTATCCCCGATATACGGTGCTTTGATGGGGTCTGAAAGAATGACCTGCGAGTGGAGGGAAACGTCGATGTCGTGAACCGTCGGAATCGTTACCTCCGTTGCCTTCGGTGCGCTTCCCGTCACCGCTTCCGTCTTCTCCGGCTGCGGCAGTGTTCCGTGGCTTGCGCTCTGCTCCACGCGGACCGGCGCGCCGCTGCCGCCCATGATCGAGCCGTCCTGAAAAACGACGCGCGCCTGCACTACGGCAGCGCCGGGGGCGAATCGGAATGTCTGCTTTTGTGTCACGGGGAACTGCCATTCGCCCGTCTTTTCATCAAACGTCACCTGCCCCGGCCACCGCTTTGTGAACTGGCCGACGGTGATTTCCACGCACGCCGCGATCTCCGGCGTAATCAGCGTCCCGTTTCCCGATTTGATCGTCACCGGGATGTTGTAGGCATCCCCCTGCATTACGCTCGCCATAATTCCCTCCGTATTCCGCGCGGTGAGTTATCTCGCGTCGCGCTCGTTCATTTCTTCGATGATGTGGATAAAGTCGCCGCGCTCGTGTCCCTCGCGTCGGCTCAGGTCGTTCAGCTTGACCGCGCGCTCGCGCGTCACATAGGGGCTGCCTGCGGCAAATGCGTCCGCGTAGCGCTGCGCCACCATCTGCTTGTGCCCTTCGCACAGCGCGGGATACAGCTCAAGCAGTTTGTCGCCCAGCTCCACCATCTTGGCAAACGCCTTGCGATCGAGCACTTCGCCCTCCTTGTAGTCCACGCCCAGCGTCTCGCGTTCCTCGTCGGTCAGGCCGTTCACCACGATCAGCCAGCGGTCTTCAAGGAACTTTCTGTTCATGCTCGTCAGGATGCGGCTCAGGTCGTTCTTGGGCACATAAAAGCTGCCCGTCTTGCCAACGATGCTGCCGTACATGCCGCCGTCGCCGAACTGCACGGTGTTGTCGTCCGCCACCTCTGCCATCCAGAGGAACTGCACCTTCTGCGCATCCGCGCCATACTGTACGATCTGTGTCATCGCCTGCGGCGCATTTTTCATCGCCTCTGCCACGGCGCTCGCCGCCGCCTGACGCGCGATCTCTGCCACCTCTTCCTCGGTGTAGAGTTTCTGCTTTTCGCCCTTCAGCGCCGGTTCCAGCTCCGTCAGGGGCGTTTCGCTGCCGTCGTCACTGATGACGGTCGTTTCGTCCGCCGGAACTTCAAAGGCTGTTCCGTCTTCCGCCGCGCCCACGATGCCCTCCGTACCGACCTCACTTTCCTGCTCAATGATCTTCGCGGCCTGCTCCGCCGCGCTCTTGGTCGTCTTCTTTCCCATCGTTTTATCTCCTTTCAGAATGATGGTATTCATCTCCCCACTTAAAGGCAGGGGATTTCCGTTTGGAGCGGCGAGACGGTATCGAGCCGTCACGCGTCCGCGATGTTGTCTATAGCCATCGCTTTCGCTTCTGCATCAGCACGCCGCGTATGGGCGGGAGGGTTTGCCCCTCCCGCTTTTCGCCGTTATCAGGAAACCGTGATGTGGGCGATCTTGCTGGAGAACGTTGCCACCGTGTCGAGCGCGATGGTGACGTTCATTCCAATCTCGAAGTCCGCGGACTTCGTGGGGTCCATCTCGATGGTGATAGGCGTTCCCGCCGTGTAGCCGATGGTCATCGGCTTTCTGCCGTTCGAGGACATCATGTAGATGTCGGTATCGGAAAGCAGCGTCTCGGGCGCAGTGTTCTGCGTGCCGGGGACGATCACATCCTGCATCGGCATCAGGCGCACCGCCATGAACTCGCCGAGATAGCCGCTGCGGGTGTAGTCCGCGCCGAGCAGCGTTGCGATGGCGGCGTCCATGTTCACGTTCGTAGAGCCGGTCACATTCGTCGGCAGCACCTTGGAGAGTGCCACCATGCTTCCGGTCGCAAACAGGTTGGAAATGCGCGTTGCGTTCAGCGCAGAGACCTTGTTTGCTGCCTTCACCCAGTTCTGGGTGTCGAACGTGTAGTTCAGGTTCGCGGGGATCAGGGAAGCGTCACCCTTGGCGATGTTCATCGCCTGATTCCACATGCCCATGGTCTTGGCATACATGCCGGCGGCGATATTCGCAAAGAAGTCGCCGAAGTCCATGTTGTTGCCGACGAGCTGAATCCACTTCGCCGTGATCCAGCAGCTCTTGGGCTGCGGGTTCAGTGCGTAATCGCGGCTGTAGAAGCGGTTGCGCGGCACGCTGCGCGAAGCGCCCCAGCTCGAATCCTGGAATACCGGGATGTCGTTGCTTCCGATGCTGACCATGTACGTCTGACCGAAGTCGACCTCCACGGTATCGGCAAACAGGCTGACGGCCTCGGAGTAGACCGCCGGAAGGATGGGGCGCAGGATCTCCATATAGATTCCCTGCTGCACGCGATAGAACGCCTCGTTTCCGTAGAAACGTCCTCCGTCGCGCTTGAAATCCTCCCAGCTCTTCGGGGCGTTCTCGCCGGTCTGCGCGCAGGCGATCTTCGCCGCGTACAGCATGTGGTCGCGCTGGAACTTGTCGTTGAGCTGCTTGTATCCCGCGTCGGTGGTCATGCGCTGCATCGCGGTGCCGCGTCCGTTCATTGCGGCGAGCATCTCGTTTCTGCCTTTGACCGAGTGCTCGAAAAAGAGGGTGCGGCCGGCCGCGATGATGTCTTCGCGTTCGTTGTTGCCGTGGACTTCGAAATTATCCTTCGACACGCTGTTGAGAGTCAGTTTAGCCATTTTCTATTCACTCCTTCCTTACTTTTCCGCTTAGCCACCTGCTGCGACGCTCACCTTGCAGGCAACCAGATCGTAATAGCCGAAGCTTGCGGTCGTGCCCTCGGTGAACTTGCCGCTGCCGCGCAGCTTGAAATAGATCGAACCCGCCTTGGTGGGCGCCGCCGCTGCGGGAGCCAGCAGGCCGTTTGCGATGGTGAAGAACGTGTTCTCGCCGATGGCGGTGGAGAGGTTGCCTTCGCCAAAGCGATAGACGTGCTCATTGTCAAACACGATCTTGGTAAAGGTGCCGTCGCGTCCGGCGGGGATGCCGAGACCCAGCGTTTCGGTGCCGATGGCGTAGAGCTGTCCGTTCTTTCCGGAAAGGTGCTGCACCTCGTAGGTGTTGGCGGCATACACGGGCGTGTCCACGTTGGCCGCAGCACCGGCGGCATTCATGTACCATGCGTTCTCGTTCTTGATGCCGGTGAATCCGGCGCACGGAAGCTGTTCAGCCTGCACGCACAGCAGTCCAGCCGAGCAGTCGGCATCCGCGCTGGAGGCCTGATAGCGTCCCGTGATGTTGCAAAGCTCGTTGAACTCGTTGTTCGTGATACGGGCTTCAAATGCAGTTTTAGCGATATAAGACATTCTTGTTCACTCCTTCCTTTAGTTGCCCTGCGGGGTCGTCTCGATGCCCCACTTTTCAAGCAGACTTGCAACGCCCTCGCGCTGCTCTCCGCTGTTCAGTCGTTCGCCGATGAAGCGGGTCTTCTTTGCGTTTGCGCGCCGTTCGTCTGCTGCCATCACCGCAGCACCGCACACGGCGAGCACTGCGTCTCGCACCAGTTTCTCGCCGATCCAGTTGCCGTCCTTGTCGAGACTGTTGGCGTAAACGCCCGCCTCCACATCGGCAGAAACGGCGGCGAGCGCATCCTCGCCGATCTTGTCCTCGCGGTTGCGGTTGAAGGCGTTCAGCGTCTCGGTTACGGCAGCCTTTGCGGCGTTCATGCGGCGCTTGTTCTCCGTCTCCTGCATGGCCGCGAGCTGGTTGTTTGCGCTTTCCAGCTGCGCGCGCAGTGCATTGATGTCGGTGTTCACATCGCGGATGGACGCGCAGGCGTGCTCGCAGATGTCGCACACATCCACGCTCTCTTCGTTCTCCGCGTCGAAGTGGAAGGCTGCCGTCAGGTAGCACGGCTTGATGCGGCTTGCCACGACTTCCCCGTTGTCTTCACTGTTGAAAACATAGGTGAAAGCCGCGCCGGTCTGGTCGATCAGGCCAACGCGCAGGCCGTCTTCGCTCAGCGCCACGATCTTGTAGCCCTCGAACTTCGGAGCGAGCTGTTCCGCTGCTTTCTTGTTCATGCTTCTTTTCACTCCTTTTTTGGGGTTTTGTTTGGTTTGCGGCTTTCCGTCGTTCAGCGATGCCGCCCGCAGTTTCAGCGTTTTGAATTCTTCCTGCATGGCCTTGAGCGCCGCAATGCGCGCGCTCGGGATCGCCGGGGAAACGTCATCCCCCAGAATCGTGACGCCGATGCCCGTCCACTCGGTAAATACCGCGTAGCCGTCTTCCTCATGCTCCTTTTCTACCAAGGTTTCCGATGACACATCCATGCGCCCTGCTCGCACGATCTTGTCCACCAGCTCCTTGGCGTAGAAAGAGTAGAGCTTTCCCTTCGCCACGATCCATGTATGACCATCCCTTTCCACAAGGGTAAAGTCCTTCGGGTCGTCGGAAAGCGTTCCGACGATTCGCTCCGCCGTTCCATCGGTGAAGCTGTAGTATTTTTCTCCCGTGCTGGGGTCGATGCGCTCTGCCATGTTGTGTCCGTCGCCGACCTTTGGCCCGATGTAAGCGCACAGGATGGGCTGCCCCACAAATGTCAGGTAATACCGCTCGAGATTGCGGTAGTCCCACTTGTTCCGGTTTCTTCCGTCGCGCATCAGCCACAGCTCTACTCCGAATTCATACGGGCCGAGCTTCTGCATCACGCGCAGCTCTCCGGAATATTTCACTCGATCAGGCGGTCGTTCTCTTGTTCTGAATGGCATTTTTTATTCCCCCTCGTTCTCAAACAGCGTCCGTACCCAGTTGTCATAGCTGGTGGCGCTGCCGTCAGTCGCGTCGAACATCTCCCATGCGTATAGGAACGTCTCATAGCTTTCGCTGTTCTGCATTTGCAGGCTCTCGAATGCCCTGCCCAGCGGGTAAAGCCCCTGCTCGTCCGAAACGCGCACGCATTCCTTGAGCGCCGTCTCGATGCGGTCAAGCATTCGGATGATCTCTTCAAAAACGTCATCAAGGTTCGCAGGCCGTGCCCGGTATTCCTCTGTTGCCGGATACTCCTGCATCAGATGCCGCTGGTGCAGAATATCTCCGATCACGTCGAAGCGCTTCGGCTGTTCGTGCGCCAGCGCGTGGATCGCGTTCGATAAGTTCATCAGGCCGAACTCGATCAGCACCCACTCCTTGAGCGTGTCCAGTCCGCGTGCCGCGTCCTGATAGGCTCTCGTTGCGTTCCGCGCCGCGTCGCGCAGCGGCGCATATCGCGCATCGTCGTATGTGAAAATTTCTCTCGCCTTTGCCATCGTCTTCATCTCCTTTTTCAGCCGTTTGCGTCGATTCCTGCCTCAGCGCCTTCGCTCGTCTTCCCGCCCTCGGCGGTGGGTCTTCCGCCTGGGTCAGCGTCATGCGCTGCCTGCGGCGGCAGTCTGCTGTCCCCTTGCTTTGCGGAATACGTCGAAACGAGCGGGATGCGAAGATCCAGCACGCCGCTTTCGCTGATCGCGTGCGAGAGTGTCAGGTCGTCCACTACGCTCATATCATGCAATGCAAGGTAAATGACCGTCTGCGGCAGGATGCCGAGCGTCATCCCTTCCTTGGCTGCTTTCAGCGTGTCTGCATCTTCAGCAATATTCCCGAAAAGTGAAAACCGCCAGCTGTATTTCAGGTTCATGCCCTCGAAGATGCTCTGCATCATCCGTTCGTAGCAGCGGTAAATCTGCTCGGCAAATTTGCTTTCGATCTGTAGGCTGATGTTCGCAACGCCCGCGCGAGGCTCGTCGCTCGTCGGGATCAGAGCCGAAAGTCCTGCCTTTGCCATCGTGTAGCCGTAGCCCGCAGAGGAGATTTTCGTTGCGCTCGGCGCTTCTGCAAGTTGGTGCATTTTGATGTTCTGGACTGGCGCCGTGAACCACCCGATGCCGCTCGTATTGCTGTCGGAAAGCATCTGATACCACAGGTATTCAAAAAGCCTCCGCCCCGCATCAGATAACCGGTAATCGTCCTCGATGGCGGTCTGATCGTTTTTCTGCTTGTAGGGGATCTCACCCGTGAAGAGTGAGATCAGCGGATTCTGCACCAGTTCCAGTTGGATCTGTTCGTACTGCGCGATTTGCAGCAGCGATAAAAACAGACCCGTCAGCGGAGAAACTGCCGTCGTATTGGCGTCATCGATCTCGAAGGTGAAAATCTTGTCCACGGGCAGCGTCACCCAGTAGAACCACTTCCCGTTTTGGTAGTAGACCTCCGGCTCTCCCGCAAGCCCCTGCGGGTTATCCTGTACGATCTGCCGGAATCTCCCCATGTCCACAGTTGCCTTTTCCGCGTAGACATATTTTTTTCCAACGCCCTTCGGCGCTCTGTCCGTCACCATCGAGAAGGTGTCAAGATAAGGCTCAAAGAGGTCTCCAAACTGCTCCGGGAAGCACCCCGGACGCAGGAAGTAGAAGAGGTTGAAGGCGACCGTGTACTTGCTCACGCTGTTAAACCCGACAATCTTCGCCCAGTCGGACGGTAGTTGCTGCATAAAAGCGTAATCCACTTTGTTGTGCGGCTTGTCCACGCTGATGCGCGGATAGTAGAAGACCTTCCCCTCCTGCACTGCCTGACCGGCGATCTTGTGCGCGGTGGTTTTGGGGTCGAGCTTGCGCCGCAGCTTTTCCAGCAGCTTCCACTCTCGCCAAAAGTCATCGTTTTTCGCCGCGTCCTTTTCCGTGAATTCCGGCGCGATGTAGCTGTGATACGTCAGCAGATCCTGATACATCTTGCGCGTGTGGAAGAGCGGATATGCGGTGTATTCCAGCGCGTGCTCCACCTGCCGCAGCCCCCGCTCGTTGGCCAGCGGGCTTGTCAGCATTTCCGCCACCTTGTTCTTCGAAAAATCATTCGGCAGCGAAGAGATCGCCTGCACGCGGCGGTTCTGGATGTAAGGGTCGTTTCGGTAATACTGCGCCCCCGTCGTGCGCGAAAACGCGCTCATCAGGCTGCTCATCGGCATCCCGCCGTACTGTTCCGACAGTTTTTTGAAGCGTCCGAAAATGTCGGAATATGACGAATACTGCACGCCCTGCAATTCAGTTGTCAGATTCAGTTTTTCCTCCATTTTCCGTCCCCTCGTTCAGTTTTTCCTGTTCTTCCCGCAGCGCATCCTCCAGGTTATCCATCAGCTCGTTCATGCGCTCTTTCGACTTCTCCTGTGCCTTTGCCGCCGCTTCCGCCAGCAGCACAAGGATGGAATCTTTCAGCCAAGTCCTGTCTCGCTCGGTAAGGTGTTCAGTATCCGCGCCCTTGATTTCTACGCACGGCAGGTTTTTCGGTTTTGTTCTTCGGTAGATCAGGATATATTCCGTCGTGATGCGGGAAAATCGCTCATCCGCCGCGCGCCTTACGGTTTCCGCACTCACCGGCGCTGCAAACAGTCTGTAATTTACCGCCATGGCAGTAGATCCTTCCTCCGCGTCTTTCGGTCACGGTGCGCCCCATCGCCCTTCCGGCGATTCCTGCACCAACCGTTCCGCCGTTTTCAAATTTTTTCAGCTCTTCCGCCCAGTCGCTCTTTTTCCGGCTGTTGATCTCATTGAGCAATTCCTCTCGCTCGATGATCTGCGCAAGCCGCAGCGCGTATTTGAGCGCCGACCAGCTATCACGCTGTATCGCCTTGGAAATGCGCTTTTCGCTCATTCCTGCGCCGCTTGGCACAAGCTTCAGGTTTTGGATTTGCCCGCTCAGCTCGCGGCACTTCTGGTACGGCAGCGCGATCTGATAGTCCCGGTCATCGTCCTTGATGCGGTGCGCCCGTTTATATGCTTCCACGCCTTCGTTGGCGTTCAGCGTCAGCAGCTCTACGTTGTGGTGCTCAAACTCCGTCTGCGCGTATTTCAGCATTTCAAAGTCCGGGT
>ERZ1026864.108-NODE-108-length-62596-cov-15.842152_pt1 | contig 62596 bp, 49 predicted proteins | sample MGYA00380162_ERZ1026864 | MGnify/ENA primary metagenome ERZ1026864 (study PRJEB33269, sample SAMEA4719798) | human gut metagenome | biome: human-associated habitat; feature: organic feature; material: feces | place: Cameroon | collected 2013-10 ... | reverse complement strand
ATATAATAACGCGTGTGTGTGCGCGCGTATATAATAAGAAGTAGGAAAAATAAAAATAGAGAAATTTCTAAAAACCTCTTGACAAAGTGGGTTTTTAGTGGTATACTATATATGAATAAAAAGACGATTGGAGGTTTGTCGGTGAAAAATAAGGAAATCAAAGCAGTTTATGATTCATTTATAAAAGACGGGACGGAAACAGCGGAGGAGCTTGAAGATTCTTTCCTGCCGTCTGTGAAAAATAAAGACGCAAAAAGAAAACTTCTTGGGAAGATGAAGGAAATCTGGCTCGAGAAAATTCAAAATCAATTACTCGACGAATTTACGATATCGTTTTACGATCTTGAAATTGAGTTTTTGAAGTCGCTTCCGGACGAAAAAATAAAAAGATTATTTTATTCATTGCTTTGCTTTGAAAAACTCCACTGGCACGAGTCTGGTTGGATTTGTTTTGAGATTGATGAGCTTGCGGAGATTGGCGGATTGAAAGCCTTGAAGTGTGAGGACTTCGCAGACTTGGTTCCGTTTGGATTGAAGATGAGGGTGACCGGGAGTAAAAACGCCGTTTCGACATATTATTCAATCGGTTGGACGATAGAGAAGCAGACGGGGAAACACCGGGAAAAGAAATTTGTTGATGTTTTGGGAATTGAGTGCGCGGAGAAGTTTTGTGAGGTTGTGAATGCTTCCAATTGACAAAGAAGAAAATTGTAAAAGGATGATTGAGACGGGACAATACCAAATTCCGAGATCTCGAGGAAAAGAAGATAAATGGCTTTTCGCGTATTTGAAGAAAAATGGTATTGGACGAAATGAGGCTTATCAGATTTGGCTTCCAATATTTCAAACAAGATATTTCTCGTATCGCGGGCAAAGCGACCCTACATTTATTTTCAATGATTTATGGGAAAATACACAGAAAGTCAGATTCAAGCCAAGAGAAGAAATTGTTTTTTATGAAAAAGAAATTTCATTCTTAAAGAATTTGGATCTTCCTCGTTGGGAAAAAGAGTTTTTTATGATGCTTTTTGCCACAATAAAAGCTCGCGGCGTAAATCGATTTTATTATCTTTGTGTTGGAGACATAATTAAATTTACTTCGATTTCGAGTAGGCGTGGAGATGAGTCTTATAAAATATTCCACGACGGTTTAAAAAATAAAGTTTTCAAAATCAAACACGAAAAGGTTTGGGATTATAAAGAGGGAAAATATAATTCTGTCGAGTATAAAGTAATGCCGCTTTTAAAAACAAGCGGCGAGGAAAAGTATAAGTTTAAAAGTCTTGTAGATGTTCCAGATTGTTTTAATGAAATGTTCGGGTTTAGAATTTGTGAAAACTGCGGGAAAGAGTTTGAAGTTAATTCAAAAACTAAAAGAAATATTTGTAAAGAGTGTTGGATAAACGGAGAACGAGAAAAGGCGAAAAATCGTATGAGAAAATTGAGAAAAAATGGTTGTTCGGGGGAATAACGCAATATCTTATATGGATAAAAGAGTAATAAAAATAATAAATAAAAGCTGAATTTTAGTTACCAGAACGAGAAATCGTTCGCAGGGGCGGCGTTACGACGTCTCCCCTTACCCTACGCCTTTTTAGTTCAGTCGGTAGAACAACGGACTGTTAATCCGTGTGTCGTTGGTTCGAGTCCAGCAGGAGGCGCCAGATCGTCCCTCGGTAATCTACGGGTCCGAGGGCAAATATTGGAAAGTAGCAAATCGGCAACTGCGGCGGTCTGTAAAACCGTTTCCTTCGGGAGCAGTGGGGTCGGCACCCACCTTTCCAACCATAACAAAATTCGTCTGCCGATAGCAGACAATAAGATTAAAAGGAGATTTGATGGATGGTAGACGAAAAGTATCAAATAAGAGACGGAGAGTCGATTGATGATTATATGATTCGAGTGAGCGCACTTGGTCAGCAGAATCGTTTGACTTGGCAGGAAATCGCAGACATTATCAACGAAGAGACGGACTTGTCTTTTAGCGAATCGAAGTATCGCAAAAATTATCGCACATATTGTAAAGGCGTTGAGGCCGGAGCGAGAAGCGTGGAAGGAGAATCGATCGACGAAGAACCCGTTGTAAGTTTTACGGCGGAAGATTTTGAGCTTCGTCAGAGATATCAGACTGCGACCGAAAAACTTCCGTACTATCGTTTAATGAGACAGGATTCTCGTTTTGAGAGATTTTATCGGCTGATTGCCGACCAGATTAAGCAGCTTCCTCCTCCGGATTATATTGATCCGATTAATTATGACGGAAATGACGAAGAAGATATGGAATATGTTCTCGGTCTTGCTGATCTCCATATCGGTTCTTGTTTCGAAGGAGTAAATAATTCGTATTCTATCGCGGAAGCAAAGAGACGTTTTGATGTTCTTCTTGGTTATATGATCAATTTTGTTCAGAAGAAACATATTTCGAAGCTGAAGATTTTGTCACTCGGTGATGCCTTGCAGGGCATCCTGCGAGTTTCAGATCTTCGTCTGAATGAAGGACCTGTAGTTGATTCATTTGTTGTTGCAGTTCGATTGATTGCCGATTTTTTAAATAAGTTGAGCGCGTATTGTCGAATCGAGTTTTTAATGGTGTGTTATTCGAACCACGATCAACTTCGTCCTCTCGGGACAAAGGCAAGTGAACTTGCATCGGAAGATATGGGAAAAATAATGTTTGCTTATTTAACCGATGTTCTTGCGTTAAATGACAGAATCCAGATTATTGGAGATACAAACCGCGATAGTCTCGAATTTGACATTTGGGATTTCCACTGTAAGGCGATGCACGGGCATCAGATTAACAATCCGGCGACCGTCAGTAAAGATCTTGCCAATAGAGATCGTAAATTCTACGATTACGTGTTCCTTGGTCATACTCATTCTGCTCGCGAAATTATTACGGCAGAAGGAGAACATCACAACATTCAAACATTGACTCTTGGAAGCTTTATTGGTTCTTGCCCGTATGCAGATAAGCTGATGGTGGGGTCGAAAGCAAGCTGTTCGATTTATGGCTTCCATCGTAAGTACGGTCACGTTGAAAGTTATACTTGTATTTTAAATTAAAATAGAACCCGGCAAGCCTCTCATAGAAGCTCAAACCGCCGGGACTTTTATAGGACAGGACTTCTCGCTCCTCTCACAGAAGAGTCCCAGAGAAGACATTTATACGAACCACTCGGAATTTCCGTGTGGTTCATTTTTGATTAAAAGGTGATCGAAAGGGGAAATCCTCATATGATTTATAAAAGAAGAGTTAGTGACCGGAAGTATGTTGGAAATAAACCTCCGGAATTGCCAGCATTAAAATATCAACCGATGGAAATGTTTGACAAACCGCGCAAACAAGCGGTTTGCGATTGCTGTACGACAACTCGTGCGCTTGAAGAATTTCCGTATGTTTCAGATCCAGATATTTATCACGTTGGAGAAAATGGTCGTAAAAGAGCAACGTTTTGTACATATTGTTGTGTGAAGTTTTGTGAGCGTATGGAAGAGAAATACGGAAGTCAATACAAAGCGCTATATCGGTTGTGTGCTTTTATTGGGCTTTATTATGACGACGCTCTCGCGCACCGTGTGTGGGAGGAAGAAAGAGAATACGAGAACGGAGAAAGGGTAAGTCAATTTATTTCTCCATATGAATTATATATTAGAGCCGTTCAAGACGATCCTCGACTTGAACGCAAATCGTTTATGGATGAAGGAGATGTGCCTTTTGATTATATTACTCAAAAGCAGCGCAATATTTCTATTATAGACGAACTTTCGGAACAGGGGCGAAGAGACAGGCAGGAAATTATCGAAAAGTTCCACTATGACCCGTTTGAAAAAGAGCCGGCAAAAGACAGAGGAAGGTTATACGCCGACCTTGTAACGCTTTACGATGATGCAATGGCAACAGACCTTACTCGTCAGCGTGCGGCAATAGAGGTTGTTAAATCGTTCTATCGTATTGACAGTATTGGTCAAACAATTCAGGAGCTTCAAGCGTCTCCGCAATCAATGGTTGACAACGCAAACATTCTTAAAAACCTTATTGAACAAAAAGCAAAAGAAACCGCTATGGTTGATTCTTTCTCGAAGGCTCACGGATTTGCAGAGCGTTATCAGACCGGTGGTAAAACAAAGGGTGCAGGAACACTTTCGAGCGTTGTTAGAGATGGTTTCTATAATCACTTCGATAAACTTGCGGTGAATAAATTCGATATCGAAACATCAAACGCAATGAGACAGGTGGCAGACATTAGCGCTGCCTCGATGATGAATCAAATTCAGCTGTCGAGCGATGATTTCCGCAAGATGGTGGAAGAACAGGCGGAAAAGATTAGGGAACTAACAGATCAAGTTGCTAAGTTATCCGAAGCGAACCGACTGTTTAAAGAAAAAGAAATCAAACAACAACTTCTTGATGAATATGTCGAAGATTTGAAAGCAAAGGGAATAACCGATGAAGTTATTAAAGAGGCTGCCAAAAAGGCGCAAATGAAAACATATTATCCGAAAGATGGTGTAGCGGGCGGTGATGAACAATGATTTCTATTTATAATAAAAAGTCTAATGTCGAAATCAATGCTCGTCGTTTGGAGCAGCTTGAACAATGGGGTTCAATTGTCCAATATGGAAGACAAAATCCTGTTTGGTTTATTGAACAAATTTTAGGATGCCCGCTACTCGATTATCAAAAATTCATGATTTTGGGTGGTTGGACTGCTCAAAAAGCAATATATGTTCAATCCCGTGGTAGCGGTAAATCTTTCGTTGCTTCGTTGATTATTATGGCGAAAACAATTCTTTATCCAGCATATTCTGCGTATATTATGGCTCCGACTGCTCGTCAGTCAAACGAATTGTTCAACAAGATCAAAGATATTGCCCTTCACAATATTCAAACACTTGCAGGGAACGATGTGTTTTTGGGTGAAACTGTCAAAACGAACGGTAACGCAACTGGCTTCGTAACTGCGTCAGGAGACCCGCACGTTGATTTATATAATGGTTCAAGCATCACGGCACTGAATGGTAGCCCGAAGGGACTTGTGTCAATTCGTTCTTCTGGAAACTTTTATGATGAGGCAGGAAAGCTGTCTCACGACTTCTTTAGCTTAACAGAGCCGTTTACAATCGTTAGCTCTGACTTCCGCGCCGGAGTTGATCCGGAGGTATATCCAAAGAATGTTCCGAACCAATGTTATTACTTTTCTTCCGCCGAAGATACAAGCACATATTTGTGGCAGTTATATCGCGACGGAGCGAAGAGAATGGCAATGGGTTTTACTGATTATTTTGTTTGCGATATTAGTTGTCAAATGCCATTACACCCGACAATGAATGGCAAACCATATACACCGCTTTTCCCGAAGGAAGACGTGGATGCTGCAATGCGCTCCAATGAATACAGGGCGAAACGCGAGTATTACAACCTGTTTGACCTTACGGGCGGAGTCGACAACATTATCTCTAACGACAGTATTTATCGAAACGAGAAACAATATTTACCTCTTACAACCAATCCAGATCCAAAGTCTGGAAAAAAGTATATTATTACAATCGACCCGGCTCACCAGATCGATAACTCGTTCTGTTTGATTACGGAAGTTTGGAAAGACAAAGAAAAGGGTTGGATGGGTCGTTTTGTGAACGGTTACAATATGATGAAATTACTTCCGAACGGCGATAAAAAGTTATATACAATGCCGGAGGCGGTCGAATTTATCAGAGAAATTATGATTTGTTACAATGGTGCCGCTCCTGATTGGGAAAACATTATTTTGTTTGTCGATCCCGGTTCTGGTGGAGGTGGCTTGATGATTGCTGACTTCTTGCGACAGGATTGGGTTGATAAAAACGGAAAGCAACATCGTGGTGTTATAGATATGCAAGATGAAAACAGCGCAAAGGAAAGATTTAGCTATCCGAACGCGATTGAAGACGTTTTGCATCTTTATACGCCGCAGAAGTTTAAAAATGCGATGTTTGCTGCGCTTTCAGAGATGGTTGCACAGGATTTGTTACAATTTCCGGAACCCTGTCCGAGAGGAGATGTAGCGTATTTCGAAGATGAAGAAGTTACGCTGACGTTTGAAGATCGAAGAGGGTTGATCGAGCTTGATCTGATGAAAGAAGAAATCAAGTCGATTAAAAAGATGACGACCGACAAAGGCAATATTAAATATGCGCTTGCGCCTTCTGTTGAAAAGAAGATGCACGATGACCGGGCCTATTGCTCGGCCTCAGCCGGGTATATTCTTTCTCTTCTTCGCAAAGAAGACGAATTCGGCGGGAAGCAAAACGTAATGGACTTTTCCAAACTTTATGGAGCGTCAGCTAAAACACTGAACAAAATAAATAATCAAAAAAGAAGAAGTCCGTTTGCTGGTGGTTCTAATCCGTTCAGAAGACGGTGATTGGAGAAAAAATCCCAATCCCTTTAGGGGTTGGAATGAATGCGACAAATAAGATATAAATAAACAGATGGATATTTTGTTTGTAGTATTATCAAAGTTTCAGAAAATGTTAAAAATATATAGAGCATTAAGAATAAAAGAAGGAGGAAGCATATAATGATTGTAAATAGAGCATATAAATTTCGTTTATATCCAAATGAAGAACAGAAAACAATGTTTACTAAGACATTCGGATGTGTTAGATTCATTTATAACAAAATGTTAGAAGACAAAATTAAACATTATCAAGAAACGAAAGAAAAGTTGAACAACACACCGGCTCAATATAAACCAGAATTTGAATGGTTGAAAGAAGTCGATAGCCTTGCTCTTGCAAATGCTCAAATGAATTTACAGTCAGCATATAATAACTTCTTTCGTAGTCCAAAAGTTGGATTTCCAAAATTCAAGAGTAAAAGAAAAGATAAAAATTCTTATACAACCAATAATCAAAGCGGAACCGTTTCAATTATTGATGGTAGGTTGAGGCTTCCAAAAGTTGGATTAGTTAAAATAATTCAACATAGAATAATTCCATCTAATCAAAAAATCAAATCCGCAACAATTGAGAAAACTCGATCTGGTAAGTATTATGTTTCTATATTAGTAGAGTTTGAGAAAGAAATTTCAAATCTTCAATTAGATAAAACAAAAGCGCTGGGGTTAGATTATGCGAGTCATAGTTTTTATGTCGATAACCAAGGCAGAGAAGCTAATTACCAGAAATTCTACCGCAACACGCAAACGGTCTTATCGAAAGAACAAAGAAAGCTTTCTCTGATGAAATATGGAAGCAACAATTATGAAAAACAAAGAGTTCGAGTGGCAAAAATTCACGAACATATTGCAAACCAAAGAAAAGATTGGCTGCATAAATTGAGTTTTGAATTGGCCGAATTATATGATTATATTTGTGTCGAAGGCATCAATATGCAGAGTATAGCGCAATCGTTAAAACTCGGAAAATCAACTAATGACAATGGATTCGGAATGTTTAGAACGTTTCTTACATATAAACTTGCAGAAAGAGGAAAGCAGCTAGTTAAAATTGATAAGTGGTTCCCTTCTAGCAAGATGTGTAGATTTTGCGGGTGTGTCAATAAAGATTTAAAACTTTCTGACAGAGTTTGGACTTGCGAATGTGGGGCAATTCTCAGTCGAGATGAAAATGCCGCAATGAATATTATGAATGTTGGACTATCAATAGTCTGATGTTATAAACAACCGCAGGAACTGCGGGGTTAGCCTGTTGATACTTGGAGTAACGCAAAATTGTTATGCGTGGAAGAAACTTCATTGAGCAGGAAGTCTACGTCCCTTTAGGGACTAGGTAGTTCACAAGAGAACTTTTACCCACAAGGCGAGATAAATTGTCGCCAAAATAGAGAATATACATATGCGGCGATAAATATTCTAAACGAAGGAATAAAACAGTTAGCGGTATGAGAAAAAAATGTCATAATATAGGCAACCGTTGGGACAACGGGGTTAGCTTGGTAAACATTTCGACAGGAGTCGGGAATTCCCAAGAATCTCATGGACTTAGTCATGAGAAGTTTCAACCACAATGTTACAAAATTCATTTAGATATTTCGACGATAAATGTTAATAATTTAATCGAAGAATTGTCTAAAATATCCAATATGATTTTTGATGGTCTTATTCCTGTTGTATATTTGCGATGGGGATATTTCAAAAAAGATCTAATAGACTTGTTATCAAAAAAGATAACAAAAGAATTTTTTTGCGAAGAAATTAAACCCGAATCTTGCGTCGGTCAGTTTGATCTCGCTTCGGTCTTCTTCAAAGAAAATTATGAAAATGCTTTTGCGGAATATATCAATCAAGAAAGACAGAAAGAGCTTCTGAAAATTGAGGAAAATATTCGCAAAGCAAACGAGCGCCTAAATGAGCGCTTAAAGGAAGCGAAGGCTTCTCAAAACAACTAAAAAAAAGAAAGGAGCAAATCGAATGGCAGATAATGTCAAAGACGGGCAAGAGCCCAAAAAGCGCGGCAGACCGCCGAAGGTCAAGCCGGAGCCCGTGGTAAATGAGGCTCCTGAACGGTTGGAAATGGTTTCAAAGCCCTCTTCCGGTGTTTCTATTAATGGCGTGATGAAGGATTTGAGCGGTCTTTACAAAAGAACACTTAGTTCAACTGGCTGGTGCGGCGGTGCATTAGATTTTAATCAATACAATCCGTTTCTTCAGAATGAGCGTCTGAAAATGATTAATACTCGTCCGGGAACGATGAGTAGAGAAAAACTTACAGAGGCTCTTAAAAACCCCGGAGAAAGCGAGCTTGGACTTCGCGCAGAAGCGTGGTCAATTAGTTCAACGCAATATCTTTATTACAAGATTTTGCGTATGGCCGCAGATATTCCGATGTTCAAATATTATGTTACGCCGGAACTTTTAGATGAAGCGGAGTATAAAAAAGATGAATTCAAAAACGACGACAAACTTGTCGACGATTGGCTGAGTTGTTTTAATCTTCGTAAAACTCTTAAAAGAGTTTCGATGGAGGTGAAACGCGAAGGGAAGGCAGCTTACTTACTTCGCAGTAGCATTTCCGGCGAAGGGAAAAACAAGAAGGTAAATTTTGCAGAATGGCAAAAATTGCCGAGCGAATATGTCAAACTTGTTAAAATCGGAGAACACGGATATATTGCGTCTTTCAACTTTATGCTATTTTTAAATCCGGCATTTTCTGTTTGTCAATATCCAGAGTTTATTCAGGAAATTTGGAATGATCTTGTTAATTCCGGAGCGTTTAATACGGGTGGTTGCGGAAGTGGATATCTTCCCTGCGGGAAGTATGCTGCGGCCGATGGAAAAGAGATCAATCCGGGAATAAATGTTGGAAAACTGCTGGATTATTCTTATGAATATTTTGGAGCAAACGGAAAAGAGACTTTGCGCGGGAATCTTGAGATTGTTAACAATGGTCTCGCAAATCGTTCTTATTTCTTCTGGGTTCAAATGCCGCAAGATTTGTGTTATACGTTCTGCAGCGATATGTCGAACCCATGGGTTGTTCCAGATACTGCTGGACTTCTCCTTTCTCTAGACGAACTCGCTGATTACGATACGCTTCAGGGGCTTGTTGAAAGTACGCCGCTGACGGCACTTTTGACGGCAGAAGCAGAGACAATTCCAAACCCGAACCCCGGACAAGACCAATCTGTTTTGAACCCGGAGACGATTTCCGCAATCGAAGAACATTTTAACTCGTCTACTTCGACGAATCTTGAAGCGCTGTTTGCACCTTTGAAGAATTTTAAACTGTTGTCTCTTCCGAGCCAGCCTAATAGTTCGGAGATTTCGGCGAACGCAACAAAGAATGTTTTGACGCGTGCTGGACTTGGTGGTCTTATTACAACGACAGATAAACCGTCTGTTTCGCAGGTTAAAACAGCACAGCTGCTCGCAGAGGCAGAAGCAGAAGCAGTAACAATTCAGTTCGAAGATGTCTTGAATATGATTATTAACGACATAATTGGGACAAAATATAGTTGGAAACTCCACATTTGGGGTGGTCTATTTACTTTTGCCGATGAGGTGAAAAGAGACAAAGAATTGTTCTTCGCCGGAGCTTCGTTTGTTTTGCCGAAGTTGATTTCTTCTATTGGATATACGATGAGAGACACAAAAGCTGTTCATAACTATATAGACTCTCTCGATATATATAGCGGATTCAGAACAGTAACGCAGGTAATGCAAGAAAATATTAACAAAAAAGAATCAATTACTGATGATGCTCCGAAGAGTTCTGTTGGTCGTCCCTCGAAAGACGATACGGAGATCGATAACGACAATACGGCGGCTTCAAAGGATGGTGGCCTCGATACGTCCGATACTCGCGAATATGCAACAAAAGATCCGGAAATTGGAACTTGCGTTGTTTGTGGCGCAGAGTGTGATGGAATATTGTGCGACGATTGTCGTCAAAAATATGACGAAGAAAATATGGGGTGGTAATTATGAGAATAAAGAAAAATCCGAATTGTGTTCACGATTTTGGTAAAGAAAATTCCACCGTCCAAATTTTAGATAATTTTATGACTATGGTCGTTCCAGATACGAAATATGGTGTTTGTGTTTGTTGCGGCAAAAAGTTTAAAATTAAAAATAATAAAAGGAAACTAAAAGGGAAGGAGGAACTTAACGATGCTAATGTCGGAGGAAACGAGAGCGAAACTTAATGAGGTTATTACTCATAGTTTTTTGCTTAATATGATTTGCGATAATTGCGTTTATCAAATTGATTACTCGTTTTATCCCGAAACGGCGCATATTGTTCACGAGTCTTATGCTCATTATTGGCCGCAAGTTGCGGACGAATGGAGCGATTTAATGATTCAATTGAATGCAAAACCGGTTCGCGGAGATCTTCACGCAGAGTATGAAGACTATAACGGTAATTTAGAGGCCATTTTTGCAGAAATTGCAAGAGCAACCGAAGATTATCGCAGAAAAGTTGTTGAGCTTATTGAATTGGCGGAATTAAACGAAGACAAAGAAGTTGTATTAAAAGGTGAAGAAATCCTGCTTAATATTATGCCGTATCGTAAACAGGCAGATATCTGGGCTGTTGAAGCAAAAAGATATCGTGATAATTATAAGAGCTTCGACGCGCGGATCAAAACCTTTACAAAAATGATCCCGATTGTCGATTAAGTAATTATAATTATGGAGGCTTTTGTTAATGCGATAAATACGTATGGGTTTTTTGCTGTTTTAGTTGGTGTTGCGGTGTTTCTTGGATATATGTTTGTTAAATCTCGAATTGAATCGAGAGAAAAAAGAGAAAAACAAGATCTTGAAATAAAGAAAGAAGATGCAAGAGCAAAAAGAGAAAAAGAGCGAGACGAGATTGAAAATAATAGATATGATAATCTCGTGAAAACCCTTGTGGATGTGATTCAAAGAGGGCCGGTTCATACCGTTAAAGAACAAGAAGATGATAGAAATCTTCATGAATTGATTCAACATAATCTTGATTCACTGGTTGCTGCCGGAGCGGTGAGAGCATATTATTTTACATTTCATAATGGTGGAAGAAATGTTCTTGGTCACGGTCTTTTAAAAATGTCAGTATTTGCAGAAAGCGTTTCTCACGGAGATCATATTATGGGTCGTTATCAGAGTATTCCTCGTTCAATGTTTACTTTTGGATATAAAAAATTAGATGAAATTGGCGATTATTATATTCTGAATGTAAATGATATAGAAAATGAAGATCAAGCATCGTATAACTTTTTGACAGAGCACGGGGCTAAAGCAGCACTTTTCCGTGCGGCAAAATCTGACGACGGTTTAATTATCGGATTTGTGGGGGCGGAATTTGATACGACAGATTTTAATTTTGAAGAGCAAAAAACAAATGTCGCTCGGAGTACCAGTAGAATCGCTGGAGCATTGCTTGCTTTGCATAGCGATGAATATACTATAAATTAAAAGGAGGAAAGATTAAATGAGCGAAAAAAATACTGTTTTGCAGTTTGATCTAACTCCACGTCAGATCAAATTTAAAGATATTCTCAATAAAGAGTTTGTCGAAATGGAGATTTATGCGATTTCGGATATTGATCCAAATCGTAATAATTCACATTTTACATACGAATCAATGAAGAGAGCTGTGGAAAATGGCTCTATTAAAAATAAGCCTATTGTTGGATTTTTTAAAAATCAAGATTTTACTACGCACGAGGGATATGCCGATTACGACATTGAACTCGGAGAAAAGTATTGGAATACTGAACGTGGTGAACGAATTCTTGGTTGGGTAAGAGAGTCTGATCCCGTTGAACTTGTGGAAGAAGATGGACTGCATTGGATTAAATTCCGTTGCATTTTGTGTGTTAGATATTGTTATTCGCAAGTTAAAAGACTTTTAAAAGATCGTCGTAAAAAAGTTTCCGTTGAAATTACCGTTCATAAATCGGAAGAGAGAAAAGATGGAGTTATCGATCTTTTGGATTGGACTTTAAACGGAACAACGATTCTTGGAAGTAAAAACGGGAAAGAGGTTCTTGAAGGAGTTCCTGGAGCACATTTGTCTATCCTTGAAAATTTGGATGATAATGCGATGATGGAACAAAGAAAAATGCTTTCTTTCGCATACGAGCAAGCGTTCGGAGCGGATGAAAATAAATTGGATAATGATTCTGAAATAAAAACAGAGGAATCAGAACTTGGATTTGATCCTGATGGAAAGGAGGAAGAAAAGTTGGAGAATAAAGTAATTATCGATGGTGTTGAAGATTTTGCCAAAGATGATCTTGGCACTAAAGGAGCACTTGAGGTTGATAAGTCGAAAGAAGCGATGTCTGAAAAGCCGTGGGGAGAAGTAGATAAAGCTGCTCTTCGTAAACGTGTTATTGCTGCAAGTAATTTTAAATCTATTGCTGATGATATTTTCCTTGATCTTCGTGAAGGCTGGGAAGATGGAATCGAAGGTGCGCTGAAATACCCGGTTATGTGTCTTGAGGGCGAAAAGGCTGTTTACAATCGTGGCGGTCTTGCGTCTGCAAAGGCATATGCTGAAAAGAATGGTGAAAATGCCGTTCTTGAAAAGCTGAAAAAAATTTATAAGCATCTTGAACTTGACGAAGGCGAGGAGGAAAAAGAGGCAGCAGAGCACTGTGATTTCTGTGAAGATTATGAGTGTGAGGAGCCGAAGTCTGAGCCGGTTGAAGAGTGTAAGATGGATGATGATTGCAAGTGTCCCGAAACCGATGGACTCGAAATGACAGAAGAAAAGCCTGTCGAAGAGTGCAAAATGGACGACGACCACGACGATGACGATCGCGACGAGGATCCGGACGATAAGGACGATGACAAAGATGATGACTGTCCTTGCGAAGATCCCGCTGAGGAAGAAGAGTGCGACGAACTTTGCAAGCTTTCAAAGCGCTGCGCAGAACTCGAAGCGAAATGCGAAGAGTATTGCGGAACAATTGCGCGTATGGAAAAAGAGTGCAAACTCGCAAAGGAAGACGCAGAAAAGTTTAGAGAATATTCTAACAAACTCGAAAATGAAGCACGCGCAAGATTCAATAGTGATCTTAAAGCCTACGCTGAATCGATTATGGAAAATGAAAAGATTGAGAAGGCTGATTACGACAAGATTCTTGAGAAGTGCGAGTGCGGTGAATATGCTTCTAACGACGAAGTTATGAAAGACGTCGCCGTTGCTGCGTTTAAAGTAAAAGAGCATCCTGTTTTGGGTGCGAAATTCAGTTCTCCGATTTCCAGACCGACATTTGGTATGCAGAAATCGGAAGATACAAGATTGAAAACTCCCGCAGAAAAACTTGCTGTTGGAGTTAAAAGAAAATAATCAATGTTTATTTTGTGCGAAAGCACTTAAATAATAATATTTTATTTTAAAAGGAGAAAATTAATATGGCAACAAAGATTTTTGATGTCGCCGAGATGGTCTGTGAAGACGTCCAGGCTTACGTTAAGTCTGCTAAATTCTGCACTGGCACTGATGATAATGCCACTTATGCTCAGTGCGATGACGGTGCGTTCGTGACTCTTGGCGGTCTGTGCGACGATGCTACCTATGAGGGTATGAAGGACTACAACTGTAAGAAGGCGTTTGCTCCGACTGCAGCAAATTTGTCTGTTGACAAGATTTGGGTTGTTGACCTCGCTGATACGTCTGAGGGCATTATTGCTGGCAACACCTACCGTATTGGCAATAAGCTGGTTGACCTGAAGATGGAAGCTGGCTGCGCTGCTCGTGTTCGCAAACTGAAGATTGGTGATATGTTCTGGCTGGGTGCTGGTTGCTTCGCAACTGTTCCTACTGTTGGCAAGTTCGCTAGTCTGACTGCTAACGCCGTTACTCTGACCGCTCAGGAGACCGAGACGGCAGATCAGATCAATTTCGCTATTCGTGCGTCCAAGCCTATGACGATCGGTACTCTCGTTCCGGGTGCTCCCCAGTACGAGCAGGAATACCTCGTTGAAGTGCTCTAATTTAAACAGGAGGTAAAATAATATGACAATGTTTTCTTACACTCGTGGCACCGAGAACTTCAACGCTATTGTCGAGGAGTCGATGCTGTTTGCAGATGCATATCTGAACAACAAGTCCGTTGAGGATAAAGAGACCAGACTGTACAACCTGAACTATAAGATTGCCCAGTATTGCGTTGAGGACACTCGTGTCCAGAAGATTTTTGAGGATAAGGGCCTCGAGGCTCTGAGAGATCCTCATGTGACCAAGAATAAGGATTTCCTTGATAATTTTGACGCTGTTATCGCGCAGATTATCAATCCTATTCTGCCGATGGTTTCGAACTTTGATATGGTTCGCTTCCTTGCTGATGTTCGTCAGATTGGTTATGGTGATACCGCAAGATTCATCGTCCGTTCTAACGAGCTGTACAAGGTCAATGAGATCGCTGAAGGTGTGAATCGTGGCGTTCTGCAGCCTATTCACGATGATGAAGTGACCGTCAACCCGCGTCCTATTGAAATCGCCGCTGAAGTCGACTGGTATCAGATGGCTGCTGGCGTTATGGACTTCGGTGACTGGGGTCTGCGTGTTGCTCGTTCCTTCGAGCACTACATCTTCCTGAAGGTTGTCGGCGCTCTGACTTCCGGCATCACGAAGCTGGGTACTGCTTACTCCGCTACCGGTTTCAGCAACCAGAACTGGACCAACCTCGCGCAGAGAGTTTCTGCTGCGAACGGCAACTCCGAAGTGTTTGCTATCGGTTCTCTTGCTGCTCTCGGCAACGCTGTTCCTACGCAGGCTGGATTGCAGTATGGTCTGGGTGAAAAGATCGCTGAGCAGGGCTTCCTGGACAAGTATCTTGGTACTCGTCTGATCGTCCTTGATCAGGCTCTGAAGTTTAACACTGTTAACACCACTGCTGAATTCGCTCTGCCGAACGATATGATCTACTTCCTGCCTGTTTACGGCGATAAGCCCGTTAAGCTGGTTTACGAAGGCGACAATATTCTTGTTGAGCGTGAGTATACTCGTACTCCCGACAAGACCTATCGTGTTCGTATTCAGGAGCGCGTTGGTGTGGCTGCGGTTGTTGGTTCTAAGATCGCTGCTCTGAAGCTGGCGTAATTTTTTATAAAGTTTTTAAAACTACTTGATAAAATTGTCTAGATAATATAACTAACCGGGACAGGGAGTAGCTACCTTTCTGATTGCCCTGACCTTCAGATTACCGGTTAGCATTATAAAAAGATCATCACTCGTGGCACAGAGAACTTCAACGCTATTGTAATGTTGGTGATCTTTTTATTTTTCAGATTTTTGAGATTAAAAGGAGATATAAAAGCTATGGCATATGTTAAAAAATCTATTGAAAATGCAGAAACCACAATGGATTCTGTTGAAGAAACTGCGGAAAAGGCAGCAAAGATCGAAGCAACTTCTGCTCCGGCGACCGATCAGTCATCGGAAATTGCCGCACTGAAAGCGCAGATTGAAATGCTTACAAAAATGATGGCAGCAGGTATGGGTGCGCCCCAGCCGGCCGCTAAAGCTCCGGAGCTTGGCGAAGACAAGGTCAAGATTGTCCACCTGTATGAATATCCGGAAGGACTTTCGACACATCTTACCTATTCCAACGGATATATTGACTTTTACCATTTTGGTCAGGTCAGATCTCTTCCGTATGCAGTCGCAGAGGAGCTTATCGGGCGTTATCGCAAGCTTTTTGACGAGGGACTTCTCGCACTTGGAGAAGGTTCGGAAAGATACGCAGATCAGTTTGATGTCAAGACAACGAAAGATTATGCGTTTATGGGCTCTGACTTTGTAAAGAGGCTCGGGACTATGGACATATATGAACTTGAAAAGATTTATAACAAACTCTGCGATTCTCTTCGTGGATTTATTCTTGAATATTTTAAGAGAAAGATTATCGAAAAGGACCCGGCGTTCAATGATGCTCATAAAATTGAAGTGCTCAATAGATTGAGTAACGGTGCTATGGAAGATGTTCTCCTTGACCGTCGGCGTGATGCCAGCAAATAACCATAAAATAAAATAAGGAGGGTCGTCGTACTATGGCCTTAACTTTTAAATCCATATATGAGAAAGCGATCAACTTGTTTGACGACCCAATCATTCAACGTGCTTACGTCGAAGATACGGTGCGTTGGGAGAGAATGATGTATCCGTATCTTGAAAACGGCGTAAATCAATTTTCCAATCCGACAAAAATCGCCTATCTGTTGATTGATCAAAAACTTCCGACCGGTCAGGTTGAAGTATTTGAAGGAAATGGAACTTCCGTATATAATACGAGTGCTGATTTTGTTCCGGAAGCGGATGCAGACTTTTCTTTTCGCATCGGTACGCAGTATGATCGCTCTGCGACATACGAAAACGGTGTTGTGACATTTTCTCGTGAAGTTCCTGTCGGGTCTAAATGTGAAGTTAGATGGTATTCCGCCGGTCAGTTTAATACTGATTTTAGAGAGGCAGCGAGTGCAACTACTTCCGCAAGTGTTATCGCGTATAAAGTGAGAGATATTTTAGCCAGAGCACTTGTTGTGTCTTGGGCTACCAACGAGGAGGATTTCGTGCTCGATATTCGCCGAAATTTAAATGATACAGACTTCAAACTCTATAGTGAAGCTAACAGTATTCGCTCTAAAGTTGAGTGGGTTAATCAGTTAAAATTTCAATTGGATACGCTCACTACGAAGCTTGCATGGGATTTAGTGTCTCGTAAATATCACGGAGGTAACTATTATGGATGATATGAAAATAGTTATTTCCGATTCTGCGAAGAAAGAATATCTTTCTTCCTTGATTGGTAAAATTCATAAAATCCTTCATCTTTTCGAAGAGGAGGACGAAACTGGATTTTCGCCAAGACATTTTATCTACGGTCAATTATTCGAGATTAACGCAGCAAACGAAATGTTCGACGGAAAGCTAATTCCAATTATTGTGAAAATCAAAGGAATATACGATAACGTTGAAACAATTGAATATCGAGATGTGAAAAAACAAATCTTTGAATCTGATAAGATTATTAAATCGATGTTACGGTCGTTGAAATGAGGTGGTATGATGGCAGTCTATGATATTTCAAAATATAAAGATGACTCATATCTCTTTTCACAAACACCGCCTAACTTCGTTAAAGATAATTATTATCTGAAGATGATTCAGATGAAAATCGATTCTGAATGGCCCTATCGTCCCAATCGCAAATGGATTGAGGAAGAAAAAGAGGCTGGAACAGAATTGTATGAACCGCTCGAGGTCGTGATTCAGTCTGTTAAAAACGACAAAGGCGAAGCCGTCAGTGATGATTGGTATCGCCTTGTTTTTAAAGACTGTCATAGACAGAACAAAGTCGGTTATCGTTACCGTTTTTCATATGAGTTTGATCCGACCGAACCGAATTGTCGAAAGAATATTTGGATTGGTTTAAACCAAACAACAATGGAGCCGACCTCTTCGCAGGTTGTGTGTCGTTGTAACGGAAATATCGGATCAATTTATATTGACGAAAACGGGCAAACCTCGTATCACTACGAACCGGTTATTCAGCCATCAAAGCTGTCTAATCCGATGTTTGATTACTCCGAGGTCGCGATTGACCCGGATGGTTCAATGACTCTTATTGCTCAATATAACAAATATACCAAGCAATACTATATCAACCAAAGATTTATTATTGGAACTGATCGCGTATATAAAGTAAACAATATTATAAAATCCGATTCTCGTACCACATTCGATCCAGAAGATGTTGGGATTATGCGGATCTATCTTGCGATGGATCAAACCGGCAAACTCGATAACTTTGAAACGAGAATCGCATATAACGGCCACGAAGATGATCCGAATCCCGAAACCGGAGATGATGGAGAATATATTTTCACCATCGCAGAACCCGGTGCTATTCCCGATACGATTCCTTCGGATGGCCTTACGTTCGAACCTCGCGTATATAAAAACGGACTGCCTACGGAAGCCGAAATAACCTGTACGACAACGCTCGAAGGTTATGGCTCTGATATGATGTCTGTTGAAGACTATTGCGAGCTTATCGATAACAATGACGGAACATTTACTCTGAAACGCAAGATGATTGACAACCAGCTTCAAGTTGTTGTTAGTTGTATTGCCACCGTCGAGGGGCAACCCGAAATGATGTTAGGGTTTAAGGTTTCGTTGAGGCCATTCTGATGAAATGGGGGATTTAAAAGGGTGTTCAATCAATTTTCTGTGGATGGAAACGCATATAATAGATTTGTCAATTTAGACAATATCGAATATCGAATTGCTGATTTTTTGGCTAAAAGCGATAACAAATATGCGGATTATTTATTTAAAATTCTAAAATATGATACGATGGATGCGCTTATGCGCCCGTCGTTGACTTACGAAGAGCGGATGAAACTGCTCTATTCAAACAATGGCGATGCGGCAGGCGATAGAATCTTTTTGTCGCCGTTTATTGACGACTCTTTTGAGGAGCAGTCGTCGCATCTGCACATATATATTCATTCAGTCGTACCTAAAGATCATCTTGTCTCTACTGTGAACATTGGGATTGAAACAATCGTTCATAACAAAATTTCTAACATTCAAGGCGACGCCGCTATGTATAACCCGGACACGAACCCATCCGAGATGGGGAATAACGGACAACCGGAAATCATTCTTAAAAATCGTGCGTCGGTTATGCTGAAATGTGTAATGGCGGCTCTTAATGGGTCGTTCGTTGCGGGAGTCGGGACTCTTCAGTTTAATACTAAAATGAGTTCATACGACGGTGCAAAACTGTCGCTGTGGAATGGAAAGAAATTCTTTGGTTATTCGATTGTTATGTCAACATTTATTAGTGGCGTTTCTCAAACGCCGGAGTGTGGTTTCTAATGGCACAGATGCCCGAATCCGAGAAGAAAATTCTCGAAGAAGTTGAGTTTTATAGAGACAAGTATTTCACATACGACGAGCCCGTTCCTTTCTGCGGGCTTTATTTATATCCAGTAAGTGTCCGAAATTATAACGAATTTATGACTTCTAACGCTTGTTTGCTTTTGAATAAGAACGACGATCCGATGGGCATTAAATTTACTCATTTGGATTATCTTTTGTCGAAAGTTTCAGATGAAAAAGAGGGCGTTTTGTGGTCGATGCGGTTATCTAAAATTATCGAGCTTTGTTTTCATATTTTGCCCGGAATGAAATGTTCGAAGTGCGGAAAGTATATCCCGTATGATCAACTCTTTACCGAAGACAGAGTTAAACTCTATCAAGAAGGCACGGACGAAGACAGAAAAAAGTTCTTTGATTGTGACTGCGGAGAAGGCAAGATGATTGCCTCTTTGGACCAAAAGAAAGACGAAAAAACTAATAAAACGGTTCTTTTAATTGATGGCCACGAAATCGACTCGAATAACTTCAACAAACTCCGTAAATTTATTCTTTATCAAAATCTTCCGGATTTTAAGGACGATTCGTGGGTGGATAAGGCGATTCGAGATGACCAAGCCGCAAAAAGCGAGATTATGTCTCGCGATAGCGGAAGTGCCACGATTGAAAGAAAAATTCTTTGTATTTGCGCGGCAACATCGTATAAGTTAAAAGATGTTTATGAAATGTCAATTCGTCAATTTGTTTCTTTGCTTGGTGTAATCAACGATCTTATCGAGTATAAGATTACGAAAACCGGACTGATGTCTGGAATGGTTTCGTTGAAAAAAGGACAGACTATTGATCACTGGATTTATAAGAAAGAAAAGGGTATGTACGGTTCTGCTGTTGATGCCGATGCGCTTACGCAGAAAATTAACAGCTTGTGATTATTATGAAAAATTGACTCCGTTAATGGAGTTGTTTTTGTATATAAAACAAATTCAATATTTAAAGGAGATTATTAACTATGGCAAGAAAGTTTTTCTTGGCTTCCGTTGGTAACGCTGAGGCGTATGCTACTCGCAATGGCGAGTTCGCGCACGTTCTTTCTGCTCGTACTCTTACGGAGTCTACTCTTGGCTTTACCTCTTCGATGGAGGAGGTTCGTGCTGGTCAGGGCGCTAAGCTGTACGGTCGTTTCAACCACTCTGCTGGTATGACCGTTTCTCTGACCGATGCTATGTTCGATATGAATTATATTGCTCTTCAGACTGGTTCTCAGATCCAGACTGGTGCGTCTGCTATTTATGCGAAGGATTCTTATACTGCCGTAGCAGGCGCCACAAAGACTATCGCCCTGACCAAAGAACCTGTTGCTATTGGAACTGCCTGTGGTCTTGATAAGAAGGTCGTTTGGTTCCGCGCTTCTGGGTGCAATCCTACTCAGGAAGATATTTCTATCGTAATCGATGGAACCGACAATAAGTATGAAGCTGGCAATCTGACCGTTGGTGAAACCGACGCGGCGAAGTTTGTTGATGGTGTTACTTATTGTATTTCTTATTTCGCAATGGACAATCTTGCGGATCTGATTAAGATCTCTGCTAACTTCATTCCTGCGGAAATGGTGCTCGTTCTTACCGCAAAACTGTTTGAGGGTGATGCGAATGCTCCTGAAACTGGTAAGCCTGCTGGCGAGATCACTATTAAGGTTCCGAGATTCCAGCTCGACGGTCAGTTCGACTTGAGCATGGCTATGACTTCTGCTGCTACTATCGCTCTGAACGGCACTGCTCTTGCAGTTGATGCTGGTGGGTGCGAAGATGATGGTATTTATGCGGAGATTGTTCAGGTTCTCGAAGGCTCTACCTATGCTTCTAAGGGTATTCGTATGATTGCTATCGATCCTGAGTCTGCTGTCGCTGGTCAGACGCCTGTTGTTTACGGTCTGTACGGAAATGGTTCTACTGGTCTGATTCCGAATACAGATCTAACATTCGAACCTGCTCTTGCTGATGGCAAGTTTGCGGCCAACACCTATAATGTGAGCCTGAAAGAGATTCCTACTCTTAAGGATACTGTCACCGTAGGTTAATTTTTATTTATTTTGAGGAGAAGACAAACCGTCTTCTCCTCTTTTTATCAATTATTTTTCTTCGAAACCCGTATGATTTTTATAAATTGTTCGGCTCGTGGAGGAGGGTTAAATGGCATTAACAAATTTATATATCAACGATATTGTCGATAATGCAACGACCGATAATGCCGATTCAAAAATTAAAGCTCTTTACGGTGTTAAAACAATAACGGTTGGAGGTTCATCTTTTATTGATGGACAGTCCGTTATTGACGCATTACTCGCAACGAATGTGAGTTCTGTTCAAGTGGATAGTATGAGAGCCGGAGCGGTTGTCAGTTTTGGTGGAATTGACTGGATTGTGTTAGATCTTCCGTCTCATCTTTCTGGTGATTCTACTAATAGTTATTTCAAATTAATTTCAAAAGATGTTATTGGACGAAGTGTTTTTGGAGAAACAAATAATTTTGCGTTATCTAGTATTTGTAAATATTTAAATAATGTAAGATCTTCTGGTCCGAATGATGATTGGAAATTAGCGTATCCTGGTTTAAATAATATTAAATTATCTGACTTAAGTCATATTTGGAATCAAAACAGCATTAAAGCCCAAAATGGAGATACTACATATGATGATTCCGATTCTTGGGTTCCGGCTTCTTTGTATGTTTCATTTTTATGTGAGGAAGAATTTCGAACATATTATGATACTAACAGAGTTTTAAGATATAAAGGAGCGGAAACGAGCATACCATATTGGTTGTGTACTCCTGTTGGATGTGGCAACACAAATAGAGTTGTAATTGTAAATCCGGATGGAACACTTTCTAACGCTCCCTGTTCTTCAGTGTGTGGAGTTAGACCAATTATTCAGCTTAAAATTGCTAAAACTGCGACAATTCAAGTTGCCCAATTGAAATTGGGTAGTTAATTATGAGATGGGACCCACAAAGTCCCATCTCTTTTTAACATTTGAAAAAAGTGAATAAAAGAAAAATTTTATTATCAAAAATGGCTAATTTTTTCGTATATATTGGATAAAATTTAGCCAACAAACACACTATATTTTGTGCAATATATACAAAGAAATTTTGGCAAATTTTGCCAAAATCTTGTAAAAACGATAAGAAAGGATTTGGATTTGGAAAATGGATATTTTGAACAATTTTTATGCCCTGAAAGACGCGACCGCTCCGATGGAGAGCGAAACAACGACCAATGTGCAGGCAGAAACCCTGACTGTTCAGGTTGAAGGAACCGGAACCGGGATTTCCCTGCAGCTTCTTGGGTGTTCTGACCTGAAATCTGACGAATACCACGTCATGACTGGATTCACATCGGATTTCAAAATTACGAACGAAATGACCGTAAATGGAATTTATACTTTCCCCGTCGATGGGATGGGAAGGTTCAAGTTTAATCTGGCGGCAGTTGGCGGTGGTTCTGTTACCGTGTTCTGTCGTATGACAACGGGGGTGTAAATTATGGCAGTTGATAATGTTGCCCGTGCTCTTGCGGCAAAGGCTCTTGGAAATTCTGCTGGATCTGTTACTCCGGAAGATCTCGAAAAAAAGTACGACAAAACAGGTGGAGCAATTAGTGGAGATGTTTCGATTCAGGGTGACCTGACTGTCTCCGGAACAACTACCACAGAAAAGGAAAAACAGCTCCTTGTTGAGGAGAATGTGATTGCGACAAATGCGAACAAAGTTGATCTAAAAACGCTGCTGTCTGGTCTTGCGATTAACAAAAATTCAAGCGCGACATACGGAATTATGTATGATCCCGCCGATGATACGGTTAAGTTTGGTGAGGGGACTCTCGACGCGAATCGTAAGTTCACGTTTAAGACCGGAGAGGGGAAACCGCTTGCTGTTCGTGCGAACTCCGCAGATTTTACCGATGCGCACCTTGTGAAATGGGACGCTACCTCGATGAGTTTTGTGGATGCTGGCGAGACAATTGATGGAATTAAGAAATATGTAAATGATAAAATTGCCGAATCTATTACGACTGTTCTAAATACTCCTGTTTGATGAGGTGACATTATGGCTAAAAATAATAATTTAAAAGATTTTGTTACCAGTGTCGCAGGGGCAATTCGAGAGAAAAAAGGAACGACCGAATTAATTAATCCTCAAGATTTTGAAAACGAAATTCGTACTATTCAAACTGGTGTCGATACTTCTGACGCGACCGCAACGGCTGATGACATCCGGCTTGGGAAAACGGCGTATGGAGCGAACGGAAAAATGATCGGTACTATTGCGGATTATGACGGCACAAGCGAGCCGGCGAGCGGGATGAATCTTGCTGCGAAGATAGTTGATAGAAGTGTGACCGAGGTGACAGCGGGTGATTTGAGTGGAATAAAGCGCGTCGGAAATTACGCATTCTATGATTGTCGTAGCCTGACGAGCATCACGATCCCGGATAATGTGACGAGCATCAATGGTTCTGCGTTCTCCGGTTGTATTAGTCTGACGAGCATCACTATACCAAACAGCGTGACGAGTATCGGTGGTAATGCATTCTACGGTTGCGGTAATTTGATGAGTATCACGATACCAGATAGTGTGACGAGAATTGAAACTAATACGTTCTACGGTTGCAGTAGTTTGACGAGCATCGCGATACCGAACAGTGTGACGAGCATCGGCGATTCTGCGTTCGAATATTGCCGTGGTCTGATGAATATTCGAATACCGGATAGTGTTACGAACATTAACAGATTTGCGTTCGAATATTGCAGTGGTCTGATGAGTGCCACAATAGGAAATGGAGCGACGAGCATCGGCAATTCTGTGTTCTACGGTTGTAAAAAACTTTCGTTAATCAAACTGCTCCCTACGACTCCCCCAACTCTCGGTAGCAGTGTTTTTTCAAATACTGCGGACGACTTACAGATCATCGTTCCGAAGGGCACGCTCGATACTTATAAATCAGCGACCAACTGGAGCGCATATGCAGATAAAATGGCGGAGGCAAGCGAATGATTATTAGAGAATTTTATATGACGAGAAAAGATGGTGTCAATCTTTATAAGACCTTGTCCGACAAGAATGTTTATATTATAAAACAAGGCACCAATGAAAAATACGATGAGGCAATCGATATTGAAAATGCCGATTACATTTATGAAGAAACGGAGGAGATAATCGACTATGGAAATAAACCTGAAATCGAAAAGAACAACGCTTAAAACCGCGAAAAAATATTGTCCTGAAGATATTACTGTTGATGTAGCGCTTCAAGATAAAACAGTAACGCCGACAGCGACCGCACAAACCGTTAAGCCCGATGATGGGTATGCTGGCCTTGGCACTGTAGAAGTAACTGCAGCAGCTCGAACTGCTATTAAATCTATTGATTTGTCTTATGGAGAACAGGGTGTAACATATAGTTCCTCCGAGGGCATCGGACTTACTGGCGCCGGCAAAGTGACTTATGCGGATGATACTGTTGACGATATTACAAAAGATCTTGAAATACCGATTATTGCCGGGGACGGTCTTATTATGGACGCCGTTACTGACAATACAAAGGCTCAATTCAAGCTTGATCCCGAACATTCGGTTTATATGGCAGCAAAGCCGACTGCGGAAAATGCAATTCCCGTTTATACGAAATCCAGTAAGTCGTGGATTAGCCTTGCGGCAACTCCTTCTGCAACGGCTTCTTCTGTTGTTTCTCGAGATGCTAACGGAAGATTTCAAGCTGGAGCTCCGGAAAACGACGGCGACGTTGTTATTAAAAGTACTCTTGATGCGGCAATCGCAGAGGTTAGCAAACAGGTTGGTCCTACTGGGCCCACTGGTCCCCAAGGCGCTATTGGCCCCACTGGTGCAAAGGGCGCTGACGGAAAGGGTGCCGCAAATGGTACTGGTTTGACAAATCAAGATCTGGATGATTACAAAACTGAAGCACAGTGTGGATGGTATTATGCTGGCGGGAGCAATACGGTAACAAACAAACCAACGGGCGTTGACGCGTTTGGAATGTGGCTGTTGCGCACCGCAAGTGGATATTATACGCAGGAGCTTTACGGTTCTAACAACAATTTAAATAAGTGTTATATGAGAACTTGGACGGCGAATACCTGGACGAGTTGGGTTGAAAAGGGAGCCAACGGCAAGGATGGTCCCACCGGTCCAGTAGGTCCTGTCGGACCCACTGGCGCAACTGGACCTGTTGGTCCAACGGGTCCAGCGAGTAATGCTGGTGAAGCAGTTATGATTGAAGGAACGGCAGAGGCAACCAATGGTAATTTGACAGAGGCACAGATGACCAAACTTCAAGCCAATGAAAATAACTATATTATGTTCAATCACAAAAAATATAGCTTAGAAGGAAAGGGACATCAGGAAGGTTATTTAACTTATACCTATGCCGGTTATGAGAATAATCTTCACAATCTGGAGAGTATTACTATTACGATTAATACTCGTGCATGGGTCTTGAACACAACGGATGTTTTGGACAGAGATGAAATTACAGAACTTGTTACTCCGTTGATTCCTACCATTCCGGCCGCTCCGACTTGGCAAACCACAGCTCCCACAACGGAGGCTGATAAAAAGAAAGTTCAATTTACCAAAGTAATTATTTCTACCACGGATGACACAAACTTTCCCGGGATGAATGGCAAACATGCGATTGTTCCCGGATTCACAAACGACGGATTCCATTATGGAACAGTTGTTTGTTCTCAGGCCGACCCGGCATATGAGTTCCCCTTTATTGGGTCGATTACCTCCGAAATGGCAAGCGGAACAATTATTAAACCGAGTGTCGCTCCAACATATATCAGCGTCGTCGATCCGGCTGTTACATTTACTTATGAATATCTTTGGTAAGAAAGGAGGAGCATAAATGCTAATTTCTTACAAAAATAAAATTTATACAACGCTTGGTACTCCGACTGTATTGTCTGGAAATGTTGTTTCTACTACAGACAGTGTCAGAGTTCCGGCTAAAGATTATACTGTTAAAGGTAAAACAATTGTCTGGAATCAGTTGATGGATAAGAGTAAATATCAAGAGACTATAACAAAACAGGGTGTTACATTTACAAATAATGGAGACGGAAGCATTACTGTAAACGGAACTGCAGATTCTGTCATATATTATAGATTGGATAACGCTATTAGCGTTTCGGTTGGACATAAGTTGATGATAGTCGGTGGTATATCTGGAGGAAGCTGGACTTCATATTTATTGTACGACGATTCAGATTCAGCACATGGTTTTGATGATTCTGGTGTCGGAAAAATATATACTATAACAGAACCACTTGCAAAACTATATATATATATAAATAAAGACTATACTGCTAATAATCTTGTTTTCAAACCTCAGCTCTTCGACCTCACCCAAATGTTTGGCGCTGGCAACGAGCCAACAACTGTAGCCGAATTCCGAGCAATGTTCCCGGATGATTATTATCAGTATAATGCGGGAGAACTGAAGACAATCGTGCCGACGAGCGTGGAGGCGAGCACAGTTAACTTACTCAATCTTGGTGGCAGAAAAGAAATATCACCCGAGGCTGTTGGAGATAGAGCATCAACAGTCGCATACCCGGAAATTGATACGTATGTATATTATAAAGGAGTTTCTCCAAACGGATATTTGAAGTCTGGAGCTGTTGTAGAAGCCACAGTGTTAAGTTCAAGCGTGATTGTGAAAACGGCAGACAATATTGGTGCTGATGGTTATGGAGTCGGAATTCCGCTAACCGTTGTTCCAAGCACAACATATTATATAAAATATACAGCATCAACATCTGGCGTGGTAAGTATTGGATATTTAAATTCGAGTAAAATGGTTATAGATTATAGTTGGACTATATCAAATAATCAATTTACGACTCCGGGAGATTGTAGATATGTATTGCTTGTATTTAGGCCGAATACTCACGGCACTTCGGCTACTTTCGAAAATATTTGTGTTAGCACTGTTCAAACAAATGAATATCAGCCTTATCGTAAATATCGCATCAACATCACCTCTTCAAAATATTTCCCTGATGGAATGAGAAGTGCAGGCTCGGCATACGATGAAATTAACTTTTTATCGCAAAAGGCGACCAAGAGGATTAGCGCCGTAGATATGGGGACGTTGAATTGGTCGTATGAACCGGTGGCTTCTCATGAAAGATTTTTAGCGAGCGTGGATGGAATAAAAATAGCTTCAGGATCGGCAAAAGGAAATCTTGTGTGTTCAAAATATACTACGGCTTCTGTCGATGATGTTTATTTGCACACTGCCGATAAAATAATCGCTGTTCACAATGCTATTGAACAAGTTTGGGTATACGACTCTTCCTACACTGACGCCTCTGCTTTCAAAGCAGCAATGTCTGGCGTAATGCTTTACTACGAACTCGCAACACCTGTCGAAACGGCAATCACGCCTTCGCTTCAAGCTCTTTCCACTTACAAGGGCTTCACTTCTTTCTCTGCTCCGAACTCGCTGACGCAGAACGGACCGCTGTCGGTAACGTATTATGCCGAAGGCGGAAATAATCCAGAAAGCGGCTGGCTGACGAGTTATAAGAGAAAGCTCTATATGGGGCGGAATATTGAGTGGAATCAGTTGTTTGATAAAAATTCAACGCCGAGTAAGAACAGTGATGCGATTACATATAGTGTAGATGATAATATAAATATATTAAGCACTACAAGTGCCATAACAACATCATATTTTAATTTTTTGTGCAATACGATAGCCAATCATAAATATATGATTTGTGCGAAATCATTGGAATGGAACTCTCCAAATCATAGCAATTTATTTATTGGAAGTAGTGTTCATCCTGACACAGCTTCTTATGCAACGTTGACTTCGGATGATTTAGCAAAATTTTTTACAGCTACGAATGAGACTTGTTATATTAAAGCCTATATTTCGTATTCCGCAGGAAATTATGAATTTAGAATGAATGGGTTACAGCTCTTCGATCTCACCCAAATGTTTGGTGCCGGAAACGAACCTGCGACTCCCGAAGAGTTCTGGTCCTACTTCGACCACAAGCTCTACCCGTATAACACCGGAGAAACCCAGCCGCTGTTCAAGATTTCGAGAAAGAGTCAATGGGGAAGTAATGGTTCGGTAACTCCTGCGGCGAGAACCATAACGGTTCAAGAAACTTCTTTTGCTCCGGCGGTTTCTAAATTGTGCAGCATTCGTAAAGTTAGAGGTTCTTTTGCTGGAACACCGACTCTTTATACGACCGCCAATGATGCCAACAAGATTGAGGTTGGAAACAACGGCTATGAATGGGTTGCGAAAGTTAATGATGTTAATCAAACAGTTTCCGGAAATGACTTTTTGGATGCTTTTGGTATCACTCAGACAGTTGGTGGGACTTCTCTGGCTGGGAAAACGCTTGGTTTTGCGACGCGGTTTTCCAGTAGATTGTCTACTACGGAAGGAACTGATGGAGGAACATTTACTTCTTGGGGAATGAGTGGAGAAGTCGAAGAAATTAAAGATCTTGGTGAAGGAAATGTGTATTGTGTCGTATATAATTCCAAAACCGATACGGTTAAAGTCTATGATTTGGATGAATATGATGAACGATATGGAACTTTTTCTGTTTCTGCGGAAATTGGCTACAACACGATGATTGCTTTTATGTTCGACACAACAGAAGATGAAGTATAACAAAAAAAAGAGAGCTCGTGATTTTTCACGGGCTCTCAAACTTCAAATAAAAACAAGTAACAAAAAAATAATAATTTACAACAATAGAAAGGAGGTCCTCGATATGGGGAAACGCTCGACGGTATACCACGCGCTGGTCACTCCAGAAAAGTGGGACAAAGTTAATGAAAAAAATAAAAGCTTGATCAACGAATTTACAGATTATTTGCGTTCTGCGAATAAATCTCCCGCAACAATTAAACAGTATGAAGCACAGCTTCGCACATTTTTTGTGTTCGTGCTGGAAAGATGCGAGAATAAATTTTTCGTCGATCTGAAAAAGAGAGAATTTGTTAAATATTTTGGATATTTGACAAACGAATTGGAGGTTTCTCCGAACAGGATTTGTTCGATGAGAGCCGTCCTTTCAAGTTTGTCTAATTTTATTGAAAGAATTTTGGATGAAGATTACCCGCAGTTTCGCAATCTCGTAAAGGTTCTGGAACCCGTGGATAAAGCGTTCGTCCGTGAGCGCCCTGCTTTGACTATGGATCAGATTAAAGACTGTCTCGAAAAGCTCGAAGCGGATAAAAAGTATCAGGTTGCCTGTTGTCTTGCTATTCTTGCGGCGAGCGGAATGCGCAAAAGCGAAGTTATTCAGATGAAAATGGAATATTTCGAAAAAGACAGACTGATTTATAATGGTCTTGCTTATGAAACGGATAAAATTCGCACAAAGGGTCGCGGAAAAGCTGGGAAGGTCGTAACGAGAATTGTGTTCCGAAATCTTGTCGATGTGGATCATTATATTAATTTGTGGCGTAAAAAGCGCGAAGAACTTGGCATCAAAGACGAATATATGTTTGTGGTTTATCACGATGGTTCGTATGAACCGGCAACGCAGTCTACGATCAATTCGTTTGCGAAAACAATCGGGAAATATCTCGGAGAAGATTTCTTCGTTCATAATGTGCGGCATACGACTTCAACTGCGTTGGAGCTTGCTGGATACCCGATTGATGTGGTTCAGACCATTTTTCGCTGGGCAGACCCGAAGATGGTTAAATATTATTCAAATATTAGAGACACGCAGTCGCTGGAAAATTTCTTCGCTGGGATGAGCGGGGAAGAAAATAATAAAGAAAAAGAAGAAAGTGAGGAGTAATCAATGGCAAACGGAGGTTTTACCAGTCAATATACAGGCACAGACATAGAACGAGCTATTGGGGCGTATTTGAATGGGAATACAAAAACAACTGTTACAGTCAACGTATCAGCGACGGATACATACTGGAAAACGAATACTTCGACAAGCTCTTCGTCAAAGTATTATATGGAAATTGTGTTAGATGGCGCTTTTTATGTTGGAAATTACCCAGATATTTTTATCGTTGATAACAACGGCGTAAAAATTATTCCAGATGTTGATTATAGTAATGTTGCGGCAAATAAAACTTTTAAAGTTTATTCGAATACAATGGTGAACGGGGTTGTTGTTATAAACGGAACAAAAACAACGCTGGAGAAGACCACTTAATTTAATTATATTTTTATGAAAGGAGTTTAACGGGAGATATGGAAGAAAGTAAACAAATAGATCAAAAATTACAACAGGAAACAGTAGAACAAAATGAAGTTCCTGTTATTGATAAAGATTCGGTTGATATACTTGATCTGCTCGAAACAGCTTCATCGTGGCTTGTTTCTCCAGAAGATAAAGAGGTAGAAAGGAAGTTCAATGAGATTAAAAATCAGATTATTGTGAAATCTTTTCTGCCTCTAACGATGAAAAACGCACTCGTGAAAAAGGCGATTTTCGACTTGCGAACATCAGATGATTCAATTGATGAGTTCCCGCAAGCATTGGAAATCTCGCTTTTGTTCAACGTCCTTCTCGAATATACGAATATTAAATGGGAAGACGGACTTGAAGTAAAAGATGCCGCGTTTTATGATATTTTGTGGGCGTCTGGCGTGTGCGATATGATTTTGGAATATTGTCGTTCGGATTACGAAAGAGTGGTTCGAATGGTGGAAAATATGTTCTCATTTGAGAATCTTTATAACCTTGTTGAAACGATCAACAAGATGACTCCCGATAGTGTGGACGAACTGACGAAAGAGGTTAAACGGATTAGACTTGAATCCGATCCGCAGATTCTTCACGATTATGCGACACTCGCAAGGGCGGGTGATCCGATTCTGCACAAGATGGCAGATGCTATTGAAGACACCGCGTATAAAGCGGCAAAGGGAGAAATTCCGGAAGAGAAAGACGCAAAAGAGTGATAAAGTGGTAAACAAAATGCCGCTTTTATTCACAAGGCGGCATTTCCTCCGGGAAGGGGAAATTTTTTAGTAAAATTTAGTAAAAAATTAGTATGAACGGAGGATGATATATTATGGCAGAGAACATTTTTAGTCTTGGGCAGCTCGAAGATAAACTTGTAGAAAAGGGTCTGGGAGAAATGTTAAGTGGCGAATATCTTGAAAAGAATGTTTCAAAACAATTCGCCGCAGAAGATAAAAGAACATTAAACGCTGCCGTAGAAATGGCAAGAAGAGGCGTCAAGCACAGCTTGAGCCTTGGCCTTGCAAGAGTGGAGAAAGCAGCAAAAGATAAAGGTTTTTCAGTTGGTTTTTCCTTTAACGAAAAAACTAATGAGGTTGATGTCGTTCTTTATGAGGGGAAAACGCAGCAAGAAATTAATGCACAATCTAAAAAAGAATTTTTAGATTTTAAAGCTGAAATGCCTCATTTTAGACTTGCAATTGGAACTCCTACAAGAGGCACTAAATATAGAATGCCATCAACGAAGGCTCTTGCTGCACATATTGATAACGAAGGGGCGTATTTTACAACTGAAATAGAAGATACTCTTGAAGGGGTTGCGGATAAGCTTTCTTCTTTAAAAAGATATAAAGGACAAAGCGGAGAAGATTTTAAAAGAAGAACAAGATCGGCGGTTAAACGAGGAAAAGAAAGTGCGGTTAAGTCAATTATATCGACAGAAGCGTATTCTATTGTTGATGATGAAAAGTATTACGAAGAGTTGAGACATCAACAGTCTGCAACGAGAGATACTTTTTTGCAAACAGATATTAAAACTGCTGGTATTCTTGGCGAGGTTGCAAAAAAATTAGACTTAACCAGAACAATTAAAAAAGCTAGAAACTTAACAAATAAACAAGTTGAGTCTTATAATCGTAGAATTGACAATCTATTAACAAAGTATCAAATTACATATCAAACTCTTGGAAAACAGGCGGCAGAAAACTTAATGAAAAACGCCGATATTTGGTCAGAGTTAATGATTGAAGAAAAGCAAGTAGACAAAATATTGTCGGACACTGAAAAATATTTTGGTTCGTTTTTACAAATGCGCGGACAGATTGGATTGAGCAGCGATGAGGCAATGCAGCGAAAAACAATGTCTTTTGCTGGTCAGAGAGATGTTGCACTAAGAGGAAAAGTAGAAACCAATCGACATCCTTCGCAGGCACGCAACTATTTGAGAAGAAAAGATCAAACAGTCCGTAGACGCACGGAAATGGTTATACCCGCTGCGATGAAAGACGAAATAGATTATTTTTCCGGATCCGATAAGCAGCTTTATAAAAAGGCCCTTGTTACGAGTGAGGCAGATATTTATGACGCATATATAGGCGCAATCGATGATGCAATTAAAGAAGAGCTCAAAAAACTTCGTGGGCAGAAAGCAAACAAAGGGGTTTCGGAAGAAGAGCTCCAAAAAATGGCAGAAGAGAGAGTCAGAAAAAATCTTCCGGTAATTGCTCCGTCTGTTTTGGACGATATGGGTATTATTAGTGCAAGCGCTGCAAAATCGTTGGATTCTGTTAGGACTGTTGCAAAAAATATTACTAAAGACGAATATAATAAGTTAAATGCAGAGGCGACTAAAAAGTGGCAAAAATTGATTGATTCCGGAAAAACTCCAAAAATGCCACAAGATGAATATATTTCCAATTATATTGCAAAAAAAGCAACTGGACGTTCAAAACTTTCTGATATTAGCATAAATATTGGAGAAAATGGCGGAGTAGATATTTCCGCATTAGAGGATGTCAAGTTCGGAGGACAGGCAAAAACTCTTGATTATAATGAAAATTTAAGAGAAACAAAGCAGGTTCTTCCTGATAATATCGTTAAATTTATGGCGCAAAGACTTGGAATCAGCGGTGCTGTAGATATGATTGGTCGAGCAAAATCTGTTAAAGCGTCTGAAATTCCTCAATATGTTCAAATGATTTTGACAACTTGGGCAATTGAAAATGGTCTTGATGCAAATGGTATAAATCAATTAGCAATTAATGTTCTTGGAAGATCGGTTGTTCAAGGAGTAACGGAAGACGGGAAACTTATAATTGATAACGCACGAGATTTGTGGGATAATTATGATTGGGATAGCGCTCTGAGCAGAATGACTGAAATGGGAATGATCCACAAAACGGCCTCTGGATATTCTCTTGGAAAAGCTGGAGATAAGGCGTTTAGTTTATATGATGTCGTCAATGTTGCTGATGTTTGGAACTCTACGAAAGATGTAAAGACGAGCTATAAGGAAAGTTCTGGCGTGTTTAGAGACATTCAATCAATGTCTACGCGTGCTCAGTCAGAAGGAGAGAAGAAGGCTTTTAACGAATTAAATAAAGAAGTAAAGGCAATGTATGATCCAATGGCTGGTGCCGGTGCAGATGAAGCAAAAAAAGCAAAAGAAGACATTGATAAAATTTTGAACAAAAAAACCGGTTCTATTGTCAGAACTTATGAATCTAAAAAGGACGAAGACAGAGAAAAGTCTGTCCGTAAGTTAAAAAAGGAACACTACGTTCCAAACAAGAAATTCAAAAAAAAGAAAACATATTTAGTTACAATTGGCCCCGGTACGGACTATACAATTGATACGAATACTTTAATGCAAGATGTTGATTATTCTAAAAGCGATGGAATGTTGACCGAAGAAGAATATCAAAAAACTGCATTGGGGAGAATCGAACAAATAACTAACGATATCAAATCAAAAGCTGGCGCAGATGCAAATATTGAGTACGTTATAGATCCCGGGACTGACTTTGGTTTTTCAATGTCTTTTGGAGAAGATGGGAAAGAGGAAGGTGCGACTGGCCGATTCGTGGTTCTTCCGAACATTCAAACTAACTATAGAGTCAACGAACAGGGGGAAAAGTTATATAGCCTTCCTGAATATGCAAAAGATATTAGTTCTTTGGTTGGCGCGATTAATTTGCCCGGAAGTAATCTTGCCGGAGAAAAGGCGCAAGAATTAACGAAATCAATATTTACAACGGCAAATTATGGTAAGAGTTCGTTAAGACAAGCGGCCGAGACAAAGCGCATTGGCGGCTCAAAATCGGTTCACCCTATTGGCATATCTAACGAGCAGATAGAAAGATTGCTACTTGGAAGCGAAGAAGATAAGAAGCGAGCAACTGAATTAATTTCTTCTATTTATGTTAGTAGAGAACTGGCAAAAGAAATGTTGTCAGACAAAACTAGATTTATAGACAAAAATAAAAAATATGATTCTTCTGTTCATGAGAATGCTATTAATGAGGCGTTGAAATATGCCGGAGTAGATCTCTCTGCTCTTTCTGATTCTACTATAGATCAAAAAATAGATGTTCTGCTTGATAGCATTACAGAAGGTGACGGAAGAGCGGTTAAAGGAATTTCTTCTATCATCAACAGATATCCGTCGATTAGTAAACACTCCGCAGCATTCGCAAGCGTTAAAATAGATCCGTCGATGACTGGACTTCAAATGAAGGTTGGCCCCGGTCTGATGAAATTTATGAACGGCGACTATGACGGAGATACAGTTAATCTAATTCTTGGACTCTGGGGTAGCGGCTATTCGATTGAGGCTGCGGCGGAAATGGTCGAGAGACAACGAGAAATAAACGAGCGGGTTTATAAAAAAATGGCTGCTGCCGAAAAGGCAAAATCTGGCGATGATTTTACAATGATTTCCAGTTCTGATGTTGGGAAAAGTGCCGATTTCTTGAATCTGTCTGCCCTCGCAACAAAATTTAATAAACCATATACTGGATTATTTTCTAATATTTCTACTAAAATAAGAGAAGGGCTAAATGCGTCTGGATATGATTATGATATTTTAACCAACGAGTCTTCTGATACAGATTATATTAAAGTTATTCAAGGAGAACTTGTTAGTGTCGTTGGACAAATTCTTGAGCAAGATAGTATTAGCGCAAAGAAAGTAGAAAAAAGAATTCAAAAGAGGAGAGACGCTCTTGATAGAGAATTAACTCAAGAAGAAAAAAATCTCGAACAGCAAACCGTATTAACTGAATTTGAAAATCTTGACAAAATGTTAAGAGATCCGCAATTTTCTTTTTCTGAAATTATAGATAAGATGAAAGAGATGGAACTCTTTTCGGATGATGTTTCGCAGATATCTTCTGTTATTACTTCTATTATTCAGGTTTTAACTAAAAATCTTGGAGATGATAGAAGAGGAAGCATTTATAGCAGATTAGGACTTAATGAAGCAGATCTTGAGAAGGGCGTTCTTAATGCCGATGCTATTAAAAATGCTGGTTCTTCAATTGAATATGCAACTGGTATGAAGATTTTTGGCGGAGAATATGGAAAAGGATTCGCGACATCTCGCGAATTTACTCCGCATATGAAAAATGATGAATATCAGTTATTAAAGTTTGTTAAAGCAGTAGATGAAGCAAATAATGTTCTCAAAACAATGGGAGATCTTATTGACGAAAACGGTAATAGATTTAGTCAATATGGCGAGAAGATTAGGGGAGCAATGGGCGTGCTTAAGCTCGAAGCCGGGCAAGAAGCCGCTAAAACAATAATTGCCGGGAAAGAAAATAAGGCCATTTCTGCTCTTGCGGTTTCTTATGGCGGCCTTGCTTCCGAGGTTGAAGGACTTAAAGAAATTGGTGCTTCTAAGGGCTGGAATACTGTTACTGGATTTGCTTCGCAGCTTGCTCCGTTTGGAAGAATGGGAACAGATGCGGGCTATGGAAATATTTCTTCAAGACTGGATAGAATTTTTGCAAACCAAAATGATTCTGATGAATTTATTTCTATGTCTCAAGAAGAGCGAGCGCGCAGATTTGGGTATGGAGACGATGTTGAATCTTTTGAAAAAGAAAGAGGGACTGTTCTAAGTTCAATCTATGGAACAGCAGCTCACTCGATTTCTCAAGTTTTGTCGGAGGCCTCTCAAAAATATGGCGAAGACATACTTAATCTCGATTCGCTTAAAAAAATAGGGGATCAAGAATTAATTAATCAGTATCAGAAAGCCCTTGATGTTCAAGAAAAAAAGATGAGAATTCTTGGATTTTCAGAGGATGAAATCCAGAAGCAGAGTTTTAAAACTTCTTATTCTGGCGAAAGAAATTTTGAATCTTTATTGAATTTAGTTGGTGGAGAAAAGGGAAAACGATTTATTAACCTTGGAAAACCAGAACAATCGATCATCGGAGAAAATGCTCTTGGCGAAAAATTATATGGGCAAATTGACGCTACTTATATTAGCAAATATTTAGATCAATCTGGCGCAGAAAAAAGTATTTTTAATGTAGTAGATTACAAGAATTTGTCTGGAGAAATTAAACCTGAAAATGTTATTCAGGTATTAACTTACATTGCGTTGTTAAGACAGCTTAAGGCCGAAGTGCAAAAAATGAAGTCTGAAGGAATGTCTGAAAGTGACGCAATAGATGAAATTGTTAGAAAAAATACCGATGCATCTGGAAACCAAAGGTATTCTAAAGAATTTATTCAAAATATTTTAAGTTCTAATGATTTTGCCGGAAAGTTAATCTCGACATCCAAAGGTGTAACTACTCAATATTCAATTCGAGATCCTGGAACGGCATTAATGTCAAAAATTTTATCTGGCAATTTGTCAAATGAAGACTTGAAAACATTAATGTCTTTTGTAACAAAAAATGTTTCAACAACTTCGCAGCTTCCAGCAACCGAAGAATATAAACAAAAGGTTGGAGAAGAAACGACGGTAGCGGAGGCGCAAAAGAAAGAAGAAGAATCTGCTAAAAAAGCAGAAGAAGATAAAAAAGAACTAAAAAAACAATATATTGTTCTCCTAAGAGAAGAAGAGTCTTTGCTTGAGAAAATCGATAAATTAAATCATCAAATTAAAGAGACGCAAGGTCGTGGAGAAGATGTCACGGCTCTTAAAAAGGATTTGTCAATTTATCGTAGAGCAAAAAATGCGGTTCGTAGAAAAATGAGAGCCTCTGAATTTTCTGTTTTGAAAGACGAAAATGGAAATATTATCGATGAGGATATTCTATCTGAACAAGCAACACAGGGCGCGAAAAGAAAGTCTAAAAAATCTCTTCTTGGTATTGGAGACGCAGAGGATACGCTGAAAGCTTTCGAAAGATACGCTACGAAGCGTATGAAGCTGGAAAGTGAAATCGAACAAGCTCAGCTTAAAGCCAATACGACTGTTGGAAACGAAAAAAGAGCTTGGGAGAATGTTGTTGCGTTAAAACAGCGGAGCCTGAAGACATCAGAAGACACCTATGAAATTTTAAAGAAGCAAGCCATTGGAGTAGATAAAGATAGAGCGCAAGAAATTATTGATGCTGTCGATCAGCAAAAAGCAATATTGTCTGCTCAAAAATTTGCTGGAAATCGCGGTAATCGCACAATCTTCGATGTTATTAAGTCCGATATTCAGCGTGCCACGATGCGAATCACCGATTTCGGTCTTGCGGCAAAGGTTCTTAACACTGCTCGTAAAGAGATTCAACAAGTTTATCAGAATATTCTGAAACTCGACGAAGCGATGACCAACCTTCGTATTGTTACCGGTTCTAACACTGAACAAGCGAAGAGTATGATGAATACTTACAACGACCTTGCGATGCAACTTGGTACAACCACACAGGCAGTTGCCTCTTCTGCGGCAGAGTGGTTAAGACAGGGTTATTCCGTTTCTGAAGCCAACGAACTAATCAAGTCTTCGACTTATCTGTCTCGTCTCGGCTTTATGGATATGAATCAGTCTGTTACGGCGCTGACTTCTGTTATGAAGGGCTTCCGTATTGAAGCAGCCGATTCGATGGACATCGTCGATAAACTGACGCAACTCGACGCGAAATACGCAACAACGGCTGGCGATATTGCTACGGCACTTTCGAGAACCTCTGCGGTTGCTCGTGAGGCTGGACTTGATCTTGATCAGACAGCGGCTGCGCTGACTACGATGATTGATGTGTCGCAGCAGGACGCAAGCAGCGTGGGTAACGCTTTCAGAACGATTCTTGCGAGATACGGAAACGTTAAAGCAACTGCGTTTACTTCTTTGGTTGGTGACTCTGATGATATTGATGATGCTAATGGTTCTATAAACGATACCGAAAAGGTGCTTGGAGCGATTGGGATTAAAATCCGTTCGTCTTCGAGCGATATGCGCGATTTTGATGACGTTATGGACGAACTCGCTGATAAGTGGGTGACTCTTACTGACGTCGAAAAGAATGCCGTTGCAACAGCACTCGCGGGCACGAGACAACGCAACCTTTTCAACGTACTTGTTTCCAATTACGATACATATAAGCAGGCAATTTCTGAATCTGAAAAAGCCGAAGGAACTGCTGCTCGTAAAATGCAAGCGTATAATGAAAGTATCGCTTATAGCATTAATCAACTTTCTGCTGCTTGGGAAGGTTTTACTCAAAAACTTGAAGCAAGCGGAGCGGTAAAAACATTCTTTACTGGGCTAACTCTTTTAATTAAGAATCTTGGAACTGCACTTTCTCAGGTTTTGTCTACGGTTGTTTCTCTTCGTTCTTTCAAGTTGACAACCGACCTGAAACGTCTTGCTGATTTCTTTGGATTTGAGTCTTCTGAAGGAAATGGTCGATGGCAGACAAAGAAGGAAAAAATTGCATCTTGGTTTAGCCCGAACCGTATGACACAACAAGCGGCGCAAGAAAAAGAGAAATATGAACAACAAAGAGCAGATACAAGTGAAAAGCGGTCTCGAAACGAAGTTGTCAATTCTAACAACAAGGTCGTTGATGCGTTAAATAGAAACGCTGAAGCCCTTGATAGAAACAGCAACGCTCAAAATGCTAAACAAGCGGCGCAATCTGCGAAACCAGATATCGGATCTAACTATTCAATGGGCGCCCGTGGAATTGAGCAAGGAACATTAAATGGGAAGCGTGTTTATAAGGCAGCAAATGGACAGTGGAAATATTACAACAATAGGTTAGTAACTTCCGGGGCTGAAAATATAAAAACAACAACCGCTACTCCTCAAAAAACATTAGAAAATGGACTTCAACCTAAAGAAACAGATGTCTCTCGACACTGGCTTCTTGGATTAACAGGATCAACGGTAAGTGGGGCCGGTTATTTTGCCGCGAAAAAGGCGCGGAAAAACATTCCACTATTAGAGCAACAGATAAAAGATCTTGAAGCAACCGGAAACTTTGACGAATCAACACAAAGTGGACTTGCGAACACATGGGAATTACAAGAGTTAAAAGATCAATTAGAAAAAGATCAGAACACCTTAAAATCTCGAGACGTTAGAGTTCAAGAGCTCAAAGCCAACTGGAAGCAAGGTGCAATTAGAGGGGTTGGAACAGGTTTGACGGCTGGTATTATTTCTGGAATGTCTGCGGAAGGCGATATTCAAGATAAATTAGTAACTGGCGCCACAACCGCTATTACAACCGGCTTACTCAGCGCAATTCCTGGAGTTGGAACGATTCTTGGCCCAATTCTTGGCCCTATCTTGGGTGGCTTCTTCGGCAAAGAGATTAACAAACTTCTCAAGGCAGACGAGACGGCTCGCAAGGAGCGTGTCGAAGATGCTAAAAAGCAGCTTGAAGCGATTAACGGAATCGGAAATTCTGTTACTGGTTTGATTGATCTTAATAAAAAAGATCAAGCGCTATGGGATTCCGACGACTGGAAACAGTTTAATGAACAAGTTGAAACAATCAACGAAGCTCTTGAAAAATCGGAGCTCGGAGATAAAATAATCAACCTTGGTGACAGCACGCAAACCCTTTCGGAATATTTCGAAGAAGCAGCAAGAACCGGAAATAAAGATATGCTTGCCCGTGTTGAAGCGGAGAGAATTCGTTTTGAAGCTGAAAAGACATATACGGCAGGAGAACAGGATCGTTATGATCTCCAAAAAGAGATTAACGAGAATCAAAAGAAACTCGCAAATCTTGATGATGACGAGATATCGAAAAAGAAAGAACTTACTGCAGCAATCAAGGCAGCAAAGGCAGAAATTGAAGACTATTCCGAAGCCCTGAAGAAGGGTTATATGCAAGCATCGTTTTACTCTTCTGGAGTTGGCACAATGGAGTCTTATGACATTGGGAACGCAACGCTTGATAGAGTAATTATGCAAATTGCTCGCGAATGGGCAAAGGACAGTCCTGATATTTTTGCTGGAAATCAGCTGACGAGCGACGCTCGTTCTGATATTATTTCGTATCTGCGCGAACAGTCTGGTTATTCTTCGCTGTTTAAAAACGACACGAAGAATGTTCGAGACATGTTGAATGCAGAGAAAGCTGTCGAGAATCTTAGAACTACGCTCGGTATGTCTCAAAAGCAGCTAAAAGAATTTGCTAACAGTAAAGACCTTTCTGAAATTGCCGATAAATTCGGTGCAACTGAGGATGCTCTCTATAAAATTATCGACCAAGTTAACCTTGTTGATGAAGATGGAATTTCAACTATTGCTCACGCAATGAATATGACGGTCGAACAGTTTAGAGAGGCAAATTCCGAAGGCGCATTTGACTGGTTGACTACCGATGTTGCAATTGGCGGCCTCGACAAACTTAATGAGAAGCTTGCGACGTTTAACGAACTTTTGCTTGCGGCGTCTGAAAACTCGCTGTTCTCACAGGAGAACATTAACAAGATTGTTAGCCAATATCCAACGCTGCTCAAAAAGATCGACGAAGAAACCGGAAAAATTTCCGTTTCTATGGACAATGTTCAAGAAAATCTTGTCGATATTCTTGCCGGTGGAGAAAGTCTGCGGAAGGTATATGCAGGATTCTTTTCAAGAGATATTGCTATGAACCCAGAAAAATGGGATGTGTTTATCTCTTCCATTAGAGAAAACATTGAAAAAGATTCTGCGCTTGACGGTTTCAGAGATGAAATTTTCAAGCAAACAAACTATTCCGGATTTCTTAAAGTTTACGAAGAACACAAGGACGAGCTCGAATCTTATAATCAGAGCTTTATTGAATACGCGAAGAGCTTGTTTTCAACCGATGTTTTTGACACGCAGCAGGAGATTCTGACAAAGTATGCGACAAGCACATTAGAAACAGAGATTTCTAATCTTGAATCAATTCGAGATTCTCTTGATGAGGTTAATAAACAACGCGAAAAAGAAATTGAGTTGATTAAAGCAAAAGAAGCTCTTGAAAATGCGTCGAAAGAAAAGAAACGCGTATATCGTGCCGGTGTCGGATTTGTCTATACGACAGATCAAGAGGCGGTTAAATCTGCTCAAGAAAAAGTCGACGAATTGGAAAGACAGCGTGGTAAAGATGACATTCAGTATCAAATCGACTCGTTGCAACAGCAGAAGGAAATTCTTGAAAACATTAAAGATAATGAGCAATTAAAAGCACTACAAAAAACCGCAAAAGAGACATTAGAGGCTCTCGGCGTAAATGGCGCTCTTGTTACGGCTATTTTGAGCGGAAGCAAAGAAGAATTTAATGCGGCTATTAAAGCGGGTCTTGATAAAGATATTGGTGAGAAAGCAGCGGATGTTAATAATGAAATCGTTTCTGGGAAAGAAAATGAATATTATAAAGCAAAAGCTGAATTAGACGCATTCCAACAAGGAAAGGTTGTTACAGGATATAACAAGAAAAAAGATAAAAATGGTAATGAGGTGGATGATTATACCAGTCCAATAGTAAGAGATATGACACCACAAGAACTTGAAACATATGGAGGAATGACACCAAAACAACTTTCTGAAAATAAAAATTCTCCATTTTATTCTGCCGGCGAAGAGAACGAGAAACGACTTACCGGGAAAGTAGAGAGTGCTATAACTGCATGGGGAGAAGTAGATAAAACAGCAGAAGACAAAGTTGAAAAACCAACAGAGTTGTTCGAAGAACAGGATTATAAAACAAGTTTTCTGATGTCAAATCCGCAAGATAATTACGACAATAAAAAAGATGGTTTTTATGGTTTGTTTTCGGTTTCTAATAAGCCGATAATAGATATATCTGATAGGATTGATGGAAATATTAAAAAGTTTAGATATGCTTTACAAAACGCAGACGGCACAATGGGAAATTGGGAAAGCTTTAGTTTTGATGTCGCAAAAGACGGTAGTGTTGAAGAACAAATTTCCAATCTAAAAGGGCCTGCGGTTATTGCGAATCTAGATGATCGTCCAAATACTGTTTTTTACAAAGGGGCTGATGGTTCATATTATCATATGTATGGACTAGATAATACAATGAATCAACTTAGCGAAGGCAAAGCTGCCGGAAACTCTACAAAACTCTGGGCTTGGAAATTTGTAAATGGAGAGCCTTATATTTTAAATGTTCCGTCTGGAGTTTCTTCAGAAGTAAATCGGACCAACACCAATAGAGGCCGAGAATTAGCTGGTTATCCAGAAGCGACTTATGCTTCCGGTACGCTTTCAGCTCCCGGTGGTCGTTCCCTGATCAATGAAAACGGTCTTGAATCCATTATTACTCCTTCTGGCACAATCACTTCTCTTCCTGCTAAATCCGGAATCATTCCTGCTGATCTCACTCGTAATCTGTGGGCTCTCGGCGAGGTTGCTCCTAACCTTATTGCTCGTCTTGGTGGTAATAGCCTCCAGACCAACAATTCTAATTCTTCTACTGACAATTCGATCAATATTCAAAATCTTGATGCTACATTTAACACGCAGAGCGATTTCGATGGACGTCGCTTCTTGACAGATCTTCGTAATCAGGTTATCTTGACTGCGAACAATCACTAAAAACAAAAAGAGGGTTGTGGTGAGAAATTGTCACAACTCTCTCTATGTTGGAGGATTTATGAAATTTAACAAAAAATTAACAATTCTAATTTGGGTTCTTTCGTTCACTTGGGCGCTTCCGACAACTCTTGCCGGGTGCGTCGTTGCGTTATATCTCCGACTTCGTGGAAATAAACCGAAAAGGTTTGGCCCGATTTTTTACTTTCCGATCACAGAAGATTATGGACTGAATCTCGGTCCTTTCATCCTCGTCCCTAAAAATACTGACTTTTACTTAAACGCGCACGAACTTGGGCATCACCTTCAAGCGTGTTTCCGTTATGGGCCTTTCACTGTTTTTGTTGTCGCAATTCCGAGCGTTATTCGTTTTTGGTTGAGAGAGCAGAAAACATATGACGGGAAGCTTTTATATGCCTGCCTGCTCGTAATCGCAATTTATATTGTAAGCGCAGCTTTGAGTTGGATTGGATATTTCACGAAAATTGTCGCACTTGCGTTTATCGGATTGTTTCTGACAATTTATGGAATTATTATTCAGATCTGGTTGAACAGGTTCGAAGTTCCACAATATAAAGACGGGAATTATCCATTATATGATGATGCGTGGTTTGAGGGAGACGCGACTCGAAAGGGAAGTGATTTTATGAAAAAGTATTTTAACGAAGAGGTGAAGAGGTTTTGGTAAAATATAATTATGATTTGTCAAATTATGATTATGTTTTGAGCTTCGACCTCGCAAAACAAAAGACCGGATGGGCACTTGTTAACATTAAGTCAAACAGGGTCGAAATGTCCGGGGTAATAATCTTGAACGAAAAAGTAGATTCTGTTTGGCTTGATATATACGATAAAATCGTAGGTGTTTTGGAAGGGGTTAAAAGACATTGTCAAAATTTGAAAAAGAAGTTTTTCGTATTGAAGGAAAAGCTCCCGAATCAGGCTGGAAGATTTACGACAATTGCATCACTCCAGGGGTTGGCGCAAGTCCACGCAATTTGGGAGCTCGCCTGTGAAAAGTCGGAGGTGGAAGTTTATGATTTCGACGGCGTTCATTCTGTTAGCGTTAAAGCTTTCTTTAAGAGAAGATACGAGGTTGAAAAACCGCAAAAGGAAGACATTGCGAAATTAGTTTGTGAAAATTATTGTTTTGACATTGGAGACAGTCCGTTAGATATTACTGACGCAATCGCTTGTGTTCAAACATTGGTTGAGTATAAGTGGAACGAAGATATAAAAGATAAAATTAAAGAACTCAAAAAAGAACAAAAAAGTTATAAAACAGATAAAAAGAAAAATCAGATCGCCGAAGAAATTCAGCGGTTGGAAAGGCTTGAGGTTTAAATATGGAAAATATTGGATTATATTTAGGTATTGGTGCTGTCGTTCTCGCCTTTCTTTCGTATCTTGTGCCGCAGATTATTAAGTTCTGTAAGATGTCTAAAGAAGATAAAAGGAAGCTTTTATTAACATACCTTGCAGGACTCGTAACAATGGCAGAAGATAAAATTGGCGCGGGGCACGGCGCAGAGAAGCTGGCAGAGGTTGAAAACTATTTTAAGACCAATGCCGGACTTTTCTATAAAATGATTTTGAGGGTTTTCGGAAAGGAAAATCTGAAAGGTCTAATCGAAGAAGCGCTTGCGCTTGTTAAGAAAAACTTTGAAAAATGATTTTATTATAAGGAGGAACGAAAATGATTTCACTGGTTAATGCTAAAAGAAATGCGGACAGTTATACCGTTCTTTTGATGATGGAGAAGTCAGACACACTTGATATGCTTCCGAACAAAGAAAGACCGCTCTCTCCAAAATATTACAGAGTTATGACTAACTACGGAGTTCCGGCGATGGGATCTCTTGCGATCAATTATGCCATGCAGGAACAGTATATTTATGGAACAGACGGCTGGTCGGAAGCAACCCCGGAAACAATCCTTGGAATTTTAAATGCTGTTGAAAATAAAACCTATCTTCCCGAAGATGGGCTTGACGGATATAACAAGGTAGTTGTTGAAGTCCCGCAGCTTGACACTTCCGACGCGACTGCGGTTGCGGGCGATATTTTGATTGGTAAGACAGCATATGTAAAAGATGAGAAGGTGACCGGAACTCTCGGCACTCAAATGAAGACCGCGACCCCGAGTTCGGCTTCTCAGACTATCGCTCCTGATACAGGAAAACTGTTGAGTTCTGTCGTCGTTGAAGCGGCGCCTCTTGATGCAGCTAAAACCGTTACTGCTGGAACGACTGCCCAAACAGTGTCTCCGACTACGGGCAAGCTCGGTATTAAATCGGTGACCATTAATCCGACTCCGAGTTCTGCTAAAACCGCGACTCCGACGAAGGATTCGCAGACAATTTCTCCCGATACTGGGAAGCTGCTTTCAAGCGTTACTGTTAATCCGATTCCGGACGAATATATTGTTCCGGCTGGATCGCAGACGATTACCACAAACGGAACGGTTAATGTAACAAATCTGGCAAGCGTCGTTGTGGACGTTCCGAACAAAACTTCCGAAATTACGATTACGGAAAATGGAGTATATAATGTAAAAGCTGGAGAGGTTGGATATAGTAAAATTACTGTTAATGTTCAAGCTCCTTCCGGAGAGTAAAAGATGATGATTGAATGATTACACATACTTTGTCGTTCAAGATATTTATTAAATATTCATAAAAAACAAAAAGAAAGGGGTCCCGAAACTTGAAAATTAAATTTTCAATTGGTCCCGGCAAAACTCTTGCTCCCGGAGTTTCGCAGGCTCCCGACTTACAATATATCAAATCTAAGTTTTTTTATATTTCAACGTCTGAAGATGGCATTGCTCCACAGGCGGCAAATGGAGCTCCTGAAAAAATTGAAAACGCAAATGTTATGTCGGTTGTCGACGATAATCTCCGCTCTGTTATCGGTCTTTTCAATTTCGAAAACGTTGAAAACAACGGAAAAATTATAACAACTGCGGCGGCGCAAGGAATTTCAAACGATGACCAATCTCTATATTCAATTTCTATTTATAAAAAAGAAATTTGGTATAATCGAGAAACTGGAAAGCCGGTTGAACAAGACGTTTGGACTCCGGTTGTGCTGGAGGACGCCTCTGGCACGATCAGAGATTTTAATATTGGAAACAATCGTTATTATAAATACGTTTTCAGACTTGTTGAAAACAAAGTTGATGGGAATGTTGAATATCAGTCTGGGATTATTGTTCCGATTAAAACAAGTTGGCAGGGGTGGTCAATTACGGAGCTTCACGAAACGGACGACCCAAAAGTGTTTACAGCAGCTCCAAAGGATGTTTGGAAATTTAAGTATAATATTTCCAATGGAGCGCAGACGCAAAACGTTGCCAAAACACAGCAAGACACGCTGTCTCGCTACCCGATTTTTAGCCACGGTGTGAAAAACGCAGTTGGTGGAAGTGTCACCTGTCTGCTTGGTCGCGAAATGATTAACGCGGATTATACAAACAAAGAGTGGGTTTATGAACAAGACCCGAACACATCTGAGCCGAATTTTGTCTGGAGAGAGAGCGGTGGACCGTTTGAAAATCTGGGTGGTTATCGTGAGCGTCTTGGAAGAGTTCAAAACTTCTGCGGCACAAATCCCGATTATCTCTCCGCCTCGGTTCTCGGTTTCCGCAATTTGACATCGAACGAAGCAGTTGATATGCTTGACAAGTGGCGCGATGTTTGTTATTCAGGAAATCCGAAGCTATTAAAAGATCAGAAGGGTCAAACTTTTATTATTCAAATTACCGATCCGAGCAATACAACGAACGAATCTTGGGAGAAAATGCCAGAAGAAATTTCGTTCAGTTGGATTGAGATCGCCGATGCAAAAGACTGCCGTATTATTCAGGCAGAATAACAGAAAGGGGGCGGCATTATGCCACAGATTTCTAACCAAATCAAAATGGGATCTGGCGAAAATTATAAGTATATCATTGACGGGAAGAATGCCGCCGTCGGCGATATTGAAAAGTATTTAAAAATTTCAGAGATTAAAAAGGTTATTGGAAGAAAGACGATTTACCCTCGATTCCGTATTTTTGTTTTGAATCCGGACGAAACGGTAAATTATCAGCTTCCAAACGAAGACATTTTGTCCGGCGGTTCGTATAGCGAAAATTATCAAAACGGTTCTCGCCGGACATTGTCTTTTTCATTAAACAATCAAGAAGGAAAATACACTCCGTCAATCAACAATTTATGGGTAGATACGAAGGTTCTGCTCGATGTTGGGCTGGAAGTTCCGGACGAAAATCTGATTATTTGGTTTCACAAGGGTATTTTTGTGATTACTTCTGCGAATCCATCAAAGTCGACGGAAACCAAAACAGTGTCGATAAGTTGCGCCGATAAGTTCGAAATTTTGAACGGAAAACGCGGCACGGTTGGAACGACGGTCGAGATTCCTCCCGGTATGCTAATCAAAGATGTCATTCAAGACATTTTGTGGTATGACAGTGGAACGGGCGATGTTCTCGACCCGACTCCGTTCTTTTATCACCCTGCATTTGAGGGAAAGGTAACACCGATCACGATGACACTATCTGCCGGGTCGAATTATGGGAATCTGATTACGCAGATTGCGGACGTTCTATCTGCGGAGGTTTTTTATGATTCCTACGGACAATTAAATTTCGTCCCGACCGTTGATGTGATTTCCGACGGAGACAAACCGAACCTTTATGATTATTCAATTGAAAATCTGCAAAACGAAAACTTTTCAATTGATCTGAACTCTTTCGTTAACTGCGTTTATGTTGTGGGAGCGAATGTTAATGGGCATACTTGCACAGCGGTTAAAAAGAACGAAGATCCGACTTCTCCAATTTCGATTGGAAGAATTGGACTTCGTGTCGCCGATGTGATTAATGACTCCAATATTACGACAGACCAATTGGCAGAAGAACGGGCAGAATATGAATTGCGGAAAAAGATTATAGCGGAAAGCACGTTGAGTAGTTCTGTTATGTTTAATCCGCTTTTAAGTGTTAATAATATAGTAACATATACCGACGAGGAAGATTTCGATATGAAGCGAGAAAGATTTTTAATTCAGAGCATTTCCTTTAATTTGGGATACGATGGATTGATGTCGTTGAGCGTTTCGAATATAAACAATCTTCCGTTCGTATACTAACGGAAAGGAGACAATATGGCAGATACTAACAGTGCTTTAACCAGCGAAAGTGGTTGCATTGCGGCACTTCCAACAAAAGCAATGCGAATTGCAATGGAAAATAAAGGACTTCTTAGCAAAGCTGGAGCCCTTTATTGTGGGACGGGAAAAGTAAACACCGTTACGTTAAATGTTTTGTCGGAAGATGGCAATACCACGGAAACAGTAACATATAATGTTCCGGTAACAATTGCCGTTAATCCTCCACAGGGCGGAGTAAAAAACGGAGTAACTTACGGAATTCAATTTAGTGTGATTGATAATAATGTTACAAGCGCGGTTTTAGTTCCGGTTCAGCCGAAATAAAAAATATAAAAAGAGAGGTAAAATAAATGGCGATTTCAATTCTTAATTATTACGAGCAGCCAGACGGCAAGAATCTGATGATTATGGCAGATGACCTCTACGAGAGAAATCCGGGAGAAGCTCCAGACGATAATATGCCAATGGACCCGACTAATTATGCGATTTCGCAGAATCTTGGTGTTCCGGCAGACGGTTCAATTACGATTGTTAGAGATTTCGACGAAGATAAAAAGGTGAAGACCGTTACCAATGTTTTTAAGGAAGGCGAATGGAAAGATTCTACTGAAGGTGGCGGAAGCGGAGAACAGAGCGGCGCAATAAAAATAATTGAGAGAAGTATAAAAGAAATATCAGACGAAGATTTAAAAGGGCTAACAAAAATTGGAAAATGTGCTTTTTATAGTTATACTGGTCTGACGAGCATCTCGATACCGAGTAGCGTGACGAGCATCGGTAGTGATGCGTTCGATGATTGCGCCGATCTAAAGAGTGTCACGATAGGGAATGGCGTGGTGAGCATTGGCAATTGGGCGTTCAAGGGGTGCGGTAATCTGACGAGCGTCACGATTCCGGATAGCGTAGAAAGCATTGGCGAATGGGCTTTCCGTTCTTGTTGGTCCTTACCGAGCGTTACGATACCGGATAGCGTGACGAGCATCGGCGAGAGAGCATTTCAGAGTTGTCAGAATCTTTCTTTTGTCAAACTCAGTTCCGCGATTCCGCCGCTTCTTGGCTCTAATGTTTTTGATGACACGGCCGCAAATTTGCAGATTGTCGTTCCAAAGGGTTCTCTCGATATTTATAAAACAGAGACTAACTGGAGTGCATATGCAGATAAAATGGTGGAGGCGGACGAATGATTACATTAAATAATTTTACAAAATTGGACAACAACCAATATCAAATGGTTTTGTCTATGAAAAAGACAGATTCAGTTGAAGATCTACCTTCCGAGACCCGTCCAATGAATTCGGAATATTTCGCAGTTACCGTCGATTATGGTGTGCCAGCATACGGATCGGTTGTAATTAAAGAAGGTGGAGAAATTCTGACATATTCTGCTAACAAGTGGGAAAAAGCTGGAACGGCAGGAGACATTAAACTGAAAGAACTTTCTGTTAAAGAAAACGGAGAATATCTGCCGGAGAGTGGTTATGTTGGATTCAACAAGGTCGTGGTAAATGTAAAGAAAGAAATGCCCGTTAAAGGGGATGCAATAATACTCGACGGAAAGCGGTATCGAGTACTGGAAGTTAATGATAATGTTGCGGAATTATACGGATTATATACCATAACGGCACAAAATCCGAGCATAATTTATTTTGGTTCGGAAACAGATACTTATTTAAACGAAACATTTTATTCTGAACTCCCAAAATTAATTCAAGATGCGATTATTGAAAAATATATTGCGGAAGATAGTTTTCGTGTATATTTCAACGAAAATGAATGTGATTATTATTATAAAAATAATTCTGAAGTTCAATATATTAAGAAACTAAAAGACGCATATAATCCAGAACAACAAGGGCTTAGAAAATGTTATTTAATTTCACTTTCTACAATACTTAAATATTGTAATGCCACAACAGATATGACTGCTCAAAATACATCCTTTACAGAAGAAATAATGGATCAATTAACTCCCTTTGATGATTCAGAAACAATTGTCTTCAACACAGAGGCGGACAGCGCAGATTATCATGCCGGTGTTGTTTTACAATATAGCAAAACCACAAAAGAGTTTTCTGTATATTATGAGGGCGACGGTTCTATGCCTGCTTGCCCCGCTTTTCAAATCGATCTTTCAAAGGTTTCTTGGACAAAATCTGAATAATTCAAAAAAAAATAAATTTAAAATAAGAATACTATAAAACTGATTATTAAATAAAGGAGGGCGAATATGGTTAGGGGAACGACGCCGACGATTGTTTTTTCGTCAAAATCCATAAAAAAAGAAGAAGTTACCGACGCCGAGTTTACCTTTTCTCAAAAAGGTCGAGTAGTTTTGACCAAAGAAATGTGCACCGGAGATGAATCGTTTGTCGTCGTTGACGGCGGTATTTCCGTTACACTTTCTCAAATTGAAACATTAATGTTTGACGCGAGAGTCCCACTAATTGCTCAGCTTCGAGTAGAGATGGGTAGCCTTGTTATGGCAACCGCGCCGTCTAAAATGGTGGTCGAAGAATCCCTTGATGGGGGTGTAATAACATGAAAAATTGTAATAACAAAAATTACTGTATTTTGAACGGTGCGTGGGATGAAATTTATGTTAGAAATTGGGAATGTGACACGGAAATGTCCGATACATCTGTTCGTCCTGTTCAAAATAAAGTTATCAAGCAGTATGTTGATGAAAAATTCAAAGAGCTTTCAATTGGCGGAGTGGAGCAATATCCTTCGGAAAGTTTGTTTCCGGAAACTGGAATTGAAAAATCTCTTTATTACGCAATAGATTCAGAATCAACGTTTGTTTGGGACAAGTCGGCTCTAAAATATGTAAAAATTAGTGGGTCTGACGATGTAGATATAATTGAAATAAACGGTGGAACCCCAAATTCCCCGTGAATTTAAATCTAATTTTTTAGAATAGGAGAGTGCTTATGGCAGAAAAGACACTTAACACGAGAATAGTCCTTAAACACGGGACTACGGCAGAGTGGGCAGCATCAACCCTTCAGCTTAAGCTTGGAGAAGTAGGCGTTGACACCACTCTTGGCATTTTTAAAATTGGTGATGGTACAAAGACTTGGTCTGAAATTGTTCCATATTATGCGACAATGGCAGATGTTATCAAGGAAATTGACAAGAAAGTTGCGAACCTTCACGCCACACAAATTTTCGAAGCAACAGTAGCAAACGGAGGCGATCACGCCGCCGCAATTGCTACGGCTGTCGGAGAAACCGCTCTTGGAAAGGGCGATATCGCAATTGTTAAAGAGGCAATCGCTGGAACTGCTTACGAGTATACCGCATATGTTTATGACGGCGCTGCTTGGAAAGCAATGGATGGAAATTACAACGCAGAAAATGTTTATTTTGACAAGGACCTTATTACGACAAGCGCGATCGGTAATATTACTCTGACCAACGGTCAGGCAACAATTGCTGCTACTGGTAAAAATCTGAAACAGGTTTTTGATACCATCTTCGTAAAAGAGTCCAATCCTACTGTTACACAACCATCTGTTAGTATTTCTCTTACTGGTGCAGGAGCAAAAGAGGTCGGTACTTCCGTCACTCCTTCGTATTCTGTTACTTTCAATAAGGGTAAATATAGTTATGGTCCCGACACTGGTATTACGGCCACATATGAAGTAACCGATACCAATGGCGGAAGCGCTACTGGCGCAACCGGAAGTTTTGATGCATTCACTGTAGCAGAAGATACAAATTATCACGTGAGTGTTACCGCTACTTATGGCGCTGGCGCTACTCCTGTTACGAATGTCGGAAATCCGAAAGTAGATCTTGCTATCGCGGCTGGTACCAAATCTGCCAATTCTTCTTCTATCACTGGTTATAGAGGTTGGTTCCAGGGTTATTACAATGGAACAAATGCTCTTGCAGATCCTACCGCCATTACTTCGGCGCAGCTTAGAGCATTTGGTGTTCGTAATGGCAGTTTTTCTACGCCTATGAATACTACTCAAATGAAGCAGATGTTCTTCGCGGCTCCTGCTGGAGTTGTTAAGAGTATTGGCGTAGCTAACGCTGTCAATGGCGCTCCGCAGACAGTTCTTAAGACGACGGTCAGTATTAATGGCGCTAATAATTATGCGGCAGCTGATTATGATCTGTTCTATGTTTCTAACGCCGTGGCCGAAGGCGGAGATTCAAAATGGAATATAACGGTCACGAAGTGAGAGAAAGGAGAATATAACATATGACACGTGAAGAATTTTTTGATAGTCTTGCTGCTGGTGCTAAATGGGATGTTGGCGTTTCTATTGCGCGCACAAACCCGCTTCCTCTTGATTCGAACTCTGTTTTTGAATCTTACACGGCATTAACAACCTATGCAGGATCCAATCCTCTTGCGTACCCCGGTCAGATTGTTGCGGTATTGGGTACTGGAGAAGATCCTATTGCCGCTTATCTGATTAATACAGTTGGTGCTGGCGCGGTAATTACGAAGCTTGCGTCTTCTACTCCTTCTGGTGATGTCACGAAGGATATTATCAATCTGCAGAATGCAGTTGTGAATATCGTTAATGGCACAACCGTGGTTGGGGAAGCTACGAAAGCAACGCAGGATGGCAATGGAAAGGTTATTTCTGATACTTATGCTACGAAAGAGGCTTTTAGTCAAGTAGAAGGCGATGTCGCAAACGCAGAAGCCAATATTGAAGAACTTCAGACGGGACTTGCTGGCGTAAAGACAACGGCGGATAACGCAATGCCGAAAGCTGGCGGTGATTTCACTGGTGCTGTTACTGTTCTAGCTCCTACTGCAGATACCAACCCTGCTACTAAGAAATATGTCGATGACGCTATTGGTGACATTACTGGTTTTGATTATCAGGTAGTTGAAAGTTTCGATCAACTTCCCGAAACTGGCGAAAAGGGTATCATTTATCTTGTTCCGGATGCTCACGGTGCGCAGGACGCTTACGATGAATATATCTGGGTTGGAGACAAGTACGAAAAAATTGGCAATACAGACGTAAATCTTGATGGTTACGTAAAAGGGACTGGTCTTACCGCAGATAAGATCGTTTTGGGTTCTGGTGATTCCAACGTAAAGGCAAGCACCTACGGTGTTGCTACTGCGGTGACGGCTGCTGATGAAGCTAATCTGCCGACAAACAAAGCTGTTGCTGATTATGTGGCTACCGCAAAATCCGAAGCCATTACTGCTGCTGGAACGGCAGCGGATGAAAAGATTGCCGCTTCCAAGACAGATATTCTCGGTGATGTGGATAAGAAACTTGCTGATTATGTGACGAACACCGCTCTTGATGAAAAGGGCTATATTACGAAGGAAGTGGCGGATCTCGTTAATTATACAACAACGACAGATCTGAATACTGCTCTTTCAAAAAAGGCCGATCAGACCACGGTCGATGCTCTCCCGACTGAAGATAAGGTAAAGTCCCTTATTGCCGCTGGCACCGCTGCCGAAGCTGGTAAGGTTTCAAACGCGCTGACGTTTGGTGGAAAGACGTTCGATGGTTCTGTTGCGGAAGAAATTACTGCGGCAGATCTTGGTGCTCTGACTTCTGTTCCTCTCGCAACGAGCGAAGCAATTGGTGGTTTCAAGACCGGATATGCTGACGCAGGCAACAAGGTCGGAGTTCAGATTGATGCTGATACTCAAACTGCGTTTGTTGAAGTTCCTGCCGCTCTTGTTTATGGGGTGCTGGCCGATGGTGGTCTGGAAAAGACCGGAAACGATTTTGGAATCAAGGCAAGCGGCGTTGTCGATTCAATGATCGCTAACGTAAATGTTAACAAGCTTGTTCAGACAGAAGGAGATGAACTCATTCTGGATGGCGGAAAAGCTTAATCATTAAAAAAACAAAAGTTTCGTGGCCACGGGGGATTTTTCTTTCGTGGTCATAAAGAGATAAATATGACAAAATTATCTACTCCGAAAAATGTTAAAATATCTTTAGTGATGGAATATTAACTTTTGATTCTGTTCTAAATGCTACAAGTTATGATATTTTAACAAATAAAACGGTTATTAGAAATAGTGGAGGAAATATGGCAGAAAAAACATTAAAAACAAGAATCCAATTAAAATATGATGAATATGCTAATTGGGCTAAAAACGACCCCGTTCTTAAAAAGGGTGAAATGGCGGTTACGGTTATTCCAACCGGCACATCCGTCGAACAAACCACTCCACCTGCAATTATGTTCAAGGTGGGAGATGGTACAAAGAAGTTTAGTGCACTTCCGTGGACAAGCGCTCTTGCGGCAGATATTTACGCGTGGGCAAAGAAAGCAAGCCCAGATGTAGCTGATTTCAGCGCTGTAATTTCGGCTGCTCGCGATGGGCTTATTAGTGCCGATAGTGTTGTTAAATCAATAAATAGTCTCAAGGGAGACGTAACACTTGAGAAGGCAACAGGCGAAACTCGTCTTGTTATTGATAAAAATGGGCAAAAGATTACTCTCGCGCTTACTTTTACTGAAGCGGAAGCAGCCTCTCTTGCTTCTGGTATTACGAGCACTAAGGTTGAGACTTATGATGCTTATGCTACAAACAAGCAAGACAAGATTGACGTCGATCATAAACTCTCTCATGAACTTGTAAGCGGGCTTGGAACCGCAGCAACGGCAAATGCTGATGATTTTGATACTAAAGGAGCGGCCGCTAATGTATTAGGAACTTCATCTGATACTGCTGCCGAAGATACCGTTTATGGCGCAAAGAAGGCTGCGGCTAACGCACAATCTACTGCTGACTCGGCAAAGACAACTGCAGAAGCTGCTCTTCCGAGTGCTACATTTGACGAATTCAAAACCGCGAATGACACGGCTCTTGCGGGAAAGGTAGATAAAACCACTACCGTTAATGGACATGCGTTGTCTGCGGATGTTACGATTTCTAAAGCCGATGTCGGTCTTGGTAATGTTGAAAACAAGACGCTCGATACTACCGTTACAAGCGGTTCTGGAAATTATATTACTTCCGGAGCAGTAAAGACAGCTATTGATGATGCTATTAGTGGCGTAACACAGTTTGACATTGTTAAATATGATAGTTTCGACGAACTTCCTGCAACCGGTAAAAAAGGCATTATTTATATTGTTCCTGATAATCACGGAGCGCAAGATGCTTACGATGAATATATTTGGAACACAGCAGTTACGCCTCCGGCGTATGAAAAAATCGGCAACACTGACGTTAATCTGACAGATTATGTTAATACGCTTGCCGGAACTGCGAATAGCGGTGTTATTACTAACCTTACAAAATCTGGTAATACGCTTACCGTAACCTCAAAGAGTCTTGCGACAACTGCTCCTACGGAAAGCGGAAATGCTCTTGCGTTTATTGACAGTATCTCACAGGCTGCTGATGGTAAAATTACAGCCACGAAGAAGACGGTTTCCGATGTTACAACCACCGCCAACGGTCTTATGCTCGCCGCCGATAAATCAAAGCTTGACGGAATTGCCGATGGTGCTACGAAAGTAACGGACGATACCGTTTCTGGCTGGGGATATATCAAGACTTATACAGATACTAACCAGACTGTAAAGGTTGGAACAACTACGTTTGGAGCTGACGACGCTGTTGAATTTGTTGCCGGATCTAATGTAACAATTACTCCAAGTGCCGCAGATAAAACGATCACGATTGCTGCTACGCAAAAATCCGATGCCGCAATTAATACCTTAATCGATACAAAGCTTACAGCATATACAGATGCTCATCCTGGTGTTGACAAAGTTGGTACGGTTACCGAAGTGTCTGCTGCCGCTAACTCCGGTTTTAAGATTACTGGAACATCAACGGTTAATCCGACGATTGATTGGGACGAGGCGGTTACGCTTGTGTTCGACTGCGGAGATTCTACTTCTGTCTAATTTTTTGTTAATAAAATAAGTATTTCATGATTCGGAGGGGCACAAAAAGCCCCTCCTTTTGTGGGCGGATCTGGAACGATGGTTCGTCCAGTTCTCCAAAAATTTGGAATTGATAGTTTTCGAAAGGAGAAAATTTTAAAATGGCAACTGAAAAAACATTAAAAACACGGGTTGTGCTGAAGCATGACACAGAAGCAAATTGGAATAAAGCTACGACATTTATTCCGCTAAAAGGCGAGGTGATTATTTATGATCCGGACAGTACACATACTTATTCACGCCAAAAGATAGGCGATGGAGTTAAAACGGTAGTTGCTTTACCGTTTTTTGAAAATTTAGGACCTGTTGGGCCAACGGGTCCTACTGGATCTATAGGTCCTCAAGGTCCTGCGGGCGCAGATGGAGCAGTAGGCCCGACTGGGGCAACGGGAAGCGTTGGACCTACGGGACTTCCCGGAAAAGACATAACAGAAATAAATATTAGTAGCATTGATACGTTTTTAAGCGATAGTCCCATTAGTGGATCATTTGGACAATATGGAACTATGATCATTTATGGAAGAACCGTAGTAAATGTTGGAGAGGATGCTAAAGGTATTAATACAATTTTTGATACCAATATTGCTCCCGGAACATATATTAAAGCGACATTTAATGAAGATCCTAATTATTTTTCAATTGATGTTGACAAAGATAAACTTGGATCAGAACTTTCAACTCAAATTGGCACTTCGGACAATCTATCTCATCTTTCTAAAATTCAATATACAGCAGAGTCTGCAATTCCTACAACTCCGGAACAGGGCGTTGAATACGCAATTACAGACCTGATTGGTTACGGAGATTTGAACGCAGAGTTGCAGGAACAGATCGATCATATGGGAAATACTGGTCCTACAGGACCGACTGGAGCAACTGGCGCAAAAGGAGATAAGGGTGACGCTGGCGCGGCAGGATCAGTTGGTCCAACAGGCCCACAAGGAGCAAATGGCGATGCTGGAGCGGTTGGACCTACCGGACCTGCTGGAGAGAAAGGCGACACCGGAGCACAAGGACCGAAGGGAGACGGATTAGAAACCATTAGCAGTTTAGATTTACATCACGCAGATGGATCTGGAACATATAATTCTACCGAAAAGGGAGTATATTGGGCTAACCAAGCTCTTTTAACATATTCTGAAAATGGAACTACTAAAACGCAAGAATTTTCTGCTTCTGGATTAGTTCCGATTAAACCTGGAGATTACACATCATTTAAAGGCGATTCTGATGATAGAGTTATAGTAGATGTTAACACCGAAAAATTAGCAGAAGATTTTATCAAAATCGATAAAACAACAAACAGCGTTGTTCCGGAATATTACAATGGCAAGATACAATGGGATTTTGTGACAACAGGCCCACAAGCAAACGCAATCGTGCAGCGTAACGCTGATGGAAATACTGCTGTCAACAAGCTTTACGTCGACCGATTCGCAACAGGTGCGGGCGAATATGACTGCCCTATGCAGGCAATTTATTACGGCGGTTTCAGTGATGGATTTACGGTTGAGAAAACAACAACTGATACGGGAACGCTGACAGAAGGAGTGTTGGATGCGATGAAATCGTACCCCAACGCAGGGCTGAAATACGACAATCAACTGTATAGGTCTATGGATTTACAGAATGCTCCAACTGGAACATTAAATTATGTTCACATTGATGAAGATGGAACGATAAAATGTTTTTCAATTACAACATCTGATCGTTCTTGGAAAATTACGACAACTCCTCCTTCTGTTGTTAAAATCGGAACGTCCTCCTCTTCTGAAAATCTTTCAAATATCACATATTTAGCAAATAGTGATATTCCGGCTTCTCCTGCGACCAACACAGAATACGCGATCACTGACGCAATCGGTTATGGCGATTTGGATTCTGATCTTCAGGGTCAAATTGATCGTATGGGGAACACAGGACCAACTGGTCCGCAGGGACCAAAGGGTGATATTGGTCCCGTTGGACCTACTGGGCCTCAAGGAGCGGCTGGAGCAACTGGACCGACTGGAACCAGTTATAGCATTTTACAGACCGAAATTAGATCTGGAACATTACAATATTTTTTGGGATTGCAAAACAAAGATGATTTCTGGACTACCATAACAAGTTTTTCTGGACAAGCTGGGGATGTTGGTTTGCTTCAATGTCAAATAACAGATAGAGAAAATACTTATGGATATATGTTGTTTGAGGTTTCTTCTTACGATTCTGCCGCACAAATGATATATGGTCATAACCATACTTTTATGTATGGGCCAAAGGGAGCAGACGGTCTAACGACCAAGATAACCGTAAACGGAACAGTCCATACGCAGTCCGATGGGAATATTACTCTTCCAGATTATGTAGAAAAATCCGAACTTCCGTCCAATTTGCTTAAATATCAAATTGTGACTTCTACTTCCCAAATTGGCACTGACCCAAATACAGCTTATCTGATTCTTGAATAACCGAGGTACTTGTAAATGTATTATGTTAATGGAAAGCAAGTAAAAGAAATGTTAATGAGTGGTAACGACGGCTTTTTACACAGAACGCTTTATGGATATTTGAGCAACAACAGAAAGTTTTACAGCAAAGACACCTCTTATGAAAGTCCGCTCGTTGATGTCCACGTTTATTATGAAGGTGAACGTCTTTTAACAAAGCCGCAGTTTATAAAAAGATCGGAGTTAAGTTCTACAACAATTACAGTGCAAAGAACTTTTCAGTATAATTTAAAAGTTTCAAATCCAAGCGCTTCTGGAGTAACCGATTTCTCCGGAACTAAAGGGAAAAGATCGACATTCAAGCTTGATCCAACTGTTATTGGAACGAAATCAAGTGCAAATGTTTATCTTTTGAAAGCTCCGGAGTCTTCGGATTGGGTTAATACTGGTTCTTATTCGATAATATTTGATGATTATAGTTTTTCATCTATTCCAACTTCGGCTCTTCACAAGGATTGTAGTTTTGAACAAGCGGGAGTTTTTGTAAGAGGTTCCGACAATTATAACTTATGTTACGTTGCTGGATTAGCAATCCTTCCAGCTCCGGGACACGAAACTTTTGCATATATATCATTAAATCTTATAAATCCTCCAGAAGTTTCTTTTTCAGGTTCTCAATCTCTCGTTCATTTTGGTTATTTACCAAAAGATACGGCTGAAGCGATGGGCTTTACTCCCGATCCAGATCATATGGAAGATGTGTCTCCAGATTATTATGGTTGGGGCTGTTGGGCGGATAACGAACAGTGGTTTTGGTCAGACGACGAACTACGCGAGATCTTTTCGGTCGGAGCTGGTACAATTAGTCAGATGTTTCTTGATACTTTTATTGAAAATTCAACACTAAGTTACAACGACACGTGGCACTGGGGTGTTTATGATCTCGATGTTAGTAATCTCGGCGGAAGCGCTTCGTTTATTAATAACCCCGTGTTCTCGGATGGATGGATTTTTGATCACAATGATACGCAGATGTTTTCCGATATTATCTCGCTACAAAACACAACTCTCACAGATGTGTTAAATGCTAATTTTTCAAGTCCTCAAGGAACGATAACTATGATTATTCCATATTCTCAACAGAGTATTAATTCACACGATACAATGGGAGGACTTTGGGAAGAATTAGAAAGCAGTTCAATATTGACAACTGATATTTTCAATTGTGCACAACAATTCTTTGGCGCCGACACTCACAATACTTATGCCAATCCTCTTCCGACAAACAATCTTGTTACGGGTGCTTTTGAAACAAGTATTAGTTCTATATATGGGTATTTGTATTGTTGTAGTAATTTCGGAAATGATAACATATTAACAGCTACTGCGTCGAATGTTGTAACATTTAATGTTGGAACAGATACGAGCATAGTGTATCTTGGGGCAAGAAATAAAAATGCTGTTTTGAGCTTGACCTTTAATGATTCTTCCGTTTCGAGCAGTCTTATTGAAATGTTCAATAGCGAAAGATTTAGTTATTATAAATTACTTCCGTTCATTACTGGACAAAACGATGGTGCTATTTCTACGGACGGAACAATTGGTTTGGAAATTTCTGAATAATAATAAAAGGAGAAATAAATAATTATGGCTTGTAGAAGTTGTGATTTGAAGAGAATTTATCGTCTCTTCGAAGAGAAAAAGCGCCGTGAGGCAGAAGAGGCTAAAGCCCTCGCAGAAGCGGCAGAACGCGAAGCAAAAGAAGCAGAGGAAAAGGCTCGCCGTGAGGCAGAGGAATCTGCGAAGCGCGCTCGTAAAAAGAAAGTTTATGAACCGGTTGAGGTTGTCGTTGAGACGGTCGAAGAGCCGGCTGCGGAAATCGCAGAAGAAATTAAAGCAGAAAAGCCGGTCGTCGAAGAAGTGCAGGAAGAGACGAAGCCGGAAGATGATTTTAGTTTGATTTAAAAAAATAGGTGTGCGGGCGGGTCAGAGAAAGCCTCCGCCCGCCCGTATACTTCAAAAAACATTATTTAAAGGGGGTTTTATTAAATGGCAATTTATAAACCGACAGATTGTAGTCCTTTTAATGGGACTTTTGATATTAGTAAAAACTCGGCAGATTTGCCAATAATTTTTGAATGCAAGGTCGATACTTCCAACACGGTTGTAACGGGGTATTCGATTGAAATATACGATAGCAATAATGATTTGATTTTCCCGTCAAGCAGCAAAGAACAAGGCCCTATTAAAGGCAACGTAACATATCTTTCTGATTTAAGACCGTATGTTACGACTAACTTTTCATCCTCGCTACCGAATTTGAAAAATATTAATTCTGGATTAAACGGGACGTATCTTGAAATCCCGTTTTATGTTGAAGAAATCGACACCACAGAGGGTTCAACGGTTTCTCGAAATCAGATGTCTGCAAATTCAATTCCGGCGTTAGTCGAAGGTCAAACATATGCGTGGAAAATCACCCTGTATCAAGAAGTTAAAAAAGGGAATAACGTAAGTGCGACAGCTGATGATTCTGTTTTCCCGCCAAACGCTGAAAAATATTATGATATGACAGTCGTAAGTGGAACGGTGATTGGTTCTAATGAAAAAAGAATTCAGACCGCTCTAATTGACAGCGATGACAAAGTCGTGGATAACTTGGTGCTACTCGACAAATTTATTCAGCCGATTCAAATTAGCGAATTGGGTGGATATGATCCAACCGATCAGGCAACCAATCCGGTGACGAGTTGGACTGGAGTTGTTCCGACAACGTTTACGATGACGCGTTCGTTGATTACGGGTTATGATTCAACATATGGATATGTTTACCCATCAACGGCAGAAGGAAATGCTTTCGCGGACGGGCAAATTGTCCCGGAAAACGCAAATGGTTTTCAGATTTTCAAAAACGGAAATAATCCCTCGAATCTCGGCGCTACAGATATGGTCGAGTTTATTTATGATAGCGGAGAATTCAATGGGAAGATGACGTGGAAGATGTCCGCAGCAAAGCCCGAACAATCATATTGGGAACAGGTTTATTTAGTAGATAGCGATCCGGGAGGAATATTCTACCCATTAAAAGGAGACGGATACAGTTCGTTTGCACTAACTGGATCAGAGAGAATTATTTTTAATAATATTCAAGATCCAAAAGTTCAATATGGTGAAATTTATTACGGCTCTCCTTATAACGGAATTTTTGAACCGCATTTTTCTCCTAAAAAAATTTCAAATAGCAATAAAGCTCCTTCCGGAACATATATGCTTCCGGCCGGGACGTATACGTTTAAGCAAGACACTTCTGTGGAAGGATTTACCGGAGAGCAGGTTTTAAATTTTTCTACGACTAAAAACAACGGCGTTGTTTCAGAATGGATAAAAATTAGGACGACGACAGATGGTATACTTTATACACCAAAATCGGGTTCGTCAGAAAGTTTGGTGTATTTAGTTGGCAGCAAATTCATCGATAATACAGAAACTATTACGCTAAAAACAGATCAGGAAGTATCTGTTGATTTTTTGATGTGGTTTTCTCAAAATGTCGACGTGTCTTTTTATCAAGTAACTGTTGTCTGGAATAGAACCTCTGATGCCGCAAACTGGGGAACTCTTTCTAATAAAATTATTTATTGTCGTCGAGATGGTAAAAATTATGAAATAAACACCACGACGCAGGTTGGAGAAATCAACAAAACTCCGTTTAAATTTGTTGAAGAAAAGCCGGTTAGGATTTTTAATACGGTAAAAGCGACGACAGATACTGTTAGTGAAAAAGATATAAAAGATCTTGGGAATAATTCACGTATATTTAATACAAGTAGCGCAATTTCTTCGATACTTTCTGTTACCAACAACAATGGAGTTGACATAACAAAAGATTGCGCATTTGAAGTTGGAAATAATTATATTATATACACATCAAGTTCTACTACTGTCTCTTATACACATCTGACGCTGCCGACGATCTACTC
>ERZ1026864.100-NODE-100-length-64874-cov-51.559867_pt1 | contig 64874 bp, 47 predicted proteins | sample MGYA00380162_ERZ1026864 | MGnify/ENA primary metagenome ERZ1026864 (study PRJEB33269, sample SAMEA4719798) | human gut metagenome | biome: human-associated habitat; feature: organic feature; material: feces | place: Cameroon | collected 2013-10 ... | reverse complement strand
GAATTAAGGTTCTCAAGATCTAGGATTTTAATTTAATGAACGCTGGAATTCGCAAGGTATCAGAACTTACTACGATAGTACCGTTGTTAGTTACCTTACCATCAGCATTTTCAAAGCTTACCTTTGAGTTATTAGCAAGTACTAAAGCACTCTTATCAGCTACAGTTACTGTATTGTCCTCTACAGTAGCAGGAGCTGAGGTTAGACTGCCGTCAATGGTAATAGAGCCATTAGCAGCTACAGTGATGTCTTTACCAACATAACCTAAAGCGGTAGTACCGTTTTCTGATAATGTAGATTTAGCAAGAACTGCTGCACTGTTCTCATCTAAAGTGTCACCTAAAGCTACTAATGAGTTTTGACCGGCAACTAAAGCACCGTCTAGAACATTACCATTGTCACCTGAAAGGTTATTAGCAACTACAACAGAGGCATTTGAGTTCCAGTCAGGGTCGGCAAACAGCATCTTACCCTTTAAAGTTAAGTTCTTTGCTTTTACCTTAGCTCCACCTAATACATTAAAGTTATCAGCAAGCTCTAAAGTCTTAGACTCTAAGGTTGAGTTATTACCTGAGAGTAAACCACCTAATACAGAGTTTTCAGCCTTAATCTTAATGTCATCACCGATTGCTTTTAACTCAGGAGAGTTAATTACAGATGCAATTACCTCAGCCTTTTTCTCTAAAGCAACTTTAGCTGCATTTAAGATGTTCTTTACAGTAACACTAGAACCAGCACCTACAGATACAGAGCCAAAGGCTTTGTCCTCAGAGCCAAGGTTATTAGCAGTTACTGAGCCTGACTTATCATTACCGATTAAGATATCACCAGTACCGTTCTCTGTGGTATTAACATTACCAATAGAGCCTGTACCGTTTAGTGCAAGATTTGCATCCTTGTCCATGGTAATGTTTCCAACTGAACCATCAGAGGTAGATACGAATGAACCTTGGTTAGACTCAGGATTATTTAAAACTAGATTGCCTGAACCTAGGTCTAAGTCTGTCTGTCCTTCCTTTAGAGAAGCACTGCCCCATGAAAGATCTGATGAGGTTAAGTCAGACAACTTCTTATCAGAGGTATCAACATCAGCGATAGTCTTGTCCTGTGCTGCAGTAGTTCCAGCTACCTTTATAGCATCAGTAAAGCTTGCATTACCGTTCTCATCAGTATCTAAGTTAATCTTAAGATCAAGAATACCTGTCTCTGAATTAAATAGAACTCCATGTAAGCGTTCAGCTTCATCTAAAGAAACTTCACCTAAATTGGTTAAGTGAACTTTTGATAGAGCATCAGCTTCAAAGGTCTTTTCTGCAACACCTGCTGCGGTAGTCTTAGTATCATCAGAGAGTAAGGTCTCTTTTAATGATTCAACTGATGCACCTTTTGAAAGGTTTATAGAGCCTGCCTCATCTGTTTTTAGAACACCGTTATTAGTTAAGTCTAATACAGAGTCCTCGCCTGAGAGTAATAACTGACCACCATGAACCTCTAAGGTAGCATTATCTACTAGGAACTTCTTAGCAACTGAGAGGGTAGACTCTTCGCCAATATAGACATCAGCACCGTTTTTAGCTGTAAGCTTACCGCCAATATCAATGTTAGCTGTACTGCCTGCACTAATTCCTGAATTCTTGTCAGTTACTGAAACATCACCTTGAATACCTAAATATGCATCAGAGTTCCAAGCTGTAATAGTACCACCGTTTGTTGCAGTAACATTGCCTTCAATGAAAGTATCAGATGCTGAATATGCTCCTAATTTTGAGTTGCTATCAACTGTTACATTGCCTTCAATGGTGGTAGAAGATAATTTTTCAAAGTCGTCTCTTGGATGGTAAGTGGTGTGATCTGTTTGAGAATGACCATAAGTTTGGGTCATAAAGTGAGAATTGTCTGTTAAGTTGACATCACCCTTTATCAGAGCTGTAGATGCTCCCCCATTTTCTCCGTTAATAATGAAGTCATTTCTAAAGAATTTTATATCATTATCTTCAGTATAGTATCCAGGCATGTAGTGACCTTTCATATTAAGATCACCATTTACTGTTAATGAAGAGTTTCCTTTTACTTGGCTCCAAACATTGGTATCTTCTACGTGAGTTAAATTTAGATCTCCACCAATGGTAGCTGTTGAATTATCATTTATTTCTAACATGCTTTCATTAATGGTTAAATCTTTACCAACATTTAAAGTGGAGTTGCCATTAGCAATGATTGAGCCTGCTCCTGTAATTGATGCGTTACCACCAACACTTAATGAGCCTTTGTTATAAAGTTCAATTGAGCCATCCTTAAGAGAGGTGTTGCCCAAAATTGCAATAGAGGCTGTTCTACCTGCCTGAATTCTTGAATCAGAGTCTGTAAACTTAGCATCACCTTTAACGGTTAAGGTAGCATCAGAATCCCATGCCTGAAGATTACCACCAGACTCGGCATTTACATTACCTTCAACAGTAACAACACCTGCGTTATAAGAGCCTAATTTAGCATTGGTGTTTAAATTAACATCACCTTCAAAAGTAGCTCTACCTAAATCTTTAAAAGTTGACTTGTCGATGTATTTTTCGTAATCAGGATTGCCAATAGGATTTGAGTAGGTTTGAGCAAACAACTCTGCATTATTTGATACAGTAGTGTTGCCTTTTACATTTATTGAAGAACCTTCTCCTGAGGCAAAGAATCTATTACGGTGATATTCATCAGCACTTGCTTGAGTTGAAAAATCACCAGTGCCTTCTTTGTACAGGCCCGATAAGTTTAAATTACCTCCTACGGTGACAGAAGAACCATCTTCAATCTTATTCCAAACATTCTCGTCCTTGTCTTGAGAAACGTTTAGATCACCACCAACATTAAGTTTGCTGTTCTTTGTAACTACAATTTCACCGTTATGAGAGGTAAGATTTTTGTCAATATTTAAGCTACCTTTGTCATAAAGTTCAATTGAGCCATCCTTAAGAGAGGTATTGCCTAAAATTGCAATAGAGGCTGTTCTACCTGCCTGAATTCTTGAATCAGAGTCTGTGAACTTAGCATCACCTTTAATGGTTAAAGTTGAGTCTGAATCCCATGCCTGAACATTACCACCAGTTTGAGCATTTACATTACCGTCAACAGTAACTTCGCCTGCGTTATAAGCGCCTAATTTAGCATTGGTGCTTAAATTGACATCACCTTCGAAAGTAGCTCTTCCTAAATCAGCAAAAGTAGATTTGTCGATGTACTTATCGTGATCTGGATTGTCGATTGGATTTGAGTAAGTTTCTGCAAATATCTCGGCATTGTTTGTTACTGTAGAGTTTCCTTTTACGGTAATTGAAGAGCCTTCACCTGAGGCAAATAATCTGTTACGGTGATATTCATCAGCACTTGCTGAAGAGGAATAATCACCAGTGCCTTCCTTGTACAGACCTGATAAGGTTAAATCGCCACCAACGGTGATAGAAGAACCTTCTGATGCTTTATTCCAGATATTGGTATCAGCAACATGATTTAAGGTTAAATCACCATCAATTTTTGCATTTGAATTCTCTGTGACAGAGAACTCACCTTCATTAAAGGTAGCATTTTTGCCAACGTTCAACTCTGATTTATCAAATACGTGAAGATTGTTAGTGCCTTCAAAAGAAACATTACCAGCTACATTTAAAGTACCTGAGTTTCTCATATCGTAGTAGTTTTGGTGACCATCTTCTGTGGTGCCGGTGACATGCATATCACCCTTGATATTACCTACAGCGCCTTCTGATACACAGAAAATATCTCTTATTTCAGTAGATTCAATATTAAGATCTTTTTCGAAAATTAATTCGGAATTATCGAAAGCATGTATGTTGTTGGTTCCTGATAGGTTAACGTCACCTGCAACGTTTAAAGATGAATTTCCATTAACATTGTTGTAAACAATGCTTCCATCGTTGGTAACACCAGACATCTTTAAATTACCACCAATGCTGGCTTCTGAATTATCCCAAATGGCAAGATGCGTATTGCCTTTAAATTCTGCATTACCAGTAACATCAAGCTTTGCATTTGTACCTAAATTGATATCTGATGTTTCTACATATTCGTTGTCTCTGTCTGCAGTAAGATTGCCATTTACTTTAATTGATCCGTTATTGTAAATACCAACAATTTCATTTCTGTGAGAATCAACTTTTACGTTAAGATCACCACCAATTACAATTGAAGCATCACCGTCTGATTTGATAAGACTGTCACCTAAGACATTTACATCTCTGCCTACAGTCATATGTGAGTTATTGTAAATACCTACGGATTCTCTCAAAGAATTTGATGCGTCAGAAAGAGTTGAGTTTAGGTTAAGATCTTTACCTATCTCAATAGATGAATCTCTATCTGCAGTAAAACGGACAAGATCGGATATTGATGCATTTCCATCAACTTTAATATCTGAGCCATTAAAGCTGCCAAAAATAGTTTCAGTTTTACCGTCTAACTTTAGATCTTTATTTACGTTGACTTTAGAGTTTTCTGTTGAAAGATAGGTGTTAGTACCTGATAAGTTACCTTTTACATTTAAGGTGCTTTGATTGTTAACGAAGATGCCTGATGTAGGTTCTGTATCAGAGCTCAATTTAAGATTATCACCAAAGTTTAGAGTTCCCTGATTGTAAACTCCAACACTTGTGTTATTGTAAACAGCCTCATTATCGATGTTTATAGTGGTGTTATTTACTGATACCCCCCCCCTGTGCAGCGTAAGTGCTTGATGTTACAGCTAAAAGTGATGATAAAATTGTTGCTTTTACAACTTTTGATGCATTGTTTTTAGTATGGGATTTAGCAAGTTCACTTACAACTGTATAGCATTGTAAGGTATTGTTCCACACTATTTTGTATATTTTATTCATATATGAAGTTCTCTCTATATACAAGTTTGTTCAGATGACTTATCAGGAGAGCTTTAGATCTTCTGATAAGGAGAATTACGGCCATTCATGGACAAACGACCGTAATTCGTTTCCTCTCTTTGAGGAAATTACAAAAACTCCCAGAAATAAGATCCACCAAACTTCTGAAAGTCAATGTAACTTTTGACAAATGAAATTTAAAAGATCACTTTGGAAAGGTGAATTTAAGAGTCTTACAAATTTATGATGCTTATTAAAAGGTATCATAATGCTCTTAAAAACAAGAAAGGCATCTTTACAGCATGAGCTAGTGTGCAATAAGACAATGATTGCTTATGATGAAGTTATCATAGTAGTAGCCATAGATACAGTAAATAGCCTTTGATCTACTAATAGCAATGGATCATTGGTTCATTTAAGAGATAGCAATCAAGTAAATAGGGCAGGACAAGCAAATAACTGTAAATGCCCACTCAATACACACTGATGCCAACTTTGTAAATCCAATTTTTGCCCACTGCAATATCCATAAAATGCACAGCAGCTCTTAGAGTGAAACCTCTTTATGAATTCTTAGAATATATAAGAACTTTAGAAGAAGCATAGCCATGGTTAACAATGTACACAACGTACACTGAATGCTATTTAGAATTTTACTTACTGCCTGCTGACAGTTACACTGAATTCCCAAAATTAGAATGAGCATACTATGGATGTCTATGCTCCAAGACCCACTGTGCATTATTGAAAAAACATAAGCCAGAGCAATGGATCTTAAGCATCTTAATTTGTGGTAAACAATCAAAAGCCCACTTAAGAGCCCATGATGGGAAACTGGATATTCACAAAATGCTCACTATTGAAAACTTAATAAAGCCAGGAGCTGAACAAAAAGTCATCAGGTGGCATCAATAGCGGTTCATCACTACTTACCAAGAGATCTCAAATTAAAAGATAAGGGCGAGACCATGCCAAAGCATAGAAAAAAAATCCAAAATCCTAAATTACGGTTATTGTACAGTTAGTCTGTCTTCTGCCTGTTAGGCAAGAGCTCATGTTTGTTTCTCGGTCCGCTTACTATATCTATAACTTGTTTATCTAAAAGTAGCTTTGCACTCCTAAAAACGGGAAAAGCCCCAATTTTTAGAACTTTAAAATTCTCATTTGTCGTAATTCTTTTTTAAAGAGCTTCAATCCTTTGTTAAATAAGGATTGAATGATTTTTAAGTGATTATAGATTAGCATAAAATAAAGATTAGTCTTTTTTTTTTTTCTAATCTGTGACAAAATGCCTAATATTCATTTTGTTGCTGAAGGGTTATTACTTGTAGCAGGAGATGAATTGAAAATAAAAATGAAAAATTTGGATTTTTATTTTTAAGAATGCTCTGTGAGCATTTACTGAGGTGTAGCTTTTGTTGGTAACTTAAAGCTTAAGCTTCAATTTATGTATCAGAGTTTGCAACTTTAGTTTTCTTAGATTTAAAAATCAGATAAGTAATCTCAGATAAATATATTTGCTTAAAGATCTTTAAACTTTTTAAAGCTCTTAAAAGTAACGTAATGAAGCAATGAATGTTGAAGCCTGTATTTTAGGCAGGTAAAACTTCAGCTCAAGATTTAATGACATTGTGATTTTGTCTTAAAGACAAAAATCCTTGTGGCATCGTCAATAAAGCATGCAGTAAATCTTGAAAAAACTTTAGATATTTTTTTATTGATACTTGTTTTGTAAAACTTCTGTATTGAGGAGCTTTACTTAATACATGTGCATTTACGTGCACACATGTACTGATAAGACACTGCGGTATTTTACTTTTTTTATGATTTTCATGCAGATGTTTTCAGGGCAGTGTTAGGTATTGTAAATAGAGTTTTTAAGGATTTTTAGAGGAGCTCTTTAAAAGACTTTTAAGCCGCTTGTCTTTATTAGTCTTTTAATTTTAAGAGATCTTTAAGTCTTAAAAATGTCTTAAAAGACTATGTGTGAAAATAAGGTATCTTGAAAAAAGTATCTTGAAAATTGATATCTTAAAAAACAAGATGTCTTAAAAAGTAGTCTACAGCTTTAATTTACTTTTAAGTTTAGAAAATAAGTTTAGAGAATTAAATCATTTTTAGTTTTAAGCAAATTTAATTGATAAGTAAAAGGAATTCAGGGGTCTTGAACCATGAATGAACAAAATACAGAAGTAGAAATTGATTTAGTTCGTCTATTTAGATTTATATTGTCAAAGTACAAGATCCTTCTTATAAGCGGAATTGTATTTGCAGCCTTGGCTTGTGCTTATAAATTCTGTCGTTTTGAATTCTCATCAACTCCATTAGAGGATGTTGATAAGCTCTTTACTATTGAACGTGTAGTAAAAGAGCCTGATGGTAAGATTGTTAAGAAAAAAGAAAAGGTAAGTTACCGTTTGTATGCTGAGGATTTTGATGCTCAGCAGTCTGAATACCAGACTAAGATCAGTAATGCTAGAAAAGTTAAGAAGGTTTTAGCTTCAGAAATTAAAGTCCTTGAAAATGGTCTTAAGGGTAAACATGAGTATTTAGAAAAATCTAAACTCTATGGTCTGGATCCAGCTAGTTACTGGGAAGCAGACTTTTACTACAACATCCGTGAGAAGAATGGTAAGTCTACCAAGACCAATGCAGCCACTGTCAGAAGGGTATTAGAAAACAAGGGTAATGATGCAAATGCCAATTCTGCTGATCAGCTAGAGAATGAGTCAACTGTAGTTAAGTTTGCTAATAACTTACTGTTTACTCAAAAGTACGTTACTTTATTTGCTGATGCTTTAGGCTTAAAGCTTGAGTACACCAAAGAGCCTGTATATGAGTTAGTAGGATTTAATGCAGTTGACAGCTACTCATTTGTGATTTCTTTAAAAGGTGATTCAAAAGATACTGTAACTTCATTAGAAAAAGTAAAAGAGATCTTTGATAAAGAATTTACTGAGTTCTTCAACGGTGAGTATGTAATCAGAACTAAGCAGATCTCTTTTGAGAATACCTATAATCCAAGCTTAATTAAGCTTAAAGAGGATAAAGACTCAGCAGTAACAAATGATGAAAAGGCAATTGATGCTAAGAGAAATAAGATTAGTAATACAGTGTTGCCAGTTCCTCCTGAGGATGACAAATTAGTAACACTAGAAGCTTATAAAGCCAAAAAGTTGGTTGTCTTTGCCGCAGCAGGTTTTGCCTTTGGCTTATTTATTTGCATTGTAATTTTTGGTATGAAGTATCTATTTAGTGGACGCTTAAACTCAAAAGATTACTTAAAGGATCTCTTTAAATTAGAGAATGTTGCTGTATTACATGAAGCATCATTTTTAAAAGAAGAACCTGATGAAATTGAAAAGTTAAAAGAATCTTTAGAGCTTTTATCTAAAGATAAGAAGAGCATTGCCATTGTTTCAACTCTTGAAAAGAAAGAAATCGACAATGCAGTATCAATTATTGAAAAAGTAATGAATGCAAAGGGGATAAGTGTTAAGGTTTTAAAGGACTATAACATAAAGCAAATCTCTGAATGTGATGCTGCCATAGTTTGTGAAAAACTTGATGTATCAGTTCTTGAGAAATGTGTAAACGAATTTGAGTCTTTAAAAACTTATAAGTTAGATGTACTGGGGATTGTTTACGCATAGAGCATATTAGGTTACATCCAATACTTTGTACCTAAAATCTGGGATGCATCTTTATTTTGAAGGTATGGGAGCGTCTACCGCCAGTTACTTGGCCACCCTGCGCCACGAACACGGACACAAGTGGTCAAGTTGAAGTTGGCAGTTATGGTGACACCTAAAAAAGCGCTTTCTTTTAAAAAATAGGTTGTCCTTGAAAAAAGAGGTCAGCTTTAAAGAAGTTGGTTTCCTTTTAAGAAAAGGGAACCTTCAGGAAAGTGTTTTCTGTAAGAAAAGGAAGAACCGCCTTTAAAAGAGATATCCTTGAAAAGAGAATGAAATGCCACTTGTAGAGGAAATTTTTTTTAAGAGGATGAAAGCTTCTTTGAAAGAGTAGACAAAGTTCCTTTTAAAAGGTGAATCCCAATAAAAACGTATAACTTAATTTTACGTAAAATTAACTATGCAAAATTTTTAGGTGCAAATACTACGATGTAAATGTATAATGTGCTCACAGAATGTAAAGCGAATAAAAATATTGACGCAAATAAGGCTTTGAAAAAAAAGACTGCTATAATTCAAAGTAATTGACTTTCATGTAGAACTTAATGGATTTAATAGATCATAAAAGACTACATTGTAAAAAGAAAAGCGAAAAGCTTTGAAGATTTTTCTTTCTTTAAGAAAGTTCTTTAAGAATATTGAAAGCTGAATCTTCTTTGAAATGAAGATTATGTTGTTAATCTTAAAGTGATGAAGCATAAAGAAAAGTAAAAGAAAGAAAAAGTAGCAGTATAATAGTTATAAAAGTTCTTTACTTTTCTATGAAATTTTTTCAAGCCTTCTAATTACTATAAAGAAAAAAGAAACTAAAAGCGTTAATATGTCTTTACCCCCCCCCCAGAGCGTACAAAGTATACACAGATATACTTTTCAAAGATTTTGATAAAGTAAGAATAAAATTAAACAATTAAGGTAACAGAATACAGGATAGCTGTATATCGAGAGTATCTGTGTCATTTAAGAAGATGTCTCCGTCGCATTGGTGTGCAGGACATTAGATGACAGGTGTATCTCAATTAGGTTAGGTAATTTGCAGATTTTGATAATTGGCAATTAGGTAATCTAATAGATATAAGCTGCTGTATTTTGGTGTGTGTACATAGTTTAAAATACAAAAGCTAAATTTGTTAAAATATGGTAAATCCAGAAGAGCAAGTTTAGTCTTAAATGAGAGTAAGTTATGAATCGTGACAGTTCTGAAAAGATTATAAGAAACGTCCTTGCTGTAACAGGATGTATCGTAACTTTTTTGTCTCTCTTCTTAGCTTTTACTGTTTATTATGGCAATGCCGTAACCACACTGAGCTTATACTCATTTAGATCATATCTGTTTATCTTTGTATTTGAATATTTATTCTCTACAGCATTTACAGGTGTAAACAGAAGCTTTGTTTTTAGAAGTTTCTTAAAAGAAGCTTTTGTAGTTTTCCAGTTTACCTGTGCACTTATAATCTTTTTAATCTTAATTCTGTTCTTATTACATAATTTAACTGATTCAAAGCGTTTAATCACTGCTTATTTTTCAGTTACTTTCTTTGTACTAGAGTTACTTACAAGAACTGTAATTAAGTACTTAATTGTTAAAAAATACAAAACCTCAAAGTTCTCAAGCAAGGTTTTGGTCATAGTCGAGACTAACTGCAGAAACTCAATTAAAGATCTTTTAAAGAATTTTGACTGGAGACGCAAGATTTGTGGTATCGCAGTACCTGAGATAACTCCTATTAATAAAAAGATCAGGGGAATAAATGCTGTTTGTACCCATCATGATTTATTAGATTACATCACTCATAATTATGTTGATGAGATTTATGTGCTGGTAAATCTTGAGCAGCACGAAGAGTTAAAAGATGTACTCTCTCAAGCTGAGGAGATGGGTATACGTGTTAATATCAGAATAAATCTTGAGCTGTTTGACTACTTACCAAAGTCTTTTATTATTGTAAGTAAGATTGGAAATCAGCACTGTATCTCAGTAAGTCGTAAGTTTGTATCTAAGAGAAAAGCTTTTGCTAAACACTTATTAGACTACACTGGTGGTTTAGTTGGATTCTTAATCTTTTGCTTGGTCTATGTTGTCTTAGCTCCTATCATTAAGTTAGATTCAAAAGGTCCTGTTATCTTTGCTCAGAACAGAGTAGGACGAAACGGTAGAATCTTTAAATGTTACAAGTTCAGATCAATGAGAAGTGATGCTGAAGAGTTAAAGAAAACACTGATGTCTAAAAATGAGATGAACGGCTTAATGTTCAAGATGGAAAATGACCCAAGAATTACTAAAGTAGGTCATATTATTAGAAAGACATCTATTGATGAATTGCCTCAGTTCTTAAATGTTCTAAAAGGTGATATGAGTTTAGTAGGTACAAGACCTCCTACTGTTGATGAGTACAATCACTATGAGCCTAAGCATAAAGCTCGTGTGTCAATGGCACCAGGTCTTACAGGCTTATGGCAGGTTAGTGGTAGAAGTGATATCAAGAACTTTGATGAAGTGGTTAAACTTGATATGGAGTATATCAATAACTGGTCGGTGTTTTTAGATCTTAAGATTATTGTCCTTACCATTAAGGTTGTGCTGTTTGGTAAAGGTGCTAGGTAAAGTTGAAAAGAGAAGATTTTTATGTGTGACAAAAAGATTAAAATTTTAATGGTATGTGAATCATTCGGTGGTGGGGTTTTTTCGTATTTAACTCAACTCTGTAATGATCTTTGTGAAATGTTTGACATTTATTTAGCTTATTCGGTAAGAAATCAAACACCAGAAAATTATAAGCTCCTTTTAGATAGTAAAGTTCATTTAATTCAAATGAATAAAGTAAGTTCAAAAGCTGTTTTTTCTCCAATTCATTTTTTTAGAGCAATCACTGAACTTAAAGAAATTGCGAACGTGGTTGATCCTGACATTATTCATTTACATTCTTCGATAGCTGGTGGCTTGGGAAGAATTGCATTTAGTAATAAAAATTTCAGGGTAATTTATACTCCGCACGGTTTTGCTCATATTTTGTTAGGCAACAACATTAAAAGTTATTTTTATTATTTTATTGAAAAGTTGTTAGGAAATAGGGCATTAACTTTAACTTGTTGTGAAAGTGAGGATGTTGAAGCCAAAAAATTTTCTAAAAACACTTATTTTATTGAAACAGGAGTTAATGTTAGCCAGCTATCTTCTTTTGTGTCTGATATCAAATACAACAAGAATAAGAAATTCACTGTTTTTTCTCTAGGAAGAGCCTGTGTACAAAAACAGCCTCAAATTTTTAACCAAATCGCAAACTTGGTACCTGAAGCTAATTTTATTTGGATTGGAGGAGGAGAACTTGAAAGTGAATTAACCGCTCCAAATATAACAGTGACAGGTTGGCTAGGAAGAAAAGAAGCACTTCGTATAGCTATGGAATCAGATGCTTTTGTATTATGTAGTTTGGGTGAAGCTATTGCCATGAGTTTACTTGAAAACATGTTTTTAAAAAAACTTATTCTTGTAAGTAATGTTATTGGTAATAAAAGTGTTATTAGGAATGAATTAAACGGATATATTTGTACTAATGCTGAGGAATATGCAAACTATATAAAAGAAGCTATGTTATTTTTTCCAAAAGAACTACCTCAAAATGCTTATAGAGATGTAATGGATATTTACAATACAGAGATAATGAAGAAGAAATTTGCTACTTTTTATAACAATCTTGTAAGTAGGTAAACTTTAAAGAGATGACACTTTTGAATTGTTAACTTAAATTTAATTATCTTTTGTGAGTTAGAATATTTTGTTTATCTTATTTAAATCTAAGTAGTTATAATAAGATCTTTTATGGATGAGCTTTTATGTGTGGAATTGTTGGTGCTATAGCAGAAAGAAATGTAGCAAAAGTTCTTTTGGATGGTTTATCAAGACTAGAGTACAGAGGCTATGACAGTGCTGGCATCTGTACTATTGATAACAATACCTTAAACTGCATTAAGACTACAGGTAAAGTAAAGAATTTAAAGGAAGCTGTTAAAGAAAAAGGCTGTCCTGGCTCTATTGGTATTGCACACACCAGATGGGCAACTCATGGCATTCCATCAGAGGTAAATGCTCATCCACACATCTGTGATAACTTAGCTTTAGTTCATAACGGAATTATTGAGAACTTTGCTGAGATTAAAGAGCAGTTAATTGCACAAGGATACAAATTCAAATCACAGACTGATACAGAGGTATTAGTTTGCTTAATTCATTACCACTTGCAAAAGAGCTCATCTTTATTAGAAGCATTTAAGAGTGCTTTAAATGAGGTTAAAGGTTCATTTGGTCTTGCTTTAATCGACAAGAACGACCCAAATACCCTGTATGCAGCGCGCTCAGGTTCACCTTTAATTATCGGTTTAGGTATTGGCGAGAACTTTATTGCCTCAGATACTTTAGCTCTATTACCAGTAACTAGAAGATTCATCTTCCTAGAAGAAGGTGAAATTGCTGTATTAACTACAGAATCTATTAAGGTCTATGACCTAGATGGTAATGAACTACATAAAGACATCGTTGAATCTGATATGGATGCAGAGAGCATTTCCAAAGGTCCATATAGACACTACATGCAAAAAGAAATTTATGAGCAGCCACAATCACTGCAGAATACCCTTTTAGGCAGATTAAGAGGAGATGATATCTCTTTAGAGACTGTTGTTGGCATTGATGAGAATACCTTTAAAGATATCGACTCAATTCAGATTGTCGCTTGCGGTACTTCATATCACGCAGGTTTAGTTGGCAGATACTGGTTAGAAGCTTTAACAGGTATTTCTACAAATGTAGAAATTGCATCTGAGTACAGATACAGAAAAGCTGTAGTAAGAAAGAACAGTCTGTTTGTAACCATCTCACAGTCAGGAGAAACTGCTGATACTTTAGCTTCATTAAGATTAGCTAAAGAGCAGAACTATAAAAAGAGCTTATGTATCTGTAACGTTAATGGCTCTTCATTAGTACGTGAATCTGACTTTACTTTATTTACTAAAGCAGGCGCTGAAATTGGTGTAGCTTCAACTAAGGCATTTACTACTCAGTTACTAAGCTTACTTATCTTAGCTCTAATAATTGGTAAGCAAAAAGGTACCATCAGTAAAGAGCAGAACCATGAAATCATTGAAGATATCAGAAAGTTACCTGCCTTAGCTCAAGAGTTCTTGGATTGTGATAAAGAGATTTCTTTATTATCAGAGCAGTTCTCAGGCAAACATCACTGCTTATTCTTAGGTAGAGGTGTGATGTTCCCTATTGCTTTAGAAGGCGCCTTAAAGTTAAAGGAAATTAGCTATATTCATGCTGAAGGATATGCAGCAGGTGAATTAAAGCATGGACCTATTGCTTTAATTGATAAAGAGATGCCTGTAGTGGTTGTAGCTCCTGATAACTCTTTAATGGATAAATTAGTATCCAATATTGAAGAGGTTCGCGCTCGTGGAGCTCTGCTATACATTTTCGTATCAGAACAGGCTCATCTAAAAGAAGATAGCCAGACAAGAAAGGTCTCTCTACCTGATTGTCCTGAAATCTTACAGCCTATTCTGTTTACAATTCCACTACAGTTATTAGCTTATCATTGCGCTGTAATCAACGGCACTGATGTTGATCAGCCAAGAAACTTAGCTAAATCTGTAACTGTGGAATAGAATATGGTCAAAAAGTTAAACTTAACTACTCAGCAACCTAATAGACCTTAGAGAGCATTTATTTTTGAAGATTCTGAATAGTTTCAATTTGTTTTTTAAGTGGAAATGTATATGAAAGAGAAAATAAAAGTTTTGGTAACCGGAGCAAATGGCTATCTTGGTAGTGGTGTCGTAAAGAAATTATGTGACAAAAATATTGAAGTTGTTGGCGTATCAAGATCATTGACCGACAAAATTGACACTAGGGCTGATATTCGATGCGTTGATATTTTTGATATAGAAGATCCATTTCATTATTTTGGAGAACCAAGTGTGTTACTTCATATGGCATGGAGAAATGGATTTGTGCACAACGATATTTCACATATCATAGATTTGCCAAAGCATTTTTCTTTTATAAAAAAAATGGCAGCTTCTGGATGTAAGCAAATAGCTGTTATGGGTACGATGCATGAAGTCGGTTTTTTTGAAGGATGTATTAAGGAAAATACTCCAACGAATCCAGAAAGCTTATATGGCATAAGTAAGGATGCATTAAGAAGAGCAACAAAACTAATTTGTAAAGATTTTGATGCTGTTTTTCAGTGGCTTAGAGCGTATTATATCGTTGGAAATGAAATGAATGGTTGTTCTATTTTTTCAAAAATTTGTGCTGCTGAAAGAAAACGAAATAAATTATTTCCTTTCACTATGGGAACAAATCAGTGGGATTTTATATCATATGATGATTTTTGTAACCAAGTTGTGGCTACAATTTGCCAAACAGATATAAGTGGAATAATTGATATATGCAGTGGTAGACCAGAAAAACTATCCGACAGAGTTGAACGTTTTATAAAGGAAAAAAATTATAAAATCAAGTTGGACTATGGAAAATTTCCGGATAGACCATATGATTCGAAAGCTGTTTGGGGAGATGACACAAAAATTTTACAAATATTAAATAAGACTGAGAATTAAATTATTTAGCTTAATTCTCCTTCTGAATGTTTCAATTTTTTGATGAGAGCTTGTAATTGTGATTTGACTTTTACATGAAAGTTTTTTGTGCCGATAATTGGTGAAATGAAACTGTTTATAAGATATTAAGGATGTTTTTTACTCATGATCGCTGGAATAGTTGCTCTATATAAGCCTAAAAAAAATGAGATAAGCAATATTGCTAGTTATATTGAATCATTGGATTTTTGTTTTTTGATGGACGATAGTGGAATTGATAACTACCCACTTTTTAGAGAATTGTTTGATAAATTTCCAAATAAAATATCGTATGTTTTAAATTCAGAAAATTTAGGTTTGGTTAAGTCTGTAAACAAGGGATTCAGTCTAGCTATCGATAAAGGAGCAGATTGGATATTAGTTATGAATCCTGATGGAAAGTTTCAGAAAGATCCTATAAGAATTTATAAAAAATTCTTATCTGGAAATGATATGAACAATGTAAGTATTCTGTGTCCAAGATTTAATATTGATAGAAGACCAAAAGAAGCAGGTACTGGACTAAAAAGAGTAAAATACCCCGATATGTCAGGATGTTTGTATAACGCTAAAGTTTTAAAAAAAATTGGCTATTTCGATGAGAAAACATATTTTTATGGTTTAGATTTGGAATATTGTATTAGAGCAATCGAAAGCGGTTATAAAATTTTAGAATGTTCGGAGCTTGTTCTTAATCACAAACCAGGTAATACTTTTGAGTTAAAATTTTTTGGACACACTTTCTTTAGGTGTGGAATAGATGTTCCTCAAAGATATTACTATCAATTTAGAAGCGCATACTATATTTTCAAAAAATACAAAAATTTTTATTGTTTTGCCTTTCATGTTTATAAATTTTTAAAGGTTATATTATTTTTTAAAAACAAAGCTGAGTATATTAGGATGATGCATATGGGAATATATGATGCAAAAAGAGGATTTTATGGAAATATATCTGAAAGACCTAATAATTATTCGTAAGGCTTCGATTATATTTTGTTATAACTAGAAAACTCTGAATAGTATATTTTGCAATTTAGTCAATTTGTACTTCAAATTAAAGAATTCGATCATAATTACACAATTTAAGTGTAGAAATTATGCTTTTTTTTACGGCAAACAAAACGAACCGATCAGTGCCACATAAATTGATAGCTAATTTGTTGTCAAAACAGTTAATCAGATCCTGAAGCGAAGCCTTACAGGATGTTCTTTAAAAATCAGTGAATTTATATATATTCTGAAAGGAAATTTGTCAGAGCTGCAATAGGAATATGCACTGTGTATCTCAACAGCGCCTGTATTGATGTTATGAAAGGAGTTAACTCTCTACAGGAGACGTTTCCATAAACTTAAACAGGTAATCCAAAGCTAAAATAGGATTTCCCTTTAAGGTAGATATAACATCACTGTAAGACTCAATCTTTGCTCTCTTAGCTGTTTCTTTATTGCGGTGTTTAACTCCAGTGTGTTTAGATAAATCCTGTCTTGCAAAAGGTAGGATGTTATAAGCCATAGAGTTAAGACCAATAATTGAAGCTAAATGTTTTTCGTCACAGCAGTGTTGTTGATCTTGAAGTAGTACAGTATCAATGGTGTTATGGTGAGACTCATACAGCCATCTGTCATTACGAGAATGAATAAGCTGTAAACAGTTCTCATCGTTATAATCAAGACTGGAGATATAGAACAGAGTTGAAACTGATGTCTCAGGTTCTATTTCATTCTTCTTATCATCCTTACGATGTTCTATAGTGGTTGAGGTTACTCTTGCAACCATCTTAGTACCAGGTTGAACCTTAACATCTTCTGGAAGAGTAAGTTTTTCAATAGGGATGATTTCATAGTCTTTGATTTCAATTCTTCCACCAACCTTATCAACAGTTTGGTGAGAGAAACACTCAATAACATCTAGTGAGTCAAAATGCTCTTTAATGAAGTTTCTAAATGCCTTATTACTAGCATTCTCTTTGATACATAACATCCAGTCTATACCTCTCTCATTCATGAAAGCTATAAACTCCTCTTTAGTGTTAATAGCATCAGCATAAAAGATTGCATCTTTAGGGTAGGCTGTACGTAAAAGCATCAGCATGAAAGCCTGTACTTCATTGTTCTTTTTCTGAACCATGACATAGTCTTGTACAACTCTAGATGCGCAGTTGTAAAGACTTACCCTGTGAGCACCTATCTTCTTACGGCTATGTTCACCTCATCTAAATGAAGCTCTTAATTCCTGTCCATCTCCACCAATTAAGTCTCTAAAGCCTTCTATGGTGTCAACATGGGCATCATCGTTTGAGTCTTCAGGATTAAGGTTTTGTAGTAGCTCTTCAGCTTTAATTCTGCTATCAGCAAAATAGCTTTGAAATATCTTAGAGAACTCATCATCAGGTATCATCTTTAAAAAGAACCTGATGGTTTCTGCACTAATTATATTCGTAGGTTCAGGCATTCCTGGAATAATAAGCTGCAATAGAGGGTTGTAGTTAAACCTGAAATCAGAGTGTTGTTCACAGGTAGTGTTACCACAGAGTGTGGACCATAAGACTACCAGAAGTACTACTTCTGGATTGTAGACAATGTAATCTTGATTTCTCTTGTCATACTGGAAATACTTGCTCTTTATATCATTGAGGAAAGCAAGTCTAAGATAGTCCTGTGGATGTGCTCTACAGAATATCTCTGCTTTAAAATGAGCCTTTTCTACTTCAAACATGTAGTTTTGAAAAAACAGCTCATCTTCAGTATGTCCTCGTTTATAAAGTTGCTCTTTATATATTTCAACAGTGTCAGTATTATTGGTTTGATTTACACGAAAACGCAGGTGCTCATCAGCTAACAGCTGAAGCCTGCTAAAATTCGTGCTAAAAACCATGGAGATACATGAAAAAATGCTTAAATTTCAGTATTTGATCAGTTTTTCAGAGAATAATCAAGAAAAATATTGATCCGTGATCCTTAAGTCACAAAAAATACATAAATTCACTGATTTTTAAAGAACAACCTGCAGGTTAACTACAGTATATGATTAACTAACTAATTTTGCGATAACGGTCGGCTTCATTTGGTTGCCGTAATGTGAGTTTGATCGAATTCATTTGTTTGTCTAAAAGAAAAGGAATTGTAATGAAAAAAATAATGTTGGTTTTTGGTACTAGACCTGAAGCTATAAAAATGTGTCCTTTGGTTAATGAGCTAAAAAAAAGAAAAAATCTGATTACAAAAGTTTGTGTTACAGGACAACACAGACAAATGTTGGATCAGGTTTTAAAGACTTTTAACGTTATTCCTGACTATGATTTGTCTGTTATGAAACAATGTCAAACTTTGTTTGATATTACAGAGAATATTTTAGAAAAAATTAAAAATGTTATAGAAATTGAAAGTCCTGATGTAGTTTTGGTACATGGTGATACATCTACGACTTTTGTTACTGCATTAGCATGTTATTATTTAAAAATTGATGTTGGACATGTAGAGGCAGGTTTAAGAACGTACAATATTTATTCTCCATACCCGGAAGAATTTAATAGGCAAGCTGTTGATATTATTTCAAAATTTAATTTTGCCCCTACTTCAATGGCCGCAGGCAACTTAATAAAAGAGGGTAAGGATTCTGATTCGATTTATGTAACAGGTAATACCGTTATCGATGCAATGAGACATACTGTCTCTTCAACATATACGCATCCAGAACTAGATTGGGTTGGCAATGATAAACTAATTTTTATTACAGCTCATAGAAGAGAAAACCTTGGAGTTCCAATGCACCACATGTTTAGAGCAATTAGAAGGGTATTGAATGAACATCCTGATTGTAAAGCAATTTATCCTATTCACATGAATCCAATGGTAAGAAAAGCTGCATCTGAAGAGCTTGGAAATTGTGAGAGAATCCATATTATCGATCCGATTGATGTAATCGATTGCCATAATTTTGAATCAAGATGTTATTTGTGTTTGACTGATTCAGGTGGAATCCAAGAAGAAGTACCTTCATACGGTAAACCTGTTTTGGTAATGAGAGATACTACTGAAAGACCTGAAGGTGTTATTGCGGGTACACTTAGATTAGTAGGTACTGAAGAAGAAAATATTTACAACAATTTTAAAGAGTTGCTTGAAGATAAGCATGCTTATGATTTGATGGCTAAATCTTGTAATCCTTATGGTGATGGTAAAGCATCTGAAAGAATAGCTGATATTCTTGAAGGTAAAGATTATCACCCATGGATAGAAAAGTAGCATAGCAATGGTATCAAAGTGATAGATGCTAAAGTAAAAATTATATCTGCTATAAAATCTTTTTATAAAAGAACATACTAGTCAAAGGAATTTTATGAAAAATATAATTATTCTTGTAGAAGATGCAATCTACGCAAATGATGGATACAAATCAAGAATTGAAATGGAAATGGGAATTTTGGGGAATGAATATAATTTTTTTATTTTGGCCCCATCAATGTCAGATATGCCTATAGAGTTCTCTGTAAAAAATGTGAGAGTGATTAAATACAAAGCATTCCCATCTTTTGTGCCATTTGTATTTAATAAATTATATTTATTAAGAGCATTAAAGTCTCTATTACAAGATTGCAAAAATGTAGTTGTGATGTGCGAAGCTTTGCCTTCAGCTGTTTGTGCCTATAACTTTTGCAAAAAAAATGATATTAAATTTGTTTTTGATTGCCATGGAACTGCTCCTGATGAAGTTTATATGTGCCATAAAAATATTGCCGGTTTGTTTTTTTCAAAATGGCTTAAAAAAGAGCAAAGTAAGATCGTATTTGAAGCGTCATTAACCGTTACAGTGTCATTCAAGCAAAAAGAGCTATTGAATTTACCTCAAGAAAAGTGGTCATTTTTACCAATGCTACCTTCAAATCACTTCTTTACGCTACCGAATAAGAGAAATGATATACGAAGGAGTCTTGGAATCGATGATAGCACTGTCGTTTTTGTATACTCTGGACAAAATCAAAAATGGCAAATGTCAAAAGAGACAGTAAAATTCTTTAAGAGAATAGAAAATAGAAATCCAAATTGCTTTTTACTCGTTCTAACAGGACAAGTCAGTTCATTTATTACTTTATGTAAAGAAGAGAATATTAAAAACTATAAAGTTATTTCTGTTCAATACTCTGACATGCCTTTTTACTTGGATGCTTGTGATTATGGATTCTGCTTGAGAGCCGAACATATAGTGAACAAGGTTGCATCGCCAACAAAGGTTATGGAGTACCTTGTGAGAAACGTTAGACCTATCTTAACTAATTATGTTGGTGATTTTTCAGAAAATTTAAGAAGATTGCAGTTAGCTGATATTGTAAACATAGATGATGTTTACTTATTAAAAAGAAGAGCTCTACCGTTTTCGTCTAAATCATATGTAATAGATTTTGCAAAATCATGTAGAGAGCATTATATCTCTAAAATAAGAGCTTTGTTTTGATGTTACTTAATTATTGTTTTCGTATAATTCCAATAATAATATTGGCAACAATTCCTTCTATAAATGATGTGTTTATTAATTTTGGAGGAAAGAGTATATGCATTAATAATATTTTATATTTGTATCTCTTTTTTCACATTACTATTTCTGTTATATCTTTAAAGAAAATATATGTTCCTAAAGTTATATTGATATTTAGTTTTTTTTATTTATATGCGTTTGTCGTCGGTTTAAGGTACTGTATTGCTAATGATATTGATTTACGGTTGGAATATACAATACATATCTTTTTAATGCTATATGTTTTATTGTATTTTTCTCTTTTAAGCAAGCATGAAACTTATCTGTTTTGGAAAGTTTTTTATTTCATATCATTTATTCTTGTTTTTGTTGTATTTATTCAATTCATACTATATAAATTGACAGGTGTATTTATTTCTTTTGTAGAAAGATCACAGGAGTATCGTCCTGCTGCTTTTTTTAGCGAACCAGCACACTACTCAATGCTGATGGTGTTAGTACATCTATCATTGTTATTAAAATTAGATCCTCTTTATATAAAGAAAGGTATAAGAATTCTAATTTCGACTTTAATATCAATTTCGTTATTACTAAGTAGTTCTTCTTCAGGAATGATATACGTTCTATTCGTATGGGGATTATGGATTTTAAAGGAAAAGTCTGTGTCATTGTCTTTAAAACTGTTTTTTCTTGTGATATTGAGTCTTGTTTTTACTTGTATGTTTATTTTTACTGATGAACTTTCGACTGCATATGAGCACTTTATGTCCACTGATTTTTCTTCAATAACATCTGGTAGTTTTAGAATCGCAAGAGGTTTCGACTTATTCTCCACTTTGAGTTTTACAGAAAAACTATTTGGAATTGGCTGTGGTAGTATCGATAACTATATTATCAGTTCGAACTTTATTTCAATATACGATAATTACGAAAATATCCATTCAAATTATGTAAGTGCATTATCATCATTTTTATTGGAGGGGGGGGCTTTAGGAACATTTGTGTTTGTTGTTTCTATAGTTTTATTGTTGTACAAAAATAAATTTCATAATGCTTCGTTATTAATTATGTTTTTTTTATTAATCTTGTCTAATGAAATAATTTATACACCCCAAATTTATTATTCAATTGGAATCTTTATTTTAATTTATCGCGAGAGACAATATTTCTAATTTAATAATGAGCAAGTTTTATCTAAATAAGGAATTTTTATGTCACCTAAAATTTTAACTATAAGTATTGCATCTTATAATGCAGAGAAAGACATTTCTAAATGTCTAGATTCTTTTGTTGCTTCTAACGTTCTTGATAAGCTGGATATTATTGTTGTAAATGATGGCTCCTCTGATAATACCTCTAAAATTGCTCATGATTATGCAGGTAAGTATCCATCAATAAAAGTTATAGATAAATTAAATGGAGGCCATGGCTCAACCATTAATAGTGGCATAATTGGAGCAGTAGGTAAGTACTTTCGTATTGTTGATTCAGATGATTGGGTTGACCCTATTGAACTGCAAAAATTTGTTAATTACCTAGAAAATTGTAATGCTGATGTTGTTTTTACTCCTTATCAAACTGTCGATTCTTTGGATAAATCTATTATTGAAACATATGATAATTTTCACTGTGATGTTAATAATAATGTTGAAACAGACATTGACCATATAGATGAACGAACTGCGTTAGCAATGCATGCTATGACATTTAAAACTTCATGCATACAAAAAATTGGTCCAATTATTGATGAACACTGTTTTTATGTGGATACTGAATATTGTATTTATCCCTTGGTTTTTGCAAAGTCTTTTATTTTTATAGATTGCAATGTGTATAAGTATTCTATAGGCTCACAAAACCAAAGTGTTTCTATTAAAAACTTGATTAAAAGACGTAATGAACATGTCAGAGTTGTAAAAAGTCTATGTCAGTATTATATAAAGAATAGAATGTCTGTTCATAAAAATGTGAGAAGTCTGATTTACAGGTATTTGAAAAATCTAATATCTTTTCAAATGTTCTTGTATATAGTATCAAATTCAAGAGAAGCAAAACATGAGTTGATTGATTTTGATAGATATCTAAGAACTGTAGAATTATCGCCTTTTCTTTGTCTAAATTCTTTGAAGATAAAGTTTGGGTATTTATTTCTTAAGTTAACAAAGTTCAAATTTTATTCTTTGTTATCTGCTTTATATCTGACATTGAGCAGTAAAAATTAGGAATATATTCTGACTTATTTTAGTGTTTGATTTTCGATTACTTTTTTAAAGATGTAATTAATGTATCAATTATTTTAAATAAATCAATCTGATAATGTTAATTATGTGAGTTTTAGATCACTTTACAATATTCACATTATCAGTATGTGATACAAAGATCACGCTTAGTACTATAAGCTTGAGAATGTAGTCAACTTAGGTTAAAAGATAGCCATCAAAGATGATATTACAGGATCACGATGATGGCAGTACAGTTTGATAACACAAGCGATTTACTTTCAACAGAACTAGGAAACATTGGACTTACAGCTGCAGGATTTGATTACTTTGGTTTAGCACCAGTAATTGAATCCTGTATTGGAAAGATAGGTTCACATGTAAAGGTAACTCAAATTGAGTTAGTGAAGCTATTGTGTTGTCAGGTATTAAATGTACCATACCAGTCACTGTACTGAACCTCAGAGTTTTATCGTGGAAAACCTGTAAGAGCTTTAACTGGTAATGAAGAGCTTAATGTAGAAGACATAAACAGGGATGTTCTTTCAAAACTATTAGATGCCATAGCAGACTTTGGACCTGAAAGATTGTTTCTAAGATGTTCTCAAGCAGTAGCATCTAAACTAGAACTTAATCCTGATACAGTCCATATAGACTCAACCAGTTTCCACTATGAAGGTCAGACCAGAGTTGAAGATGGCTGTGATATCGTACTAGACCAGGGATACAGTAGAGACAGCCATCCTGAATTAAATCAGATAAATGAGCTGATGATATGTGATGAGTTTAGTCACATACCGTTATTTGAAAAATGTGTTAGTGGCCACACAAGTGATAAGACAAGTTTTAAAGATGTCATTATTACTTACTGGTCTCTAATTAAAGTGCAGTTTAAAGACTTAAGATATCTGGTAGCTGACAGTGCTTTATGTACCAGTGATAATGCTAAAGAATTAGCATCAAATCATCTGTATTCAGTAACCAGAATACCTAACTCTTACGGTCAGGCAATAGAGTGCTTTAATCTGTTTGCTCAAGAGCCAGATAAGCTCGTACCTGTAGACAGTAATGAGCCTGATGGTGTCAAAGCTATGTGGTGTGGAGAATGTACTATAGGAGAACAGAAGTTCAAAAGGCTTTAACAAAACTTGAAACCAAGCATGTAAATGCATGGATGATGCTCAAAAGAGCATTGATGATATTACAGCAAAGCTTAAGCTTGTATCTATATCAGACATTACCTATGAAGAGGTAAAAGGACATAAAGGTAGAGGCAAACATAAGAAAGATGATAAGCCTGTCACTATTGCTGTTAAAGTTCATGCTGTAGCTTCAATTAACAGTGAAGCTGTTAATGCTGCTGTTGAAAACTCAACCTATTACGTCATCTGTACTAATGATACAGTGCGTAAATGGACAATGAAAGAATTACTTTCTATCTATAAGAAGCAATCTGTAGTTGAGAGAAAATGGAGATGCCTTAAAGATACAAGATTACTGGTAAACACTTTGTACCTTGAAAGCCCATCAAGAATAAATGCTCTGATGTGGGTAATGACTTTAGCTCTTTTAATCTATTCTGCTACAGAATATCTGATGAGAAAGAAGATGGAAGAGCAAAGACTTACGGTTCCTACACCTGACCATAAGAACGAGCTTTCAAGACCATCATTGATGAGAGTTTATCAGTACCTTGCAAACTCTAATATCAGTCTGACATATTCACCTGGTACAGAGTTTGTAAGATTAACAGGAGTTCCTTTAGATATGCAGCAAATCCTGTTATCTATGGGAGAAGAATGGTGCAGATACTACATAAGTGACACATATCGACCTTATATAGCGTCTGCTGTTTAAAACATGTGATGAAAAGATCTTGACGAGTTTCGTTTGTTGTCAGCGACTCAAGTTGATTTAATACTCGTTTAACTGTCAATAATTTTAGTTATGCTACAACAATTTTTAGATCAGATATATGATGTTATTCATATATGCCCTAATTTTGTAATCAATGTTTTGGAAATTCAGTTTTTTGATTTTCTAGAATCTTTTCTATCTTGTTTTCAAAAACTATTTACTTTAGATATTTTTATTATAATTATTGCAGTTTTCTTAATGTTGTCATCTGCGTATAAGTTTGTTAGTAGACTTTCATTTTTTCAGAAAATAAAACTGTTTTTTTTGAATAAAATAACTGATACAGAATGTCATTATAATGATGAAAAAAGTAGGCCATACTTCAATTACGCCCCAATTGATTTAAGCAATGATCATTCTGATCCATCTTTTCAAGAACAATTCAGACAGTTAGATTTCTACTTACAAGATCAGAAAGTAAAGAATTTAGCAATTTTCGGTTCTTTTGGTTCAGGAAAAAGTAGTTTAATCGAAACATACTTCAACTCACGTAAATTTAGAAGAAAAGAAAGTAGCAACTCAGTAATTTATATTTCATTGCCTGATTTTGAGTATGAAAACAATACCAGTGAAAGTCAACAGAATAACTTTTATCATAAAAAACAAGAAGAAATCAACGAAAGTGGATCAGAACAAAATTTAAACAATCAAGATACCTGTAAAATCAAAAGAAAGGGAAATGAAAAATCATATAAACTTGATATCGTTACTGTTGAAAATGAGATAATCAGGCAGATTATTTACAGCAAAATAAACAAAAATATTCCTATATCTGTAATTTCAAATTTAAAATTTGACAAGAAATTTGTGACCAAATTTTGCCTTTTGATCTTTTGCTTCGTATTCTTCTATATCCAGTTAAAATATAACGATAACTTCAATGTAAAACATTATCTTCAATTTTCCTGTTATTCTACTGCTGCTTTTATCTGTTTTTTCTATTTTGTGCACTTTGTAATTAATTGGTTATTTCAATCTTTTAAATTGTCAAACGTGTCTTTTCAATCAAATGGCGTAAGTGTTGAACATAAATCAAAATCATGTTTATTTGATTCTTACATTGATGAAATAACGTATCTTTTTGAAGAATCTAAGTGTAAGTATGTTGTTTTTGAAGATTTGGATAGAACTGATAATTACGAAGTATTAACACATCTAAGAAATTTGAATCAAATCCTAAACAATGACCCACGTTGCAAAGATTGTTTCTCAATAAAACAAAGAAAAATTGTTTTTATTTATGTTGTTAACAGTTCTATCTTTAAAATTTCTAATGAAACTGTTAAGTTTTTTGATGCTTCAATTAATGTATCACCAGTAGTAACCTCAACTAATTCTTGGCAATTTTTAATAAATTTTAGAAATAATCTTTATTTTTATTATGAGAAAGGCAAAGATCCTAATTCATTTAAACATGAATTCTTTTCAAAACACCTATTAGATGATCAGTTTCTAATTGCGATTTCTAGATATTTGAAAGATTTAAGAGTTGTTAAAGAGATTTTTAATGATTATCAAAATGTTATTGAAAAAATTGGTTGGTTGTTTTTACAAATTTCTGATCAGAATTTGCGTAAAAAATTAGTTGTACAATGTTTTTCTTTTGCTTTGTTCAGATGTATTCTTACTAAAGAGTATGATAATTTAAATATTAATAAAGGCACAACATACAACTTGCTTAACAGAAAGTACGAGTGCCAAAATTTAGAGCCTTTTGAAATCGAAAATAAATCATTTTATGAGTTATTTTTTAACGATTCAATTGATTTAAATATAATTCCTGAACTTAAAAATCAAGATTTGCTAAAGTTTCTGTTAATTAATAATTTTATTTCGGAAAACTATCGCTTATTCTCAAATGCTATAAGTAGCAAGACATTTTGTAACAGACCAAATGACATGCATTTTTTGATATCTTTGATAAAAGAGTCAGCTACATACAATCCAACATTAAATATATCAGATTTTTTAGTTGAATCTATTCTTCATTATTTTCCAAATACTAATTTTTTATGCAATGGAGCTTTAAATTATGTCTTTTTAGGATACTTGACATACTTATATGTAATTCAAAAACAACAAAAATATCAATTACTGTTAGATAAGTATGTGGAATTTATTTTTGATTCGATTAGAAGTTCAAAAAATAAAGAAACTAAAGCTCTTAAGTCATCTTCAAATGATAACAATGTTCATAACTTTATTATTGAAATGTGCGACCATTTTGAAAAGTTAAAAGTAGGAAACATTAAGCTTGAGAAAGGTACTGTTAATCAATGTAAAAAAGAATGGTTGAAAATTGTTTTTTCAAATTTATGTGATTCGGGAATTATCTATCAAAATTATAGGACAGTGTTTGGTGATTATTTAGGCAAATTTTTGTTTTATGTTTTAGAATTTGGTAAATCAATCATATCAGAAGATTTAAGAGCTAATCACGGAAAAGTCATTTCTATTATTCTTCAAGATATTAAAAAGTTAGATGCTGAAAATAAGTTTCAACCTTTGTTAGTAAATGATAGTAATCTAATAGATGACACCTTTTTTAAATCCGCAGATTTTATCAATTTTAAGATAAAATATATTATTTCAAGCCTTTCTATGAAGGATGATTCTTCATATAAATATATAAAGACAATTTCAAATAACTATAAAATCAATAGTGAACCACATGTTGTGTCGTTTATCTTCGAGCCTACTTGGTTCAATTTCTCCCAAATTTCTAAATACTTAAGAGACAAGTATCCTGATGAAACTATACTCCAAAAGGATATAACCGTTGAAAATATCTTGTTGACTACTATTTTTACAACTATCGATAAAGATATTAATGCTCATTCAGAATTTAAAGAGTTTGGAAGGGCTTTTTATTGTCATTTGTTTTTTGTAGGTGGATATGAAAATCTTTTATTTTCTACTGGAATTGATACCAGATACAAGATAAAAGATAACAATGTTGATTTTCTGCAAGATACTCCGGAAGTTGTCCTCTTTGTTCTTCTTTCATTGAATTATTGTTATTTAGAAAAAAAATCTTTTTTTGAATCTAACAATAAAAAACTGTATGAGTATCATGTAAAAAATCCTGACAAATTAGAAATTTTAAATTTTTATGAAGGAACAGATTTTGAAAAAGTTATTTACTGTTTCCTTGATTACGAAAATTGTGAAATTTTAAAACTAAGCCATCAATTCTTAGAAAATTCTACCAAAACTGATTCATTGTTTAAAGATTGGTGCAATTTAGTGAATTCAATTGACCTTTATCAGGTTCAACAAGCTAAACAATCTTTAATTATTTCATTAACTCAACTTCTAAACTATTCTTTCATAAAGAAGAATTGTAAGCTCACACCAAAACACAGAATTTCTCCTAACATAACTAATATTGTTCATATAAGAGATTTCCTAGAACAGTATCTTAAAGAAAGGCAATCTGGTGAAAAGTATAAATTTGAAATAGATGAAGTCTATCAAGATTGTTGGTTAGTTTTTACTAAGTATTTTTATGACTTTTATGCTGACATATTGCTGACTAATTCAAAATATGAGTTGTCACCTATTTTTAAAAATTCGCCATACTCAATGAAAGTAACAAAAGATTATATTTTGTCTATAAAGGAAAAGATTCAATAACTGTGATGTCTTTTTATCACAGTATGAGAATGTTGTATGGACATAAAAAATTGACAAGATGATTCAAGTTTCTTCAAATATGGAGAATAGCTTGTTTACCTTTGAAAAAAATCTTAATCTTTGATAACGTTCTAAGAATACTGTTTCTTATAAACAAAAGTAATTTGTTTGCAACTAGTTTTGAAACACTATATGAATAACATTATATTTAGTATTTTAAAATTGGTAAATGAACACTGTCCATTTACTACAGACAATTCTAAACAGAATACTTGTCCAGAAAATTGTAAAAGAGGTCCTTATTATGATTTCTCTCCAATTGATGTATGCGAAGATGAAGATAAAAGTTCATATGAAGAAGAGTTCAATCAAATAAAGTATGCCTTAGAAAATGACAAGGTTAAGAACTTAGCTATCTTAGGTAAGTTTGGTACTGGTAAGAGTAGTCTTATATCTTCATTTTTCAAGCATGAAAACATCAATAATAAAGAGATCTCAGATAAAGAGTACGTAACAGTAAGTCTTGCAGATTTTGACTATTTGAAAGAAAATTCATCAGACAATATTGAAGAAAATCTTGCTGATAATTCAAAATCTGACAATGATAATAATTCTGATATAACTGATAAAAATAGCAGTAATGCTTCTTCAGAAAATAGAGTTGATTCATCTAATAAGAACAATCATTTATCAGGAAAATCTTCTTATCAGAATCTTGATGCTGTTGAAAAAGAAATAATAAGACAGCTTTCATATGGAAAGCTAAGTAAAAATGTTCCTATTTCTTTTTTATCAAAATTTAAAACACGTTTATGTGATACTTTTGTCATCTCTTTATATCTGAGTCCATTATTAGTTATTTTCCTAAGTAGCTTTTTTATCAAAGATGAAATCGTTCACTTATTTAACTATGCACCAGGCAGTAACTTAACTAAATTGTTTGTTCTTACTGTAATTACATCAGCCTACGTATTCATATTCTTTAAATTTTTATCACCAAAGTTAAGATTTAAAAACTTATCCCTATCATCATTATCAATTAGTGTTGAGCAGAAAGATTTTGATAACATCATAGATGCTTATCTTGATGAAATTACCTATCTCTTTGAACAATCAAAATGTAAATATGTCATTTTTGAAGATCTAGATAGGGGAAACAATCCTGAAGTATTCACTCATTTACGAAATTTAAATATTGTTTTAAATAATGACATTAGATGCAAAAATGGATGCTATTGGAAAAGATGTCAGCGCAGAATTGTATTTATCTATTTATTAAGAAATAATCTTTTATCTCCTCAAGAGATGGTTAAGTTCTTTGACTACACTTTATCAATTACTCCATATTCAGCTTCATCTAATGTTGCTTTTCATGCTTTAAAGATACTAGATGAGCTTTATGCTTACTATAAAAAGATTGAAGAAGGTAAAACTAATGAAGATAAATTAGAAACTTCTAAAGAAATTGAAGCTCATGTTCCAACTGATAAACAAAATATAAAGGCTCAAAAGCCATCTGAAACAAAGAGCTTTAAAAAGTCAGAATTATTTACTGAAGAAGCTTTAGACAATGATTTTATTATTTCTGTTTCTAGATTTGTAGGAGATCTTAGAAATATCAAACAGATCTTTAATGACTACCAATTACTTTTAAGTAATTTTGAATTTTTATTTGACGATGCGAATAGCATTGGAAAAAAGATCTTTTCAATATCTGTATTAAAAAACTACTATCCATCAGATTATAACGAGTTGATCTCTAATAAAGGAAATCTGTATGAGCTTCTCAATAGAGTAGGTGAATACCAATCATTTGTTGAAGCTAATAAACACTTTTTTGAGCAGAAAAATAATTTATCTAGTGAAAACTCAGAATCAAATCCTAAACAAGATAAAGTAAACGATAATGATAAAACTGGATCTATAGTGGTCAAGTCTTATTTTTCTGATTGTATTAATAATTTAGATAAAGCAGAGACGGTCTATTCTTTCTATGATCTGGTTAATAGAAAAGATTGCAATCCTGAATTTAGTAGCTATGTAAAACAGAGACCATTATTAAGGTACCTACTCTGCAACAATTATTTATCAGAAGATTACAGATTTTATCTCTCTAAATTTTCAAATAATTTTACTTTAACAAAAACAGAGTACACATTTTTAAGAAATGTTTATGACTCTGATTCCAAATATCAAGCTGAATATGTTTTAAATCAAGAAAATTTAGATCAAGTTTTCTATTTGTTACCAAATTACACAATTTACAGTAAAGCAATTTTAAATTACTCTTTCTTTTCCTTTATTCTAAGTAAGTGTATAAATTTAGAAATCGATTCTTACGGTAAATTTTTATACAACTATGTAAAATTTTTCTTAAATAGAAATTTCTATAATGAAGGTCCAGATTTTATTCTTTTGGTATGTTCTAATTTGAACAACAATTTATGTGACATTAAAAAAAGAAAAAAGGAGAATTTTGATAAGTTAAAAAGGCTATTCTCTGCAATATTGTTTAATTGTGGAAATTTAAATAATCTTACAAAACTTTTTGATGATACATATTATGAATATAAATTTTTATTGTATCTTTCTGTGTATGGCACACAAATATTTACTTATGATGGTGAACTAGCAAAATGGGAAGGTATTGGTGATTTTCATGTCTATATTAGTTCTAATAAAGTAGGAACTTACTTTCTAGACAATATAGATCTCATTCCTAGAGATTATTGGAATATTTTATTTAATTCAATTTCATTTCTTGGAATTGAATTTTCAAATTTACCAAGCATTGAATCTATTGGCTTTGATAATATAGAGCTTTTCTTAAACTCGTTAAACAAAATACAACCAAAATCTAAAGTTCTTTTTGAAGTAAATTGTAAAAATTTATCAACCTTATCTCAGTATTTGCTTTCAATAGAAAATGAAAAAAACGGTATTTCTGAAGATGTAAGTCTTGAGCTTTGCTCTTTTTCTATTTTTACTATTCTATTTGACCTTCTAGGAAACGAACAATCTAGTTTTTTAAATTTAAGAAAGTTAATTTTTAATTATCTAGTTGGTGAAAGACAATATACAAGAATTTTATCTGTCAATGAAATCGGGACAAGGTTTTCAAAACTAAAAGAACAGCAAGATGGTTCAACATGTCGTATTAGCTTAGAAGATTCACCTGAAATAATAGTTTTAATTTTATTATCTATACAAGTTTGTGAATTTGAATATTACAGTGCTTCTTTATCATCTTTCCAAGAAAATGACTTGATTTATTCCTTGGAAAAGGTGCATGCCTTAAGTGAAATTTACAAATCTTTATTGAATAATTATTGTGTAAGCAACATAGAGCTTTATGATATTGACCAGATTTCTTTATGTTTTATTGATTTTGAGAATTTCTTTGTTGATGACTTAAATGTGCTGTTTGATAATGTAAATAATTTACATTCAACTTTGAAGTCAAAAAATTTCTTTGACTTTTATCCTAAAGATCCTTCTTATGATCTTGCAAAAGTAAGAGTTCTTTTTATTTTATTAAATTATTCTTTTGTAACAAAGGTAAATCCTTATTCGCCACAAAATCGAATCACACCTAACATCAACAATCTGATCTATATAAGGGATTGTTTGTGTAAGTTTGATTCTCAATTTTATGAATTTTCAGTAGATAAAATTCTCCGTGATACTTGGTTTGCTCTGTATAAGTATTATCAAAAATTCTATCAAGAAATATACGATTCAAACTTATTTATTAGAGAGTATAACGTCGTTCCAGTACCTGAATTCGATGAAACAGAAGATATACAAGGTTTCTTCGAAGACAATATTAAACGCATTAAAGCTTTCTTCTTAAATCTTGATAAAAAAGATTAACAATCATTTTAATTACTACACAACAGAGAGGTTAATATGTACGATTATTTAGTAGTAGGTTCAGGTTTATATGGTGCAATCTTTGCTCATGAGGCTAAGAAAGCAGGTAAATCTGTATTAGTAGTTGAGAAAAGACCTAATATTGGAGGCAATATTTATACTGAAAAAGTTGAAGGTATAAATGTTCATAAATACGGAGCACACATCTTCCATACCAATAATAAGAAGGTTTGGAACTATATTACTCAATTTGCTGAGTTTAATAGATTTACTAACAGCCCTGTAGCAAATTACAAAGGTGAACTATATTCATTACCATTTAATATGTACACCTTTAATAAGATGTGGGGAGTAGTAACACCTGAAGAAGCTCTAGCTAAGATCAATGAACAGAGAAAAGAGATTGTATCTGAGCCTAAAAATCTTGAAGAGCAGGCAATCTCACTAGTGGGTAGAGATATCTATGAAAAGCTTATCAAAGGTTATACAGAAAAACAGTGGGGTAGAGATTGTAAAGAATTACCAGCTTTTATTATTAAAAGATTACCTGTACGTTTAACTTTTGATAACAACTACTTTAATGCTCTATACCAGGGTATTCCGGTAGGTGGTTATACCAAGATGGTCGCAAATTTATTAGAAGGTATTGAAGTAAGATTAAATACTGATTACTTAAAAAATAAAGATGAGTTAGATAAACTTGCTCATAAAGTTGTTTACACAGGTCCAATTGATGCTTACTTTGATTATAAGTTAGGTACTTTAGAATACCGCTCTGTAAGATTTGAAAATGAGTTATTAGATATTCCAAATTATCAGGGTAATGCTGCTGTAAACTATACAGACAGAGAAACTCCATTTACCAGAATCATCGAACACAAATGGTTTGAATTTGGTAAAGATGAAAATGGTAATGATCTTCCAAAGACTGTAATCAGTAGAGAGTATTCTTCTGAATGGAAGAAAGGTGATGAACCTTACTATCCAGTTAATAATGAAAAGAACGGTAAGCTTTATCTTGAATACAAGAAATTAGCTGATGCTGAGAAAAAAGTAATCTTTGGAGGAAGATTAGGAGAGTACAAATATTATGATATGGATGCTACAATAGCATCAGTATTAGACAAGTGTGAAAAAGAGTTTGAGTAACCAATAAGGTTCTTACTCTTAAAAGCACTGTAGTAAAGATCATGGCATTAAAAGATCCTAATGATCCTGGGTAAATAAGATTCTAACTGCAGTGCTTATCTCTGTATATAAAGGTGAGTTTATGTACATAAAAAAAATTGATGTTGAAAATCTTGGACCTCTTGAAAAGGCTAATATTAAATTTAGCTTTAACGAAGATGGCTCACCTAAGCCACTTATTTTAGTAGGTAAGAATGGTTCTGGTAAATCTACATTGATTTCTAATATTGTTGATTCTTTTTATGAGTTTGCAGCAAAAGCATACAGTAATATTCAAATCAATGATAAAAATAAAAGTTCATATTCTTGCTACTATAAAATTCTTTCTCCAATAGAAATTCAAACAGGAAAATCATTCCTATATTCACATATTCTTTTTGAAGATAATGTGGATTATTTATTTGTCCAAGGAAAATGGATCCCTGAAGAAACTTTCAGCAGTATAGGTTGTCTTCTTAGTGATAAAGATCCTAAAAATGGTAATATTTCATTTAAAAGAATAACAAAAAATTCAAATTCAATTGAAGACAGTTTTGTAAGAGATGTATTATCAAATCAAGTAATTGCTTATTTCCCTCCAGATAGATATGAACGACCAAATTGGTTACATAGATCGTATTATGAAAGAATATCCTATTATTCAGAAAATATTCATTTAAAGCTAAATGAAGAATTTAGTAATGAGTATAAAAATCCAATTACGGTAAATTGTGGAGAAGATGATCTTTTACGTTGGCTTCTAGATATAATAGCTGATTCAAGGATTGATTTTAAATTTGAACGAGATAATGAACAATTAAACATTCATCGAGTTAATGATAACAATTTTCAAAAATTGGTGCCTTATATTGTCACACGAGACAATATTCAAAAAATTACTTCTACTATCTTAGGGGATGATGTTGAGTTTGGCTTGAATCCGAGAAGTGCTGGAAATGCTAGGTTTTGTATTATAAAGAAGAAAGATAATGAAATTGTAGCTCCATCTTTGAGTTCTTTATCTTCAGGACAAATAGCTCTTTTTAAGATGTTTGCAACTCTTGTTAAATATGCCGATTCATATGACGTTCAGCGCAGTTGTAATTTGTCAAATATTAGTGGTGTTGTTGTAATTGATGAAATAGAGCTTCACTTACATCCGTCAATGCAGGCAGATATTCTCCAATGCTTATAAAGCTATTCCCTAAAATTCAATTTATAATCACAACTCATTCCCCTTTATTTTTGTTAGGATTGGATAAGGTTTTAGGTAAAGATAGTTACGATATTATTGATTTGCCAAGTGCTACAAAAATATCAACAGAAGCCTACTCAGAGTTTGAATCAGCTTTTGAATGTTATGAAAAAACGGATCGTTTTGAAAAAGAACTTAAGAGTGTATTGTCAACTATAAATTCATCTTCAAATACTAATGATCCATTGATCATTACTGAAGGTCAGACAGATTGGATGCATTTAGAAGCTGCTTATCGAGCTTTATCACAAGATTCAAAGAAAAAAGAGCTGTTAAGCAAACTAGGAAATATTAAGTTTTATGAGTTTGAAGCCAAACAAAAAAATAATAAAGATCCCTCTAAAGATAAGTATAGTCTTACAATTTCAGATTTAGGCTTTGGTAAAAAAGGAGAACCTTTGATTAAAGCAGAAATGGGGGATTCCGTTTTAAAAACTTTATGTGCTAATATCTCAAAAATTCGACAAGAGAGAATCATAATTTGTATCTTTGATCATGATAAAGAAGATGTTGTTAATGAAGTCATGAATGGAAATGTTTATAAAAATTGGGGAAACAATGTCTATTCTTTTGCCATTCCGGTTCCTGAATCTAGAAAAAATACACCATTGATCTCAATTGAGCATTACTACACTGATAGCGAAATAAAAACAGTTCAAAAAATTGGAGATATTGATTACCGATTATTCATGAGAAATGAGTTTGATGACGATGGATTCATTAAATCTGGTGAAAGAAATATCATTTTGAAAAATGCAAATAATAAGAGTGACAATGGATCTATCAATATATTTGATCGAAACTGTAATCGTATCAAAGAACAAGGAAAGGGTAAAAACTTGAATGTTGCATTATCAAAATACTGCTTTGCTTGGAATATCCTTAAGAATGAACCTTGTTTTAACAATTTTGATTTTTCAAATTTTATCCTAATTTTTGATGTGATACAAAATATCTTATCTTCTTCCAATAACTTTCCAAAATCAGTCCAAGAATGTTGATATTATTTGTGAGCTCTATAACTCATTACAGTTAAACTATTTGTTAGTACTTAATTGAAATGACATATTTTCTTCTGTTTTTAAGTAGAAGTTTAGATTCACTAGTTTTTACAAAAATAAGAATAATAAGATGAACAAAAATCCTAATATAAAATTAAATTATCTGTTTAAGCTTACATACCAAATATTATGTGTGTTGATTCCTTTTGTAACAGTACCTTATGTATCAAGAGTTTTAGGTCCAGAAGGTATTGGTACTTACAGTTTTTTACAGTCTCTTTCAAGATATTTTATTATTTTTGCATCGTTAGGAACACTCTTATACGGTACTAGAGCAATTTCTAGAGTTAGAGAGAATAAAGTTCAACTATCTAAAACATTTTGGGAAATAGAATTACTGATTTGTTCAACTTCCACTATTGCTTGTATATTATGGTGTTGTCTTGTATTTGTATACCCTCAAGAAAGGAGTAATTGCCTTGCTTTTCTTCCTCTAATATTGGCAGTCCCTTTTGATATCTCATGGTTTTATACCGGTATTGAAAAAATCTACTATAGTGTTATATGGAATTTTTTAAGTAAGATAATTGTACTTGTTGGAATTTTTATTTTTGTTACAACTAAAGACGATCTTGTTGAATATATATCACTTCTATCATTTTCAATCTTGATAGGTAATGTTTCAATGTGGATTTTCTTAAAAAGAGAAATCAGCAAAGTTAAGATAGCTGAGTTGAAAGTATTAAGACATGTTAAACCAACATTGAAATACTTTATAACTGCTGTTGCAATTTCAATCTATACAGTTCTTGATAAAACCATGATTGGTATATTTACAGAAGGATCTGCTGAAAATGGATATTATGAACAGGCAACAAAAGTAATTGCTATGATTACCCCATTTTCTTTTACTGCCTTGAACGAAGTTATGATCCCTCGCATGTCATTCTTATTTGCAAAAAATAAACTTCAGGAAATTAAGGATAGAATAAACCAATCTTTAAATATGGAGTTGCTTGTATCAATAGGATGTGTATTTGGAGTTATAGCTGTTGCACCAAGTTTTGTAAAAATCTTTTTTGGTGAAGCTTTTATGCCTGTTGTTTTAATTTTACAGATCCTATCTGTTATATTGATCCCGATCTGCTTAAGCACTTGTACTGGTAGTCATTATTATGTTCCGAGTGGAAAAGTTTTTGTTGGCACAAAATATACCATTGTGGGGGCAATTGTAAATGTTATAATAAATGTACCTTTAATTATTAAGTTTGGTGCATTAGGTGCTGTGATAGCATCTTTAGTGGCAGAGACTATAATAGGTATCCTGTACATTCGCGGCACATTACAATTTTTATATATAAAACAATTAGTAACTAATACTCAAAAAAAAATATTGTCAGGTCTGACAATGCTCTTTGTCATTGTAAACTTGCCCATTGGAGATCTCACAATTGCTTTTGCTTTTGTAATTCAGGTTTTTATAGGAATTGTTATTTATGCTGTGATGTTACTTTTATTAAAAGACCCTTCATTTTTTATGATCTTGGATTTTATAAGACAAAAATTAACCAAAGGTAAAGTTGATAATGTCTAAAGTTGCTATTGTTACTTCTGTATATAATAAAGCACCTTGGCTTGATAGGTGTTTTAATTCTTTTGTTAATCAAACGTTTTCTGATCTTGAATTCATTGTTATTAATAACGGTAGCACCGATGAATCAGCAACTATAATTGATAAATTTTCCAAGCAAGATCCTAGGTTTAAGGTTATTACTCTCAAAGATAATATAGGACCTTCAGGTGCGTATGCTCTTGGAATCGAAAAAGTAAATACAGAATATTTCGCTTTGTGTGATTCAGACGACTATATTCCAAACAATTATATTGAAGTATTGTTTGAGAAAATATGCGAGCATAACGCTGACATATCAATGTGCGCAAACGATATGGTTTGGGATAATGGTAAGGTTGCTACCAATAATAGACCACCTAAGTCTGAAATTATCTTTACTTCAGATGATAAGAATAAGTTATTACCACAAATCATTGATCATCACTCCAATTTATATCTTGGATATTATCTGGCTGAGATCGGCGTTTTATGGGGGAAAATGTACCGAACAGATTTTGTCAGAAATTTAGGTATAAATTATGATAAAGATGTTTGGATTTATTGTGATTGGTTGTTTAATTTTGAACTTATTAACAATCTTAATAGAATGGTGTATACAGAAGATACTGTATACCATTTTTATCAAGCAGCAGGAAGTTTTACACGCTCAAAAAAAATGAATTGGAATGAACTTGCAAGAAGAAAGGTCGTTCTAGATAAATTTAGCTCCATTTGTAGTGAATTTAAAGGTAAATCTGTAATTGCATTAAACAGATTCTACTTTGGCAATATAGTAGATGTTTTAGGCATGTACGTTGAACACTTTCCGAAAGAAGTCTCTAAAATTGATTTGATAAAGGTCGCAAAAGAAATTTCAAATTGGAAACAATTTAAATATATTATAGATAATAAAAAGCTCGGTTTGAATTGGAAACAGAAAGGTCTTGTTTTGCTTATCAAACATAATTTTATGTTTCCTTATGTGTTGAGATCAAAAATTCGTCAATTATTGAAAAAGAATTAAGGTTAATATATGAAGGTTGTAATTTTAGCAGGTGGCTTTGGAACAAGAATTTCAGAAGAATCTGTTTTTAAGCCAAAACCAATGATTGAAATTGGTGGCATGCCAATTTTGTGGCACATTATGAAAGGATTTGCCTCTCAAGGTTTTAATGAATTTATAATTTGTGCAGGGTACAAGCAACATGTAATAAAAGAGTGGTTTGCTGATTATTTTCTTCACACATCAGATATTACTTTTGACTACACTAATGGAAATAACGAGATTATTGTACATAATCGACATATTGAGCCATGGAAAGTTACCGTCGTCGATACAGGTCTCAATACAATGACAGGTGGACGTATTAAGAAAGTTAAAGATTTTGTTGGAAATGAACCATTTCTTTTAACCTACGGAGATGCTGTCGGAAATGTAGATATCAACAAACTTGTAGAATTTCATAGGAAACATGGAAAGATTGGCACTATATCGGTTTACAATTTTGGTCAAAATAAAGGCGTGCTTGATATTGCTAAAGATGGTCATGTTAATGCTTTTAGAGAAAAATCTGATCTCGATGGTGATTTGATTAACATTGGTTTCATGGTAATGAACCCTCAGATCTTTGACAGAATCAAAGATGATCAAACCGTGTTTGAACAAGAGCCATTGAGCAGTTTAGTTCGCGATGGCGAACTTATTGCACGAGTCCATGATGGTTTCTGGCAGTGTATGGATACTTTAAGAGAAAAGCAACAGTTAGAAAAGTTGTGGAACTCTGAAAATTGCCCTTGGAAGATTTGGTAATTTATCTGTGAGAGAGTTATGTTTGATTTAGAATTTTACAGGAATAAAAAAGTATTAGTTACTGGTCATACTGGATTTAAAGGTTCTTGGCTGTGTAAATTACTTGAAAACTATGGAGCAGAAGTAATTGGTTACTCTTTGAATCCTCCAACAGAGCCTTCATTATTTAAGATTGCAAATATTGAAAGTGATGTTAAGTCAATTATTGGTGATATCAGAGATCTTTCAAAATTAAAAGAAGTTTTTGATGATTTTCAGCCTGAGATTGTGCTTCATTTAGCAGCTCAACCAATTGTTAGAGATAGTTATAAAGATCCTGTTTATACATATGAAACAAATGTTATTGGCACTGTAAACATTTGTGAATGTGTTAGAAAATCAAGTTCTGTAAAATCTTTTTTAAATGTGACCACAGATAAAGTGTATTTGAACAAAGAGTGGGAGTGGGGATATAGAGAGAATGAAGAATTAGATGGATTTGATCCTTACTCAAATTCAAAGTCTTGTTCAGAGCTTGTTACCCATTCTTATAAAAGATCATTTTTTGATGAAAAAGGCATTGCTGTATCTACTGCTAGAGCTGGCAACGTTATAGGTGGAGGCGATTTTTCTAATGATAGAATTATTCCTGATTGCGTTAGAGCAGCATTATCAAATAAAGAAATTATTGTGAGAAATCAATATTCCACACGTCCTTATCAGCATGTTCTTGAACCTTTATATGCATATTTAATGATCGCTGCAAAGCAATACGAAGACTCCAAATATGAAGGTTATTACAATGTTGGACCTGATGATGTAGATTGTTTCCAAACAGGAGCTCTTGTTGATACTTTTGTAAAACTTTGGGGAAATGATTTATGTTGGTCTTGTCAAAGTGATGGAGGACCTCATGAGGCAAATTTCTTAAAGTTGGATTGCTCAAAGTTAAAGAAAACATTTAATTGGAAACCTCGTTGGAATCTTGAACATGCTCTAGAAAAAGTAGTTGAATGGAGTAAATGTTGGCAGTCAGGTGGCGATGTAAGAGAGTGTATGGATAGACAAATTAAAGTGTTTTTAGGTGAATAATGAAGAATGTTATTGTTACTGGTGCAAATGGATTCATTGGAAGTTCATTAATTAAAAAATTTATTTCTCATCAAATTAAGGTTGTCGCTATCGATCTTTCGTTTTCTAATGACCGATTGCCAGATTCAGAACTAATAACTAAGATCGAATGTTCTCTTCAGTCTGAGAACGAAATCATTAAAGTCATACCAACTATTGAGTATGATTGTTTCTATCATTTTGCATGGGCAGGTGTAAATGGACCATCAAAAGCTGATCCAATTGTTCAGCTAAGAAACGCAGAGACGACTTTAATATGCGCAAAAGTTGCTAATACATTGCATATCAAGAAGTTTCTATGTGCAGGCACAATAGCAGAGAGAGCTGTAGAAAGCTTATCTAATCTAAAGAAAACTAGTGGTGGTATGATGTATGGTGTTGCAAAAAATGCAACACATTCAGTTTTAGAATCTTATTGTAAAAACGTTGGTTTGAATTTTGTGTGGATGCAATTTTCAAATATATATGGACCACAGAATAAAACAGGCAATTTGGTAAGTTACACTTTATCTCAGTTAATGAATGATAATGAAGCAACATTTGGTCCAGCTCTACAGCCATATGATTTTATTTTTGTTGATGATTTGTTAGAAGCTGTATATAGACTTGGTGATAGGTCAACTAATGAAATTAGCTATTTTATTGGTTCAGGAGCACCTCAAGTATTAAAAGACTATTTGTTAGAGATTGGAAAAATTTGTGATAAAGAAGAATTAATAAAAATTGGTGTAAGATCAGATGACGGAATTAAGTATTCTTATGACATGTTTGATACTTCACTTTTAGTAAGAGATATAGGAAATTATGTGTCTGTTTCTTTTAAAGAAGGAATAGAAGAGACCTTGAGAGGTTATTGATATGTCTTCGAATCAGTATGATTACATCATAGTTGGAGCTGGTCTTTCTGGCGGAATTTTAGCTAGATTGTTAGCAGAGAATTTAGATAAAAGGATCTTAATCGTAGACAGAAGAAATCACATTTCAGGTAACATCTATGATTTTGTTGACTCATGTGGTATTAAGGTTCAAAAGTATGGACCACATGTATTCCATACAAATTCTGACGACGTTTATAATTTTATTTCTAAATATTGTGAGCCTGTAAAATATCGTACCAAATGTGAAGCTGTCATAGATGGAATTAGCACTCCATCTCCTTTTAATTTTAAAACTATCGATCAATTTTACGATAAAGAAAAAGCACAAATCTTAAAGAATAAGTTGCAGTCTTACTATCCAAATATGCATTCAGTGACTGTTGTTGATATGTTGAATTCATCTGATTCAGATATCAAAAGTCACGCTCAATTTTTATTTGATAAAGATTACAAACTATATACTGCAAAACAGTGGAACTTAAGCCCAGATGAAATTGATCCTTCTGTACTAAAAAGAGTTCCAATCGAACTGTCTTATGATGATACATATTTTCATGATAAATATGAATTCATGCCTAAGGATGGTTTTCTCGAATTCTATAATTGTTTAGTTAGTCATAAAAACATTGAAATTAAGACTAACATAGAAGCGCTTGAACATATATCAATTGATGAAGCTGAACATTCTGTTAAGTGGGATGGTAGGTTAGTAAACTTGATTTATACCGGTGCTATTGATGAGTTGTTTCAGTGTAAATTCGGAGTTCTTACTTACAGATCACTGAGTTTTAAATATGAACATCCAAAAATTAAATCTTATCAAAATGTTTCTATAGTTGCTTATCCTCAGGTCGAAGGGTATACACGAATCACCGAGTATACAAAAATGCCATATCAAGATTTTAGTGATATTACAACTATTGCTTATGAGTATCCTGTTGAATATTGTCCAAATTTTGACTGTGAAGATAAATCATCAAATATTACTGAACCGTATTACCCTGTGTTGACAGAAAACAGCAAAAAGATTTTTAATCTCTACAAGAATTATGCTGAGAATTTTAAAAATCTTACTTTGTGTGGGCGACTGGCTGACTTCAAATACTACAATATGGATCAAGTTGTATTAAGAGCTTTTGATGTATACGAATCATTAAGGAAAAAAGAAAATGTTGCAAAAGTGGGAATTTAAAGAAACAGATTTGAAAGGTTCATTTGAGATCACACCTTTTTTTGCCAGTGACAATAGAGGCGGACTTGTTAAGGATTACAACATTGATGTTTTCAAATCTAATGGAATTGAACATGAATTAAAGGAAGTGTTCTATACTATATCCAAAAAAGGTGTAATTAGGGCAAGCCATTTCCAGTTGATTAAGCAGCAACCAAAACTTGTTAGATGTATTTCTGGTCATGTATATGATGTTATTGTAGACATGCGACCAAACTCTCCTACATATGGTAAATGGAGAGGTTTTCATCTAACAGGGGATAATATGAAATCTCTTTATGTTCCTGCTTTTTTTGGACATGGATATCTTGTTATTGAAGATAGTATAGTAAGTTACAAAGCAGCTGAGGTTTTTTATGGTGAAGGTGACTCTGGTGTTATGTACAATGATCCTGATTTAGCTATAGAGTGGCCTTTTGATTTAATTGGAGGAAAGTCTAATTTAATAATAAGTGAAAAGGATCTTAATCTTATGAGCTTTAAGCAATATACAGAGATGATGCAATAGATTTTTATTGTGTAATAACTATACTATATTAACAATCTTAAAAAATAATGATATTAATACAAGTATTAGTTTTATACTACTATACAATTATTAGTCTCTGATCAATGTGGCGTTCATTCCATAAAGATTACATCTAAACACTTTGTACCTTGAAAGCCCATCAAGAATAAATGCTCTGATGTGGGTAATGACTTTAGCTCTTTTAATCTATTCTGCTACAGAATATCTGATGAGAAAGAAGATGGAAGAGCAAAGACTTACGGTTCCTACACCTGACCATAAGAACGAGCTTTCAAGACCATCATTGATGAGAGTTTATCAGTACCTTGCAAACTCTAATATCAGTCTGACATATTCACCTGGTACAGAGTTTGTAAGATTAACAGGAGTTCCTTTAGATATGCAGCAAATCCTGTTATCTATGGGAGAAGAATGGTGCAGATACTACATAAGTGACACATATCGACCTTATATAGCATCTGCTGTTTAAAAAATGAGCAGATAAGATCATGACAAGATTATTCAGAAGTTTTACTGCTTAATGTCTACTAAAAGCATTATTAATGTATAAAATCAATCTGTATAAAAGAAAATCTGATAAAATAACTGTGGACTTCGCTATTCTGTGAAGATATTTATTGTTTCGAGTATATTTGATATTATATGTCCAACTCTCTGTTAAATAAGAAGATTATTGTCGGTGTGGGGGGGGGGTAAACCTCTTTCGGATAATAATAGTAAGTCTACACTTCTAACCCACCTACAATCTCTTCGAGCTATCGCTTTTATTTCAATTGTAATCTGTCACTCTCGAATATTAAACAATTCTTTAGATTGTCTTGGCGCATGGGGGGTATCTCTATTTTTTGTTTTATCTGGGTTTGTGATGATCTATAGCTACTACGATAAAAACAGAATAAAGAATGTATCTCTTATTTATAATGTAAAGTTTGCTTTTATAAAGTTGAAGCGAATATGGCTTTTGCATATATTATGTACTTGTGTAATGCTAGTGCCATTCCTATTTGGATCACATGCAGAAACATTATGGAGAGTAATTGTTAAATTCATCCTAAATACTGTATGGCTGCAAGAGTGGTTTCCAATTAGAGTAAGATCTCCTGACATCATCTCTTGGTTTATATGTACCATTTTTCTTAGCTATTTTATTTTCCCTTGGGTGGTATCTAAATTCGAAAAGAATTATAGCGTTCGTAAGGCTCAGTATTATCTTGTCATCTGTTTAATTTTACAATTTGTTGTTGCATTCATCGGCACTAAGTTAAGTTCCACTTTTGTTCAAAATAGTGACAGTTTTATTGATCCAAAAATGTCTTCTTGGTTTGTTTATAACTTTCCTTTATCAAGGCTCTTAGATGTTTTTATTGGTTTTAATCTTGGCTACATTTTTGTAAATAAGAAAGAGCAGTTTACTCCAAATTTATCTACTATGGTGGAAATACTTGGAATTGTACTAGCTGTTATAGCGAACTATTACTATTCTACTAAATCACCTAGATTGTATTGGTATAATTTAACCGGTGGTTATGACCCTAAAAACTCAATTACATTTGCTTTTATTTTTAGTTTTAGCTCCATTTTGTTGATTTATTCTTTTGCCATGCAAAATGGATTTATCTCAAAATTGGTGACAAATAAAATAAGCTTATATTTAGCTAAAATTTCCATTTATGCACTTTTTATTCATGTGGTTATTTTTGGGAATTTGATTTGGGTTTACAATCGTATTCCTGGTTTTGAGAAGAATGAGTTCTTTTTTACTTATGGATGCTGGATTAGCTTAACATTAGGTTTTGTAATTACTATCATTGCAACCGAAATTTGGATTAGACTTTATGATAAATTTTTAGCGCCCCAAAAAAGCAAATTACGAAAATGATCTAACTCAACTTTAGCGTTTAAAAAATATTAATAAAACGCTCATGAACGCATAACCAAGACCTTAAGCAATTTTAGCAGAAGGGGTAGGTTGGTTAAAGATCTGCCACACTAAAGTTGGCAGATCTTTTATCTTAACAATATCTAGATTAGATGGCTCTGTTCTTTGACAGAGCAGAGCTATGTCATCGAGAAGTTCTTTAAAATTTTGATATACAGTGGACGACTTACGGAAAAGTAAGGCTTTGAATAACCCCTCAAAGCATTCATTCTGTTTATGAAGCTTTAGCATTGAAATCCATTCAAAGGGGGATGCGGACAAAATCCTGGACACCTAAACGAGGTGATCTATGGCATATACAGTCCAACAAATTATTGCAGCATTAAAACTGTATGACAAAATTAAAAAGGTTGTTCCTACAGTCAGGCAGTTAGGTTATCCAGCTGCGCATACCCTGTATGAATGGATAAACCAAAGAAAGGCAACAAATGGTAAGTTTCCAAATCTTATGCCCAGTGGAGTCAAGAGTATAAATCTTAAGGTTAAGATGGATCATGATGGCTATTCAGCAGAGCGTAAGCTTCAGATCCTAAAAAGATGTTTTGAAGGAACAGAAAACATTCGTGATGTTGCAATTGAAGAAGGCATTTCTCGCAATATAATATATATATGGAGAAAAAGTATCTTAAATACGGAGTATTTGGCTTGCAACAGAAGAAAAAGAAAATCAAAAGGACCGATTCGCTTGAAACTCAAGTAGCAGATGAGAAAAATGAGCTAAAGGGTCAATCTCCTAAAACCTCTAAAGCAAGTTCTGATGACATAGCTCTGCTTAAAAAGCAGGTAAAAGAGCTGCAGATGAAAGTTGACGTGATGACAGAGGTCTTTGAAATATTAAAAAAAGGGAAAGGCACTGATATAAAAGCTTTAAAAAACAAAGAGAAGTATCAAATTATCAGTGCCTTAAAAAACAAGTATTCGATTCTCTCTCTGCTTAAATCTCTATCGATGTCAAAAAGCAGCTACTATTATGTTGAACAGTCTCGGCTCAAAGATGATAAATATCAGTCTAGCAGAGCGTTGCTAAAAGAAACATTTATAAAAAACTATGAATGCTACGGCTATAGAAGACTCTATACTGCATTAAAGAACGCAGGCCACAAGCTTTCAGAAAAAGTCATAAGAAGGCTTATGAAAAAAGAAGGAATAAAGATTGTCAAACGTAAAAAGAAACGCTTCTCTTCTTACCTTGGAGAACTTTCTCCTGCAGTACCTAATATAGTGAATCGGGATTTTTCTGCATCAGCCCCAAATGAAAAATGGCTGACTGATATATCAGAATTTGCATGCAGTAAGGGAAAACTCTATTTGTCAATTATAAGAGACTGCTTCAACGATGAAATTGTTTCTTATAAGATAGGAGATAAAACTACAGCAACTCTAGCAAATGATACTTTAACTGAAGCCATAAAAAAACTTAAAAGGACAGACAGCAGACCAATAATCCATTCTGACAGAGGCTGTCATTACAGATGGCCAGGATGGATATCATTAACTAATGACAACAAACTTATACGATCAATGTCTAAAAAAGGTTGCAGTCCTGATAATGCCACCTGTGAGGGATTCTTTGGAAGAATGAAGACAGAATGCTTTTATAATCATTCAATTGAAGAGCTTTCTTTAGATGAATTAAAACATACCTGAGTAATTATATCCAATGGTACAATAACGACAGAATCAAAAATACATTAGGAGGATTGAGCCCAGTACAATACAGGCTCAGATTTGGTTAGTATTAGCAAAGGTGTCCAGGATTTTGTCCGCATCCCCCTCTCTTTTATATTCAAATTTTTATGGATTGGTTCTAGCGTTTGATATTTCAGATATTGTTAACGAAAAGATGTATAACTTTATTGATGTATCAATCGATAGGTATAAAAATTTATTAAATGCCTTAATTGGACTTAATTTTGTTTTCATTATCCTTTCATATGTAATCGACGCTTCATCTTTAAGGTTTACTATATTTGAAACAGCTTATATTTTCAGTCCTAAGCTATTTTATTTTGTATTTAGTTGTTTAACTTTGCTAATTTCACTCTTGTATACCAAGCTGTTTAAGTTTAAAAAGACAGTTAATGCATTAATTCACTCAGTTAAATTAGCTAATAGAAATGAACTTTAAGGGAAAATGTAATATTCAGAGGCTTCTGCTTTTACCGACAACTATGCTCGAAGCCTCAGATTTTTGTCAATTAAATTATAGCTATAGATGGAAAGATCTTGAGCTTTTCATGTTACGAGTAGGTCGTTCTTCCAACTTTTCTAGTTCAGCTTTTAAAGTATCATATAAGTCGTTGACATTTTTGCAATCAGCATATTTTTGTAAATCGAAAATTGGGTAAGATTTTCTAAGATCTCTCTTAGTAGCATCAAATTCAATCTCATCATTAAAGTAATAAGGATTTAATTTGTCAATAACATTTTGAATTTCCTGTAATTCTTTTTCATTTCTTTCCATTTTTTTTATTTCTTCTTCTAGCAAAGCTATTAACCCTTCAAAAGAAGTGGCATTACTAAAACATTGCAATATAGGATGCTTTGATGTAAGTTCTTTCATCTCTTTATTAAAATCTTTTCCAAAGTATGGTCTAATGGCTGAAATTAAACCTATGATGTCTTGTTTTGTCATATTATCACCTCTATATAATTGATATTAATTATTTTAAGTCAATACAGATACGCTTAATCTGTTCAGATGTAACTTTTACTTCAAATCCTTGTTTCAATTTAATCTGAATATCTTTTATATTTTTTAGCTTGATAATTAAATCAAGAACGGATTCTTTAATATCTAAGCTTTTATCTGTAAGAGCACAGCTATGCAAATCGCCATTCTCATCCTCAAGCATAAGAGTAATTTGTTTAATGTTAGCTTCAGCGTCTTTCTTTAAACGCTCATCATTGGATTTATCAATCTGCTTCTGAGTCTTTTCTGCGTTAGATGCCAGATTAGGAGCTGTAGATTGAGAATGAGGTTTATCATTTGATTTTTCAGTAGATGATAGTGATAGTCCTGGAAGCTCCTTTAATAAACTAGATGATTCCATCTGTTTTGTCTCATTTTTCTTTTTTTCAATAAGAGATCTTAAGCCAGGAATTGCGCCACGATCAAAAACCTTTCCTTCAGCCTTGAATTTACGGATCACTTCTAAGGTAACCTGTTTATCTTTACGGTATAGTTTAATTAACTCATAGCCAGCACGTGGAGAACGGCTAATTACATTTTCTTTAAATAGAGAGATTAGTTCCTTATCGTCGGTAGCGTCGAGCTCAGCAAATGATGTCATCTGAGACACCCAGTAAAGACTCTTGCCGAATGTTTTGGCAAGACCTTCTCGTTTTAATTCAGGAAGATCAGGGTGCTCTTTCTCATAGCTAATCTTGTATTTCATAATCGCATCAGATATTTCAAATCCAGTTAAATCTACTCGCTGGATATTTTCAGTTAATTGATCTGCATAAATATCTGAGTCATGAGAATAGTCTTTGACGATAGCATCAATAGTATTAACAAGTTTTTCCTGAGAGTTAAAAGTCCCTTTTGCAATCTCAGATTGTTGCTGTTTTTGAATAAGCAGTGTAGCTCTGTATCTTCTTTCACCAGAGACGATGATGTAACAGTCTTCGATTACTGGTTTTGAATAATCATCATCAACATGAGCTGGTCTTACGATGATTGGATTCTGTAAACCTTGAGAACGAATAGAAGTTGCTAGAGCTTCAATTGAATCATCTGATTGGACTGCATTATAAGGATAAGCCTCAGAGCTACTGTGTGCATCAAAACCTTTGTTCTGTAAAGAGCGAACCTGTGGTCTTTTCATTATTTTGTCCAAAGGAATTGCTTGTATAGCTTTTTGCGATGTATTAGTAATATTCATAAAGAATCTCCTTTTTTGTACTTTATTAAAAGTAATAATAATGTGCAATTTGGAAATATCAATATTTTATTTATAAAAAAATTGACATGGCTATAATTTAAAATTTTGCATGTAAAAACCTTATCTGTTACTTATTTAATAATAAATAATAATCTGTATTATAAACCATAGAATTGAGCTACCTAAATAATAGTTTTGCTCCAATGTATGAAAGTTCTTGTTCGCGGGTATTAGTTATTCTCAGTTCACTCGACTGAGCAATGGTAAGATAAGTTCTCATTATATTAATGCCTTGCGCCACAATAAAGCTGACCTATCATTAAGTAAATTAGAGATGATCGCAAAGGTTCTTAATGTTGATGTAAATGATCTTTTGGATCCTAATCTTGAGTACAAAAGAACTGATTGCGCTTTAGCTCATCAATTCAAGACTCGTAAGCTATTACTTAATGATGATCAATATTCAACAGCTAAATCATGGGAAAAGCAAAATCGAAAGCGTATCGATGAAGCTCGTTACTATCAGTATTTTAAGTTGCAAAATCTTAAGCACTAGTCAATATCGTGGTCGTCTTAGTTGCAAGTTCATTCTTTTGAGTTTAATCTTTACAGAGTCTGGATTTTATAAAGTTAAACTGTCTGCTATTTTATCAAGCTTGTTTGATGATCTTAGCGGACATATTAGTTGTTTAATGAAAAGATCTGTCTTTATATCGATTATGGATGTATCTAATGGAAATGGATAATTTTGATGATTTCAAAAAATCTAGCGTTGCTACTAGATTAAAATTCATTAGAAGTTTTAAGCATATCAAACAGATCGATATTGTTAGAGCACTAAACATCACTCCAGCTCTTTATTCATCTTGGGAAAAGGGCAGTCACCTTCCACGTTCCTACAATTTCTCAAGATTAGCTCAGTTCTTAAATGTACCTGTTGAGCTTCTGGTCAAAGGACCTAAAGAGGGCGTGAGTCTTGAGCAGTGCTTGTCTAAAGACAATTCTCTGTGCTTGCTGCCGTTAGTTAATGCCAAAGATCTTAATCTTGAAGCAGATCTACCTTCAGTACTGGCAAAAGCACCTAAAGAGAATTTTAATCTCTTATCAGGTCTTCAATCTTATTATTCATCAGGGAAGATTTTTCTCTTTAACATTGCTGATGACAGTATGGCTAGATTGTCAGGCAGATCTTTAAATCCTGGAATGCATGCTGTTATCGTTAACGATCCTAATGTGCAGACTTATCTAAATAAGCCCGTCTTATTAGCTACAGATGACTCTGAATGTGCCAGTATTCGTGAAGTTTCAATTGAATCGCCATATATTATCTTAAAGACTTGGAATAAAGACTATGATGAGCAAAAATTAGATTTAACCAAAAGAAAGGTTAATATCTTTGGATACGTTGCTATGGTCTTTTGTAAATTCTATGATGAAAATACTGAGTCTGACGAGTTTGGTTCTGATGTGCTTTTAGACAAGGAAGATAATTAGCTTTTCAAGGTTGCCTGAATCTTAACTGTATGTTTTTAGTGAGGAAAGCTATTGTAGTGTACAATAAGCTATATACTCTAAACTTTAGATGCAAGACAACGTATCTTAAAAGTAGGGCAATCCTCTTTTCAATCATAAAAATATGGTGACGCTTTTAAACTTCATACTTGTAACCGATAGGTCAAAGTCATCCTCTGTCGGCATCTGATGTGATGACATTGGCTTAAAGCTGTTGATACACCTTGATTTAGGTCTTTTAATCAAACTTACAAACAAACATACAAAGATTACTCTTTACGAGGCTTAAATGAATACTGAAGATAACAAGAAACAGGGCCTTACCGATGAGGCTGCTACAGTCGATCTCTTTAATATCAATAAACATTTAGATGGTTTATCAAGATTCATTAAAGCCTGTAACACTCCAATGACAATCTCCATTCAAGGTTCATGGGGATCTGGTAAAACCTCTATCATGAAGATGGTAGAGCATGAGATTGAAAAAGATGTCATTCCAGTGTTCTTTAATACCTGGCAGTTCTCTCAGTTTGAGCTAGGTAACTCTTTAGCATTTTCAATGATTAAGGTACTTTTAAATAAGCTTCACGATAATGACGAGAATTTTATTAAGCGCTTTACCTTATTATGCGGTAATGCCTTAACTACAGCTTTAAAGGCTGTATCAATTTACAACTGCAATATAGATATCAATAAGTGTAAAGAAAATACTCCTGACTACAATTACGCAGAGCAGATTGAAAATCTGCATCAACACTTTCAAGAGGTAGTAGACCGTGCTTGTGAAAGAGAACATAAAGATAGGGTAGTTATCTTTGTTGACGATCTTGATAGATTGATCCCTTCTAAGGCTGTTGAGTTACTTGAAGTATTAAAGTTGTTCTTAGACTGTAAGCAGTGTGTCTTTGTTTTGGCAATTGACTATGAGGTAGTAATCAGAGGTGCTATTAAAAAGTACGGTTTTGCCTCATATAACTCTGAAAAAATCGATGAAAAAGAACGCAATCGAGAGTATGAAAAGGGTAAGTCTTTCTTTGACAAGATCATTCAGGTGCCATTTAAAGTACCAGTAGCTGTCTATGATATTAAAAACTACTTAAAGGATGGTTTTAACAAGATCAACTTCAATATAGATGATAACGATTTACAAGATTACATCGATCTCTGTGCAAGCTCTATAGGTTCTAACCCAAGATCCTTAAAAAGACTGTTAAATGCCTTTTTACTGCTTACCTTCATAGGTGAAGGTTCGATCGATCTTAATAACAAGGATAAAGCAAAACTCTTGTTTGCTGCTCTGTGTCTGCAACAATACAATGAGAAGATCTATAACCTCATTGTGTCTCATTGTAAATGCGATCTGAATGATGAGGCACAAGTTGATGGCTGTGTGTCTAAATTATATGAGTTGCTTATTAAGCTTAACAATAACAGTAATGCTGCAAAAATAAATAAACAATATAGAACTGAACTATCAGATCTTGATCTTGAATCACTAAAAAGAGCCTTTTATTCAAATTTCCTAGATGTTGCAAGGATTGAGATTCCAGAATCAAGTGATATTGAATTAAATGATAAAAGTGATATTTCTGAGTCGTCAACTCATGATAGTAGTAATTTAAATGACGTCAATGATCATGAAAATGATGACTTGGTTCCTGAAATCAGTGAAGACAATAAGAAATCCTTAAAGCAGTTCATTGAAACTTTAGCATTATCAAGTACTACAGCATCAGACTCACAGGGTAAAGATGATGGTAATCAGTATTCAAGTAAGTACTCAGCAAAACAAATGATGTTTATTTCCCTATGGAATGACTTTATCAAAATCGCACGCAACAGCACAGATTCATCCTGCTTATACACAAATTTGAAGCCATCTCCAACAGGTTGTATTTTATTTACTTCTGGAATAAATAAAATCGGTACAATATCATTAACATTGTACCCTCAAAGAAACTTCATAAAAGTTACCTTTATAAGAAAATCAGGTTGGTCTGAGTGGAATAATATGCTTCAAGATAAAGATGCTATTATCAAAAAACTCGGTGAAAAATCTAAATTTGAAAGCAATGGAAAGGGAAGCTCTGAACTTTCACAAATTAACAGATTCTTAGGTGTTAATTTTGAAAATAATGCTGATAAAGAAAGAGTATTTGCGGAAGTAGCAAAATACATTGTTGAATTGAGAAATGTTGTGGTGAGATATTTGAAGTAAGCTAAAAAGCTCTGTGTTTGTCATTTTCTTCACATCTCAAGTTTTTTGTTGATAAATAATAGGTGATATTATGAAAAATACTACTTCTCATAATCACATGAATCTAAAAAGTTATTTTGATTGTCATCCTGAAGACCAAGGTAATGAAGGAAGACACAAGTGTGCCGGTTGTGCATACATTATCGGATATTACATTGGATATAATAATAAACATTATGATTTAGATTTTGTAATTTCTATGATCCCAGATAGTCAAGCTCAACCTCAAAGGCACCACGATCCTAAGAGATCAGCAAATGATGGATTCAATCAGGGGAGAACAGACAAAAAGAATGGGCAGTCAGCAAGCTTTTCTATCGAAGAAATTAAGAAATTCATTGATCCAAACGACTATGTAAAATTGATTAGTTAATCTGTCCCTTTATCTTGAACATATGCCTATCTTTAGAATAAAAGTATAATTCTGAACATTTACAAAGTTATTAAACCATTTGCTTTTCTCATTTTTTGGGGAACAAAGCACAAGGAGTAAATTATGAATAAAAATGCAATACGGATTTTGACAAAGATTCATAATGCTTCAGTGCAGGGAAACCTTTCATTCTTTGTTGGTGCCGGTGTATCAATGCTTTCTGGACAACCTTCTTGGATAGATTTGTTAAAAAACATAAAATTAATTTGTGATTTAGCTCTAAAGGTACACAATTCTAAAATTAATGTTCCAATTGATAATATTATTGATAAAGTGCTTAAAGCAAAAAAAAAGGGGGCGTTGACTAAAAAATCTTATTCAACAATTATTCATGGAGAAAATCGTGCTCTTTATAAAGACAATTATGCAGATGCACAAATCTTGTTTGATGTTCTCGGACAAGGATGTTCAAAAGACAAATTTATTGATATTGTCAAATCGTGCTTTAACAAAAATTCTGTTGACAATGATATTCACAAAGAAATTTTATCATTAAATCCATCTTCAATTATAACTACAAATTTTGATAATTTAATTGAAAAAGCTTGTATGAAACAAGCAACAAAATATGTAACAGTTGCCTTAGATAATGAAGTATCGTCAATTCAAGGTCAGCATTTTATCTTAAAGATTCACGGTGATTTTGAACACAAAAACATTGTTTTCACTGAAGACAGTTACTTAGACTACGAAAAAGTTTTTCCTCTAATATCAAGGATGCTGACTTCGATATTAGCAACTAACATTGTTGTATTTATTGGTTACAGTCTTACTGATTTTAATATTCGTCTTTTAGTTAATATTTTAAAACCATTATATAAAAAGATAGAAAATGATAAAAAAGTAGCAAAAAGTGAACAGAGTGAAGATATTTCTTCTCTTGCAAATAATGATACTAGACCTATTTTTTATAATGTTGGACCGAAAAAGTTAAGTGATGAAGAAAGAAAGTACCTTTTAAATAAGGGAATCGAATCCCTAGACTGGCAAGATCTTGATCCATCAGGAATTACTAAAGATTACGAAGAACAATATTCATTACTTTTTTCCAAGGTTAAATCTCTAGAAAAAAATCTTTTGGGTAGAACTGATAGAACCCATGATTTGTTCAGAAGCCTAATTCGATATGATGCGTTGAATGCAATTACGTATGAAGAGCTTATATCTATTTCTTCTAATTATCTCTCAAGAATCTATTTTGATAATGGAAAAATATATTCTATCAATGTAATTAATTGTTTAACTTATTCAAAATATTTGTCTGGTAGTTCTGCAATTTCAGAAAAACTCAGAAAAGAGTGTGACTATATCACAAGAACATTTATAAAAGCAGGAATCAATCTAATAGATAACGGATTAGAAAAAATTGAGCCTGTGAATTTATTTGATTTAATTAAAGATAGAGCACTCTTAAAATGTCACTCTTTTTACTATGATTGTGTTTCTTTTGATTATAAAAAAATAGAATCATATTTAAATGTAAAATGTGATTATAGACTCAGAAATTATGCTCTTTATAAGCTGGGAAAATATGATCGTCTCTTAGATTCTATCGAAAAAAAATGTAATGAATTCTATTCTAAAGACGATAAAGAAATTGAATTTTTATTATTAAAGTTTAATTACGACATTGCAAAGAAATTTAACTTTGCAAGAGATAAACAAATATATCATCTAAATCAAATCCCAAATTATAAAGAATCTTCTTTAAGAGATAACAGTAATTCGTTTAGTATAAAGGTAAAATCATCCTGTGATGGATCTATTTTATTTAAGAGAACCCAAAATAATTCTTCTGATAATAGTGTATATTCAAATAATGAGAAAAATCAAATTTTAAATAAAGAAATTGATTTAGATAAAGTTAATTTTTCAAGACTTTTGGAAAAACTATCATATTCAATTAGACTTACTTACTCTTATCTTATTAAATCTTCATCATTTCCTATTCCTGAATGTAATTTAAAATCAATTAAAAGTTATTGTCAAAATAATATAAGTGAACATTTTTCAGGATATGACTTATCTTATTCATTTTGTGAAGAGCTTTTGCAATCAATGATTCAAATCCAAAGATATTTAGTGATAAATGGGATCTTTAAAGATAAATCAGATTCTTTTAGTTCGATTGTTCGCGAATCTTTCAGTATATTACTGCCTATTTTTAGCTTAAAAGAAGGTCAAATCTTAGATGAAAACTGTGAGCATAAATTAGTAGAATTTAACAATGATATATTTTTCTTAATGATTGAACATTGTTATTCAAAAGAATTACTAGATAACTTTAAGTATCACAGTATTTCAAAATTATACTGCGGACAGAGAAATGAGAGTTTAAGTTTTGTTGAAAAATCGATTAACAATCTTCTTAATCATGCAAATCAATATATTAGTAAAAATGGAGACAGTAATAAAGAAATTTCAATCAGAGGCTATTTATCTTCAATAATATCTAAAATATCAAATTTGACAGTAATCTGTTCTTATCTGAATCTTAGTCAACGAACTTCATATAACTTAGCTAAATTTATTTTTGATAACTTTTCATTAGCATTAGTTTGTTGTCCTGAAGAAGTCTTTTTATACTTTAGTTCTATTTTAAATGAATCTCATAGATATGATCGCAGACTGAAACAATTACTAACAAGCTGGCTAAAAGCAGATTTAGATAGATATGTTAATTATAACAATGATGTTTACCACACAGCTTTAATTAATTTGGTTTTAGGCTTTTTATTTAGTAATTCTAATATCAATTGGATTACCCCTTTTTACTTATCAATTTTTAAACAAAAAACTTCTAAGCTATATAAATTTGCATCATCGATATTAAGTTTGTATGTATCAAAGAAAGCAAAAGTTGAATCAATAGAATATGCTCATTCAATACTTGATTCGAGAGATATGACAAAAGAAGATCTAGAGCTTGTTATTTTTATTATTAAAAATAATAGTAATCTATCTTCTAGTGAAATTCGGAAGTTAAAGACGTATCTTCATAAAATTATTGATTCTTATGAAATATCTTTCTATGATTCATCATCGTCTTTTTTACCTCTTGCTTATTACAGTACTTTCGGAAATATTCCAAGAATTTTCGATGAAATGTCAGGTTTTGATGGCAAATTTGATTTTCTGTATCAATACAAAAATTTCGATTTTTCCAAATTTGAATGCGATTGGCTTCTTAATGAAACGGAAGTTGCTCTTACAAATTTCTTTTCGGATCTTTATGTTAAGAGAGAAATTAAGAGAGCTCTTAAAGAGAAGCTAAAAGATAAGTCTTTAGATCATGATAAAAAGTCACAGTTTATGGATATCTTCATCAAATACTGTTCTGATGATTGATGTGTAAACGAAAGAGGTTAATTTTTTGGGTCATCGCTCTCAAATTTTGTTTCAATTAATAGTTTCCTCACCATATTAAGTACCATCAATAGGTTATATGAAGATTGAAACAGTTCTGAAATCATAAGAGATGCATACCAATGTCACGACTTCTAGGTAAATGCTTTAAAAGCTCTAATGTCCAAAAGATGTTATTTTAGAAAGACTAAAGGAATCAAAAGATGGTGCTTTGGCTAATCTAGCATCAATTATGGAGAACATTGTTTCAGCTAAAAAACGTATTTGTTATCTTTATTTCTTATTGTTTAAATTTTAAGTTGAAGATGTTAGTAAGGCAATTATCGGTCTATCAAATTGATTCTAAGAGAACTTGTTTTGTTAGTGATTATGAGTAATTAACTGGAATAAGCATAAAGCTTGAGTAACAATATTATGATTTTCGTACCTTTATTTACCGTAAAAAAGACTTTCTTTTCAAAACAAATTGTCCTCTTCAATAAGTTTTCTCTGAGAATTAAAACTTATAAAAGTTACCCTTTTTATGACTCAAAGTTTAAGTCTTTCAGAGTTTTTTCAAAAAAACTAAATAAAGTAATTTCTATTTCAAATAAAAAAATAATGCTTTGGATAGATCACTCTTTAGGTGGAGGAACTCAAAGCTATTCCTTTAATAAATTTAAAGAATATAAAGGCGAATATGTAATCGTAAGATTACAGTATTTCCACTTATACCGTAGCTTCGTCATCTCTTTTCCAAATGGTGAATTTTTTACAGGATTTACTTTATCTTTCGATGAAATCAAGACATTATTAAAAGAACTTAACGTCACAAAGATAGTATTAAATAGTCTTGTTGCCTATAGAAACATAAAAGAAGTTTTGAGTTTTGTTCATGAGCTACACTTCAATAATAAGAATATTGATGTTATCTATAATGTCCATGACTTCTTTTTTATCTGCCCAAATTGTAATTTGATATCTTCTGATAATAAGTTTTGCGGATTTGACTATGATGCTGACTGTTCTAACTGTATCAATAAATATAAGTCACTTATGCCAGAATATGAATTCAAGCTATTTTACGATGAGTTTATAAATATCTTAGAGTGGAGAAAAATGTGGCAAAATTCTTTGCTTGAAGATGTCTTAGAAGTAGTTTGTTTTTCAAAGTCTTCATGTGAAATAGTGGATAAATTCTATCCTGCAATTTCTTCAAAATTAAGGTTAGTTCCTCATGTTGTACGTCCTTTAAGACAAGTTAAGGTAAACACTCATGATGGAGTTAATATAGCTGTATTAGGTAAAGTAGATACGATTCCAAAGGGAAAAGAATTTATTGAGCTACTGTCTTGTTCAATTGATAAATTCAATAAAGGACTGGAAATCTCGTGTTTAAATAAAGAAATAAATAATTCTCAATACCTAAATCAAAACAATTGCTCTGATAAGCAGGACAATGTTGAATTAAATAAAAAAGTTCAACTATTTTGTATTGGAGATTATGTAAATGCTCCTCAGAATATGACAGTAACAGGTGCTTATAAGAGAGAAGAACTTCCAGATGTTCTAGATAAATATAAAATTGATTTAATCTTAATTCCATCTATATGGGCAGAAACATTCTCATATACAACCAGTGAAGCGATTGCTATGAATGTACCTGTTGCTTGCTTTAATCTTGGAGGTCAGGCAGATCAAGTCTCAGTTTATCCTAAGGGACTCATTTTAGAATTATCTGATAGTTCTGATATTGTACTTGATAAGATCTTATATTTTCTAAGTAAGTTAAGCTGATTATTGGTATAATTTACAAAATTTCAAAGTTACTTAAGATCTTACAGAATACCTAAATACTTAAATGAATAAATTCCTTGTCATAGCTCATGTTTACTACCACGATTTGTGGAACTTACTAGATAACTGTATTCAAAATCTGCCTAAAGATTCATTTGATCTTATTGTTACTACAACAAGCAACATTGATGAGCTCACAGCTAACGTAAAAGAACACTATCCTAAGGCTAAAGTTGAGCTATGTGAAAATAGAGGCTATGACATTTGGCCTTTTATTAAAGTATTAAAGTCAGTAAATCTTGATGAATACGAGTTTTTAATTAAGCTTCATACTAAAAGGGATATGGGCAAGATTGTTGCCATTATTGATAATAAATATTTCTTTAGGGGGCAGTACTGGAGAAATATGCTGCTATCATTCATATCTTCAAAAGAGAATTTTGATAAATGTTTAGAAGCATTTAAGGATTCTGATGTAGGTATGATTAACAATCATAGACTCTTTGATAGAACAATAGAAACTACAGATAACCCTCATTTAGTTTATTGCCTTAACGAGGCAAGAAAGCTGTTGTCTGAAGTCGGGATCTCTGCAAATCCTTATGATGAAGTAGAATACGTCGCTGGTACCATGTTTATTTGCAGAGCTACTATCTTTAAGGCTCTTCAACAGATGAATTTTGATGTAAATCAATTTGCCGTTGTAAACAGAAAAAATGAGAATGATTTAGCTCATGTAATGGAAAGAGTCTTCGGTTGGTTGGTTACTTCACAAGGATATTCAATTACAGATCCTTACAGTACATTCAACGAGTCTTTTAGATTTTTCTTTCATTCAACAACAAGCTATTTCTTATCCTTTAAATTAAGACATCGATGGTTTTCTAAGTTTGTAAGGTTCTTTTCTAGGATTGAAGATAAATCAGATAACGGTTACTTAGTCCTGTTTAAATGTTTGAAAATAAGATTACCAAAACAAAATAATAAGTAATCAAGAAAATGATGTTATTGTAATCTAGATTGTTTGGTCTATGAACTTAGGCTTTAGCTTAAGTAAAAAGAATTCTTGATATTGGAGAATTATGCTTTCAATTATTATTCCTACAATGCAAAAAAATCTTGAAGTTCTAAATAAATTGTTGTTAGAACTTGATGGTGATGATTCTGTAGGGGAAATTCTAGTTATTGATAATTCATGCAAAGGTTTTAAGACTGATTTAAAAAAGGTCAAAGTTTTTGCTCAAAAAGAGAATCTATTTGTAAATCCAGCCTGGAATTTAGGTATTAAGTTATCTTCAAAAGAAATTCCTTTCTTTGGCATTTTAAATGATGATATTATTTTTCCTAAGAATCTTTTTAAAGCTGTAGATAAGTTCTTATCAATTTCTGATGAATCAGTAGGTTTAGCTGGTATTGACTGTGCAACTAATACCCCTAAGAGTGAATTTGATTCTTATCCAGAAGATACAGATATTAAGTTTGAAAAGTCAGATAAGATGGCTGGCTTTTGGGGATCTGCTTACTTTGGTAAAAAAGAGAACTATTTTGAAATACCAAATGAAATAAAGGTATTCTATGGTGATCATTTCCTTTTTAGAAGAAATCAGCAGGCAGGTAGACAAAACTATTTAATCACTAACCTTAAGGTTAAACACTTAGAGTCTTTGACATCTCATAGCTCAAAGTTTATTAAGAAACTTTTTAAGTCTGATAGAAAATATTGCATTAAGTATGATGGTGTTGAGCATCAGCATCTGACATTCTTACAAAGAATTTTCTCTTTAACTTATTATCATGAGCATTATGTGCTATGTCTTTTAGGTTTAAAGATGAAGTTTAAAGTTCATAAAAAGTAATTGAGTTTTAGTTGTGTTCAAGTATAGCTCCAGACTTTCTAGTTTTGTTTTTTTATTTATCTCAAAGTAAAGATAAAATGAGTTTTAAGAAGACTTTTTTGACAGTATTTATAGCTTATCTTTTGCTATTTCCAGTATATCTACTTTCAATCTATCTTTATGATCCTAGCCATATTTTTAGAAATCCAGGCAATTTGTTTGCTAAAAGTATGAGATTGCAAGCAAGATCATATCTAAATGAAAATACAAATGTTTCTGGAATAATCATTGGATCAAGCATGCTTGAGAACACTTCATCTGTAGAGGCTAGTAAAAAGTTATTTCAAGATACTGATAACTTGTTCCTTAATCTTTCTTTAGAGGGGTCATCCTTTATAGAGCGCAAGTTAGTTCTAAACTATGCTTTTTCAGGTCACGATATCAAAAAAGTAATATATTCTATCGACTTAGACCCTCTTCATTTTGCTCCCAAAACAAACGATGATTGGCAAAAGCTATATGATAGAAATCCTTTTAATGATTTTCTTATTTACTTTAGAAAGGAGCCTTTGCAGTGCCTGTTAACCTTGTCTAAAAGCAAAACTTGTATTGGCTCAAAAGTAGGATTGGATAGACCAACAGCTTGGATTATTGATCCAAAATATGCAAACAGTTTTAGTGGACTATGCTCATGGCCTATAAAGTCAAAAATTCTTCTAAAAGACAGTTTGTATAATTATCAAAAATCAATAGCCATAAATAGTTATAATCTTGCATACCAAATCAAATATACTGAGGATAATGTTTTCTCACTTACTGATAAGCACAATAAAACAGAGTTCTATTTTGTAGAGCCACCATATTCTGCTCTGTACTATAAAATTAAGTTATCAGCTGCAAAAAATGAGTATGATTGGACACGTAATTTCTTAAAATATTTCGTCTCTGAATGTGATAAAAGATCAAACTGTCATTTATATGGATTTGATGATCAAGCATTTGTTTCAGATTTAAAGAATTATAAAGATCCTTTGCATTATTCTGATAAAATTAATTCTTTAATGATTGATTCCATAGCAAATCAAGAGAATGAGATCAATGCGAATAATCTCAATGATTACTTAGAAATATCTGAGTCAATTGTAGAGAATTTTGATATTGAAAACGTGAAAAAAGAACTTTCAACATGTATGAATTAGAAGTTCTGTCAAATTTACTACAATAGTCATCTATGAGAACTGGCTATGTTTTGTGATAGCGCTGATAAAAAGGAATAGAATTTACTAATGGTCTTTGCAAGTTTACCTTTCATTTTTTTTATTTTTCCTCTCTTTTTAATAACCGATCTTTTATCTAAAAGAAAAAACTTTATCAGAAATTTATGTCTTATTGCAGTAAGTCTGTTCTTTTACTCGTTTGATGGTGACCATAGTTCCTTTAAGGTTCTTTTGTGTTATGGTTTTCTTAATTACATATTTGGATATATTCTTGAAGTATCTAAATCTAAAAGTGAAGTTTGCAAAAGATTATTACTAATAATATTTGTTGCAATAAATATCTTAGCTCTCATCTTTTATAAATATGCCTATTGGATAGTATCTCTTCTTCAAGACAGTGGAGTTGTTGAGAACATAAACTTTAAGCACAGAGCTTTGCCTTTAGGAATCAGTTTCTTTACCTTCCATGCTGTAAGCTACCTTATTGATATAAGCCGCGGTGAGTTAAACGGTAAAAGTAAGTTTATAAACTTTTTAACTTACTTCTTTATGTTTCCACATCTAATCGCTGGACCTATTGTTAGATTCATGCAAGTAACCGATGATTTAGATAATAGAACCTATGATTCAAACTTATTTAACTATGGTCTATACAGATTTATTTTAGGTGTAAATAAAAAAATCCTGATTGCAAATTCTGTAGCTCCTATGGCTGATCTTGCTTTTGCATATAACATTACCGATATTTCAATGTTAGATGCTTGGGAAGGAGCTATTGCATATATGTTGCAGATCTATTTCGATTTCTCTGCATACTCAGATATGGCAATTGGACTTGCTGCTATGGCTGGGTTTAGATTCTCTGAAAACTTCATGAGTCCATATAAAAGTAGATCCATAAAAGAGTTTTGGAGAAGATGGCATATCTCGTTATCCTCATGGTTAAGGGATTATGTATATATACCATTAGGTGGCTCTAGAGTAAGAACAAGTCGTATTTACTTTAATCTAATTACTGTATTCTTCTTGTGCGGTTTATGGCACGGAGCTAATTTTACCTTTGTGGTGTGGGGCCTTTATAATGGTATTTTCTTAATCTTAGAAAGGCTTTTTTTAGGAAAAGTACTTGAGAGAATTCCTTCATTATTGACTCATCTGTACGCAGTATTTGTTGTCTTGATTGGCTGGGTTATTTTCAGAGCAGATAACCTTACGCAGGCTGTTGATTACTTATCAGTGATGTTTGGAATTAGCAATTCTGGTAATGCAAGCATCTGCTCATACAAAGTACTTAACTATATCGCTTTTGTTGTTGGTATCGTAATTTCATTTATAACATTAAAGAAATTTGATTCTTCAAATTCAAAAGAAGCATCAATTAGTACACTTACATACAGTATTAATTCAGCGCTGTTTGTTCTGTCTATTCTTGTAATGTATTTTGGTGCGCAAAATCCATTCATTTACTTTAATTTCTAGGTTTGAAACAAGATGAAGATAATTAGAATTTTTCTACTTTTTATAATCTTTTTTATTCCTGTATCAGGTATCATTACCACCCCAAGTGATCTTGTTTTAAAAGGTGAAAACAGAAATATTACCGCTTTTCCTGAATTTGGAACAACTCTTTTCTTTACTAATTTGAAAAATTATGTAACTGACAGAATTTTTTATAAGGTTAAATTTGAAGAAAAGTTTTTTCCTCTTTATAAGAAATATTTTACATTCTTTAAATTTGATAAAAGCGAGATTTCCATTGAAGGAAGAGATGGATGGTTGTTTTTTTCTGATAGTTTGTCATCAAATTCATATCGGCAACATAGTTTTTTGTTAGATAAAATAGTTTACAACAAGTTTTTGTTTAATAGAAAACTGCCTTATTTAAAAGAAATTTCTTCATTTTCAAAAGGAAAGTTTTTTTATGTTGTTGGTCCTGATAAACACGGTATTTATCCTGAATTTATGGATCAACACTATGGTAAACCTGGTCATTACAGATTATTTTCTGATTTTATGAGTGTGTTTGAAAGTAACGGATTTGTAGTAATTGATCCTTTTGAAGCGATACGTTCTTATAAAAGTAATCTAATAAAACAATCTTTATACTATACTGATGATACACATTGGAATTTAGCAGGTGCTAAGGTTGCTTTTGATTATTTAATGCCTAAGATTGTAAATGATTACAAGCCTTATGACTATGAGTTAACGTTCTTCAAACATAAAAATGGTGATCTTGTAAGAAACATTATACAGCCTAAAAATGATTTTTTAGATGATGTTCAAACTACTCGAGAAAATCTTCCAATAATTCAAATTTATGACATCAATTCAGATAAGCTCATTTATGACTCAAAATTGAAATTTGATTTACCAGATTTTGGTACAGTTGTGGTTAACGATTCGGCTCGAGATGATAGAACTGTTCTTCTTTTATCTGACTCTTTTGGACATGCATTAAAAGGCTATTTATCTGACTATTTCAATAAGGTTGTTCATTGTTATGGATTTAATCAAGATCCTAAAAAGATAGAACAAGTTATTAAGAAATATAATCCTGACATCGTGCTTTTTGTAAATGTTGAAAGAAATTTTGCATTTTAGCTGGTGGAATAATGATTAATTTCAAAATGGAAGTTGGTTATTATTTAATTGAGGAACTCTAATTATTTTATTAGGTTCCTCAATACTACTTCTTGTTAATTATTTTTAATGTAATCTAATATATACTCTCCAACATATGCTCCACCTAACTTAGTGTAGTGTATTTGATCTAAAAATATTCCTGTTTTATTTTTATGCAATATATATCCATTATCAGTGATTAAAGGGATATTTCTATCGATGAATTTGGCATTCAATAGCTCATTACACATTTCTTTTAGTTCTTTATTTATTATTTCAGTTTCCTTATCTCTAAAATTTCTGTTATTGTTGATTGAATTTGTATTCATAACTATTTCAAAAAATTTATTGCTTTGAGATAGATTTGCGCGAACTACTTGGCTTTTTGTTGGTTTATAAGCGTTTCCGACAATATAAAACTTTAGATTAGGATGTAACAAGATCTGCTCTTTAAGGTCAGTTTTTACAACTGATAAATACTCTTCAAATGAATTAGAGTTTTCTTCTAGTTTTTTATCAGTGCAATATGTCTTGTACAATATTTCCCATCTTCCACAAATTACAACTTTATCTCCATCTTGTAACTTGTTTAATGTTGTTTTATATAGATTATAATAGTTAATTTTATCCTCTAATTTATTAAAAAATATTGCTTTTAGTTTAGCAAAATTTTCTCCATAGCTCATCATTGCTGCATGACCAAGGAAATAAATTGGAGTTTTATTTTCATTTATTAAATACCATAGGTAATGTCCAACATTTGAATCTCCTACAAAGAATATTTTTGGAGTTTCTGACTGAAGCCCGTAGTGCCAAACAATCTCGTTCCCTTCTTTAAAGGCAATTGATGGTGTGTACTCTTTTGGTAGTTTTTTATCTTCAGGTTCTTGCACAACAAAATTTTGCAAGTAGTTCTTTCCATCTACGTGATGGAAATAAAAGTATGACACTGCACACAATAAAAAGAGACTGATTGTTACCCTATAGTCAACCTTTCTTTTTTCTGTAAAGATGTAAGATAAAGCAGTAAAGATAAGAATAACCAGAATAACTATAGAGCAGCTTAATACTGTATCTGTGTAACCACATCTTAGAGCAAAGACAA